>JAABUY010007249.1_pt1 | contig 10592 bp, 13 predicted proteins | sample 5560271 | NCBI WGS metagenome assembly JAABUY01 (sample SAMN10711886, study PRJNA513374) | rock metagenome | isolation source: Antarctica rocks | place: Antarctica: Victoria Land, University Valley
ATCGGCCTGTTGGTCTCGTTGACGATCCGGACCGCACCCTCGCGGAACTCCCGGTCGTACTTCATCCGCTTCTCTGACATCGCTACTCCTTATAGCTGATGCCTCTACGGTTTTGGGGGAACCTCACACCCCGATGGTGGGGTGTTGCCGCGGTGGTGGGTCGTGGGGGTCGAACCGGCAGCTCGCGATGGGTCCGTAGTGGCGCAGCGCGTTCCACGCGGTGACCTGGGCTCCGGTGGTGTTGTGGATCCGCCACAGGACTCGGGTTGTCGACAGCTGATGCAGGTCAGGGGAGTGGGTGGTGAGGTCGGCGAGCGGTGGGGGATCGGGGAGCTTCACCATCAGGGGGAGACGGCGAGACCTGCCGCGAGCTCAAGTACGGGGGTGGGGTCACCGCCACCGGCGAGCCAGGTTCGTGGTGAGCTGTCGCGTCCGCCGAGGATGAGGTCGGGAGTGGGGAGGTCGAAGAGCGCCTCGATTTCCAAGGGGTGGATGTCCGCGGGGGCCGCGTGCAGGACACCTGCGAGGTGGGGCAGTGCCCCGTCGGCGGTGAACTGCCAGCGGGGCAGCCGATTCTTGCGTCCCACCCGGATCGCGTACAGCTCACCGCGGCTGATGCGGCCCCGCACGGTGGAGGCATCCACCCCTAACAGCTCGGCGGCCTGCTCACCGGTCAAGCTGGTCTCGATCAACGCGATCAAGTGCCCGGCCGTGCTAGTGAGAACATTGGCGGCCGCGTCCGTCGGACTGGGGGAGGGGAGGCCGCCATGCTCGTCGAGAACTTGCTGCGCTGCCCCGCTCAAGGCCCCCGCGTTACGGGGCGCAGTACGCCCAATGAGCGCCTCATCCAAGGCCGCGACCAAGTCCTTCTCCGCGACCGGCAACCCCCGGGAGGCCATCAACTCCGCCACCGTCGCCAGCATCGCTACCGTCATCACCCACCTCCTCTAAAACACTTTAGCGCACTGTGCGCACGCGTGCTGGCGGGGTCCGGCGCCGTCGCATCCTCATCGTGCTCGCTCGAGGCCTGCAGGTGGTCAGGTCCGGGTGCCTCAGGTGGGTCGATGAGGGTGTCGTTGAGCTGCAGTTCACCGCGGCCAGCGGCGATGTGCAGGATGCGGATGCGGATGCGTGCGTTGCGGGATCCGCCGCTGGTGGGGGAGTAGCCGGTGGCCGCTGCGATGGTCTCCACCGGCACGGCTGCAGGCCGGTGGTCGACGAGGACGTCGAGGATGGCGCGTTCTGGCTTTCCCGGGTTGCTCACCGCTCAGGTGACTCTAGGACCAGCGCATAACAGCCGTGACTGACTATGGCCACCGACCGCACCGCTGCGATGGTGGCGCTAGTTGCTGTCACAACTGAGCGCTGAGTGCGGTTGTGGTGTCGGGTATGCCGCGGTCATGGGCGATGCTGTCGGCCAGGGCCAGCAGTCGGCGCAGGCGCCCCGCGACCGCGTCTTTGCTCAGCGGTGGTTCGGCGAGTCGTCCGAGTTCTTCCAGGGACGCGTGCCGGTGATGCAGCCGCAACGCCCCGGCCGCCCGCAAATGATCCGGGGCGCGGTCGCCCAGGATGTGCAGGGCCCGCTCGGCCCGGGTGGCGCTGGCCCCGGCCGCGGCCGTAAGGCGTTGCTGGTTGGCGTCCTGCAGGGGCGGCAGCTGGTGCGCGGTGCTGCGGTGGGCCACCCGCGCCAGCCGACGCTGCTGCCACCGCGCCTGACTCTGGGGTGCCCCCATCCAGGTCAGCAACGCCCCGATCGTGTCCCCGTCCCGGACCAGGACACGATGCCCGCCACGAACCTCGCGGGTCTTGGCCGCTACCCCCAACCACCGGCCTGCACCGACCAGCGCCATCGCCGCCTCCGGGCCCGGGCAGGTTATTTCCAAGGCCGGGGAGCGACCCGGCTCGGTGAGCGAGCCTCGCGCGAGAAACGCCCCCCGCCACACCGCGGCCGCGTCGCACACCCGACCAGCCACCACCGGTGCCGGCAAACCCCGCACCGGCCGCCCCCGCAAATCCAACAGACCACTACGGCGGGCCAGGGCCGCACCATCAGCGACGACGTGCACCACATAGCGGGCACCAGGACCCCGCCCCACCGCAGGGATCACCTGCACCCCGCAGGGATAACCGAACAGCGCACCAATAGCCACCCGCAGTCGCCGGGCGACCGACCCCGCATCCACCTCGGCGGACACGACAACACGCCCAGCGGTGATGAACAAAGCCTCCGAGAACCGCAACAGGGCGGCCACCTCAGCACGCCGGCAACACAGCGCGACACCCCCAAGAACGCTCAACTCGTCCTTGACCGCTACGACCATCACCACCGGAAGCACTCTCCTCCCCCCACCCACACCACCACCAGGGTTCCGCGCACACCAATCAGGACAGGGCGCCGCGGGCCGCTAACTCGCGGTGCAGCTGCGCGGGGCTGGTGTAGAGCACGGAGTCGATGCCGGCAGCCCGTCCTGCCTCGACGTTGTCCGGGTTGTCGTCGACGAACAGGCAGCGCTCCGCCGCGACTCCCAGTTCCTGCAACGCGCGGGTGTAGGCCTGCTCAGCGGGTTTGCGCACACCGAGCACCCCGGCGAACACAATTGCGTCGCAGCGAGCGGCGACCCCGGGCAAATACTGGCCCACCAACGACCCCACCAGCGCGTCGTTGTTGCTGAACAGCGCCACCACCTCCCGCGGACGTGCCGCGTCCATCACCGCCAACGCAGCAGGATCCTCCTGGAAGGCCGCCATCCACGCCGCGTCCACCTCCTCGAGCGCGCAACGCAACCCCAAGCGCCCGCTGATCCCCGCCCTGACCCCGTCAGCGTCGAACTCCCCGCTGTCCGCCGCCTCCACGAACCCACTGCTATACACCCGCGCCGCCACCTCACCCGCCGAAAGCCCGCACAACCGACCCAACGCAACCAGCCTCGGCTGGCGATCGAACACGGCAAGCACCCCCGCGAGATCCATCAACAAATGCGTCGGCGCCACCCACACCATGCTAAAGACCGACGATGCGCGGTTACCGGAAACCGACCGTCATGACGCCACCACCCAAGCCCGACGCTGCCTCGCGCAGGTTCCCGCGCGGTACTGGGGACTGCAACTTCAACGGTGTAACTCCTGAGACGGAGGAGGCAGTTGTGACTGAAGTGAAGATGGAAAAGGAGCGGTCGGAGGCGACGCCGGCAGTGCCGGAAGAGTTCGACGCGGTGGATGAGCAGCTGGCCGAGCAGCTCACCGATCGGGCCCGATCGCAGGGCCTGGAGCTGACCGGTGAGGGCGGGCAACTGGCCCGGTTGACCAAACGGGTCGTAGGAAGTGGCCAACACAACTCAAATACCGACGATCATCATGTCCTCGCAGCAATGCCTTCGAACTCACTCGCCGGGGTGCCGGGGGCAGAAGTCCTCGTCGAGGGTCGGACAGGGCGCGAACACTCACTCGCGTTGACCGTGCACCCCTGGTATCGCATGGTCGTGCTCACCGAAGCAGGGTCAGGGACGAACAATCAGCAACCAACCGCCCAGGCAGTGTGCAAAATTAGAGCCACCGCCGGAAATCCGGACGTCCTGGGAGACCAGGACACCACCTTGAGGAGAGTGCCATGAGTGTCACCGACAAACTGCTCGGCAACGCCGAGAGCTACGCGGCCAGCTACGACAAGGCAAGTCTGCCGGCGCCTCCAGGTTTACACGTGGCCATCGTCGCCTGCATGGACGCCCGCATCAATCCCTACGGGATCTTCGGTCTGACCGAGGGCGATGCCCACCTCATCCGCAACGCCGGCGGGGCCATCACCGACGATGCCATCCGATCCCTCGCCATCTCCCAGCGCCTACTCGGCACCGAAGAGGTCATCCTGATCCACCACAACGACTGCGGCATGCGCACCTTCACCGACGAAGAGTTTCACCGCCAGATATACGCCGACACCGGCATCCGGCCCTCCTGGGCGCCCGAGGCCTTCACGGACTCGGCCGAGGACGTACGGCAATCGCTGGCCCGGATCACGGCCAGTCCCTTCCTTCCCCACAAAGACGCCGTCCGCGGGTTCGTCTACGAGGAGCAGACCGGGCGCCTGAACGAGGTCACACCCTGATACCCGGACACCAACACGCTGACCGGAGACAAGGCTGTCACAGAGCGCTGCGCGTACGCATCAAACGCCATACGAGCAAGGGTATGTCATAATATAACTTATCGGCACTTGAATTGCGTTGTGGGGGAGTCAGGTTCATGTGTTCATGTCATAGTGATGCGTCACTGCTCATCCCCCTAGTTTCACGTAGGACCTGACCGCGGGGACCCAACGAGCTCCGCTGTGGTCGGATGCGGAGGGCGTGGACAAGCTGCCCAGGGAGTGGTCGGGGTGGCTGGCGCGCGCGCCAGACCGCGGGTTGCCGATGGCGACCGCGGCGGCGGGACCTACCCCGTCCATGACGGTCCCCGCGCCGCCACCGTTGGCGACGGCGGGACCCACGCCGGCGGCCGCCCCGCCCCGACGCCCCCACCACTCCGCCGGCACCTCCGACACCGCCGCCTGCGGCCCCGGCCGAGCCTGCGCTGGAACCCTTACCCGTCCTTGGGACCGCGCTGGAAGCCTCTTACGGCCCGTCGGCGCCGCTGCACATCGTCGCAGACGCGCCGCCACCGCCGTGGCCCGCCTGACTACTCCTCGTGCAGGGTGATGGCGGTGCCAGGCAGCCATTGCCGGAGCTCGAGGCGGAATGCTGAAAATGTCTAAACGGCACTTACGCCGTATAGAGGCTGAAGAAAATAACCGCGTGCTATCACTGTGTGACGGTGCGTATAAGGGGTGCGGATTGATGCGCGGGTGTGCTGTATATGCGTCATGATGATCCTACGTTTGTGTCGCTGTGTTTGTGAGGGAGTGTGTCTATGCCGTTGGAAGTTGCTGCGCGTGAGGTGGCCGAAGCGATCGAGGGGCGACCTGATCGCCGTTCGTCGGGGGGGGTGAGTATTCAGATGAGTTCCGGGGTGGGGTGTGGGTCGACGCCGTTGGCGGCGTTTGACGCTGCTCTGCGCGAGGTGGGGGCGGCGAACTTCAACTTGGTGCAGCTGTCGTCGGTGATCCCGGCGGGCAGTGAGATCCGGCCGGTCGCCCGGATCGCGCCGCGCGGGCGGTGGGGGGATCGCTTGTACTGCGTGTACGCCGAGGCGCACGCCGAGGTCCCGGGACAATCCGCGGCCGCCGGGGTGGGGTGGATGTTGTCCGACGACGCCTCCGGGAAGGGCCTGTTCGTGGAGCACCACGGCAGCACCGAGCAGGAAGTAGCGGCGCAGATCGAGGCCAGCTTGGCTGATATGGGCACAGGTCGGGGCGGTGGTTTCCGACCACCCCAAATGAGCATTACCGCGGCGGTGTGCGCACAGCAACCGATGTGTGTGCTGGTCCTGGCTGCCTACCCGTGCGGATGGTGGTGAGCATCATGGCGATTGCCATACCCCTGCGCCGGGCGCGGGACCGTCAGCCAGCGGCGACGGTGAGCGTGGAAACCGTGGTGCCCACCGAGGCCTCGCGGATGTTCTTCGAGCTCTACCTCGCGGCGTTCGCGCCGATGCGGACCCGCGCGGCGGCCCGCAACGTGCTGCATGAGGAGGAGTTCTATGCCGAGATGAGCGACCCGCGGGTGGATAAGTATGTTGCCTGGAACCCCGCCGGGGCGCCGGTGGGGTTGACGACCCTGACCAACGACCTGCGCACCGTGCCGTGGATCAGCCCGGAGTACTACGCCGCGCAGTTCCCCGAACACACCACCCGGGGCGCCGTGTATTACCTAGGGTTCACCCTGGTGCACCCCGATGCGCGGCGCGGGACCACGTTCACCGACATGATCGGCCAAGTCCTGGCCCGATTGGTCGCCGACCGGGCCGTCGTCGGATGCGACATCTGCGCCTACAACAACTCCGCACTGAGCTTCGACAAAAACATCATCAAGATGCTCACTGCCGCCGCCGAGGTGAGTGTGGAAGTGTTGGACACCCAAACGTATTACTCGGCGGAGTTCCGCGGCGCAGCGGGATAAGCCCGGATTCGAGCGGAGAATCGTGGCATGAGCACGGCGGCCCAGGCGCTGGACCGCCACGCTCAATTGCACACCCGGGCCGCCTGGGCGTTTCTGCTCGCCGCGTGCGCGGTGTGTGTCCTCTATGTCGCCGTGCCCTCGGCGGCCGTGAGCGCCGCTGGTTTCGGTGCTGTGGCCGGCGGTTCGGTCGTCGCGATCGGGGTCGGTATGCGCCAGCACCGGCCACGGCCCCTGCTCCCGTGGTGGTGCTTGGGCGCCGCGAGCGTGTTGTTCCTCAGCGGCGGGGTACTGCGCACCCTGGCCCGGACCGGGGTGCCACTCAGTGGGTACGCCCCCGCCGGGTTCACCCTCTTCGGCTACGCGGCGGTGGCGGTGGCGTTGGTGTGGTGGCTGCGGGCCCGCAACGTGCACGCCAACCGGGACACCGCCCTGGACACACTCCTGGTGGGCGTCGGCGCCACGCTGGCGTCCTGGGCGCTGCTCATCGCCCCCGTCGCCCCCGGCGACAAGGGTTTCGACCCCACCACTGTGATCACCGCGCTCTATCCGATCGCGGATGCGGTGCTGTTGACGTTGCTGGTCCATTTGGCGTTCACGACCGCACCGGGTGACCGTGCGTTCGGGCTGCTCGCCACCTCGCTGATCGCGATCTTCCTCGGCGATCTGGGGTATGCGGCCACCAGCGCCGGCCTCGCGACGTTCCCCCCGTCACTGCTGGATGCCCCGTTCCTGATCGGGTACGGCGCGCTGGGCGCCGGTGCGCTGCACCCTTCGATGATTCGGCTCTCCATCCCACAACCGCAGTTGCCCTACCGGGGACGCCGACGGGTCTACGGCATCACGGTGGCGTTGGTCCTCGCCGCGCTGACGTTGGCGCTGATTCCGCCGGCGAACACCACCGACCGCGTTGTCCGTGCCGCATTGTTCGCCGCGTTGCTGCTCGGCGTGCTGCTGCGCTCAGAACGCGCGGTGCGCCGACACGCCGCCAGCGACCGCGCCGCCCAGTACCGCTCCACCCACGACGAGCTGACCGGGCTACCCAACCGCACCCTGCTGCATACCCAAACCGGGCAACGCCTTACCGCGCGGAACGAACCCGGCAGGGTAAGCCTGTTGTTTCTGGATCTGGACGGATTCAAATTCGTCAACGACAGCTACGGGCACAGCGTCGGCGATGAGTTGCTGGTGGCCGCCGCGCAGCGACTCACCAGCATCGTCCGGCCCGAGGACATCGTCGCCCGTTACGGCGGTGACGAGTTCGTCGTCGCCACCCACCTCGAGCGGGCCGGTGCGGAAGGCCTCGCCGAGCGCATCCTGACCGTGCTCGGTGAACCGTTCACCCTCAGCGTCGGCCGCGTGTTCGTCTCGGCCAGCATCGGCATCGCCCGCACCGGGGCAACATCCCGTGGTGGTGCGGTCGAAGGACTGATCCGCGAGGCCGACGCCGCCATGTATCACGCCAAAGCACGAGACCGCGGCAGCTACGCCTTCTACGACGACAGCCTCCGCGCCCGCGCCCGGATACAGATCGAAACCTCGACTGCGTTGCGCGACGCCCTGGCCCGCGACGAGTTCGAGGTGTACTACCAGCCCATCATCACGCTGTCCGACCACCGCACCACCGGCTATGAAGCACTGCTGCGCTGGCACCACGACGGGCGCACCCACCCCCCCGACGAGTTCATCCCCATCGCCGAAGCCAGCAACATCATCATCCCCATCGGGGCCTGGGTGCTGCGCACCGCGTGTGCCCAACTCGCGACCTGGTGGGCCGCTGGGCACCGAACACTGCACATGGCGGTGAACATCTCCGCCCGCCAACTCCGTGACGACGCCCTCATCACCGCGGTGCGCACCACCCTGGCCGACACCGGCCTACCCGCCTCCGCCCTCTGGCTGGAACTCACCGAGACCGCGCTCATCGCCGACGTCTCCGCGGCGTTACGCACCCTCACCGCGCTCCACAAACTCGGCGTCGTCATCTGCGTCGACGACTTCGGCACCGGCTACTCCGCCCTGGGCTACCTGCAACGCTTCCCGATGTCAGTCGTGAAAATCGATGGCTCCTTCGTCCAAGCCCTCAGCGAAGACCGACCTGAAGCCAGCCTCGTCTCAGCGATCGAGAAAATGGCCACCGCCCTCGGCCTGCGCACCATCGCCGAAGGCGTAGAAACCGAACTCCAAGAACACCAAATATCTACCCTCGGCTGCGACATGGCCCAAGGATGGCTGTACGGCCACCCACAACCCGCCCACGACGTCGCACTACCCAGCCACGACGTCGCCAGCTAGCGGGCGGCCCGCCGCCGTTGCTACAGCCGCCTCCGCGCGGTCTCTACGCTGAATGGTGGGTACAGGTACTCGCTGTTCGGGCTTTGCCTGTTCCCCTGCACGTCAGACCCTCCCCCTGGGACTGGCGAGCAGTCGGTCGCCGGCCACTCTTTCCCCCAGATGTGGGTGGTCGGCGATCCCTGCCCCAGCGGTGATGCGCCACCCAGTGCCCGCCGAGCTGATGCCGTTTTGGTGGTTTTCACCGTTCGCGTTCGCGGTAAGCGCTGATAGCGGCACAGTCGTGCGCTGCGATGATCCGTACGTGGGCGGGCAAGGCGTGCAACCGATGGATTGTCCTGAAGGTCGCATCGCGACTGTGATCAACGAGATTACCGGGGAACGGAGCCTTTTCACGAATGAGTGTGATCTGGCGGCTGTGCCACACGGCATCACCTGCCAGCAGCACCCGGGTTCCGTCGTCGAGCGCGAGGAGGATTCCGACACTGCCGGGAGTGTGCCCGGCAAGGTCGACGAGGACGACCGCGCCGTCGCCGAAGAGATCGAAACTGGAGGTGAAGGTCAGCACTGGTGGGCCGTCCAGTACATAAGGGTCGAACGGCTGACGGCGAAGGAGGAGTTCAGTGACGGGGCTTTGCATCGCCGCCGTGTGCTCCTCGACGGTCGCGTGGACCGGCACGTGTGCGGGTAGCTCGAGTAGGCCGGCGATGTGATCCCAGTGCAGGTGGGTCGGCAGAATGAAATCGACGTCTGTCACGGCTCGGCCAGCCCCGGAGAGAGCTTCCCCCAGGCCGAGAACGGGTTTGTTGGGCGCGACCACCCGGCGGATGGCACGAGGCAGCAGCGGAACAACCTGCGCGTGCACATCGGCGCACATAGCGGGGTCGATGAGAAAGCGTGCCTGCGGGTGCTCAACGAGGAAGGTCGTCATCGACATCGAGACCGTAAGGGGGCGGAACGCGCCCTCAACGACGATGGGTCCCGGTGCCGTGCTGATCGCTTGGGGCAGCACCACTAAACGAACGGTCGCCTGGGCTGGAGGTAGCCCAGCATCGTGAATCGTTGCCAGCAGCCTTTTGTCGGGTGCCCGAGGACGCAGGAGCCGTCCTGGCGTGGCCGCGATCGCCGCGCAGCAGACACTCAGGCCAAAGGTGGGCGGGAGAGAGGCGGTGGTGCAGCCGGTGGTCCTCGAAATGATCCGCTCCCGCCTGATCGCCGCTCCTGCCCGCGTATTTGATCACGCTGGGCGGTCAGGGGGACCGCTGGCGCTGTCGGGGTCCAGCCAGACGATAGGTCCCGATTCCAGGGCATCGGGCAAGATTGACAGCAGGGCAGCCATTTCCCGCCCGGCTCGCGTGACCTTGTCCCATCCGTGGGCATGCATGAGAGGGTCGAGCGTGGCCAGATCGCGCTCAGCGCATCGCCGGGTGTGCCCGTGCAGCTCGACAGCCACACAAAACCGGCCAGTAGAGGTGTCCGAGACGGCGAGTCGATTGCCGTCGGCGAGCTGGTGCACCTGATCGTGCCAGCACATCAGGACGGCGGTCTGCGCGGTCCTGTCGGTGCCGATCAGCAGCTCGGGTCGTTCATAGGCGGTCAGGTAATGGGCTGTGCCAGAGTCGATCATTGGTCGATTGTGCGGGAGATTCCCGGTGATCGGTGACAACCACATGCGGGTGCGGAAGAATAGGCACGATGACGGACACTTCTGCGCACAGCCCCCTACCGGATGATTCCACCGCGACAGCCGGTGCCAGTAACTCGGCGGGGGCGACTCCTGTCCGCGCGCCGGGGGAGGACGCGAAACCCCCGGCAGGGCAGGACAAGGAAGCCGACGACCCGCTATGCGACTTTGATGACGGTGTCGGGCTGGCGTGGTAACGCGGCTGTTGGACAGTCAGACTGCGACCACGGTCGCCCGCGAACGTCAGTTCAACGGCAGCCGGTACCGTTGAGCAGGGACCGGCTGGGAGGGTGGTGATGCAGGCCCAGATGAACACATGCGAGACGCCGGGCCATGAGCAGTGGGTGGTTGTCGATGTTCAGGTACCCGGGGACTATCAAGTAGTCGTGGGTTCTCGCTTGGCCACTGGCCGCTCGTTGTCCCGCGTACGTCCGCCCGCGGGTCGGGTCTTGCCCGGTGCTATCGGCAAGGTAGCGCGGACGGGTAAACCCCTCATGTTCCTGAGTTCTGCCATTCACAATGTGTCCTACCAGGTGCAGGCAACCCCGATACTGGGCCCGTTGGGCGAC
>JAABUY010007253.1_pt1 | contig 10586 bp, 5 predicted proteins | sample 5560271 | NCBI WGS metagenome assembly JAABUY01 (sample SAMN10711886, study PRJNA513374) | rock metagenome | isolation source: Antarctica rocks | place: Antarctica: Victoria Land, University Valley
CTCGGGGAAGCCCAGATTTTTCTTGGTCTCCTTTGTGGCTTCGGCGCCGAGGGCCTCGCCGTGAACCTTGCTGGTCCCGGCCTTGGGACTGCCGTAGCCGATGATGGTGCGGACGCGGATGAGGGAGGGGCGGGTGGTCTCGGATTTAGCGTTCTCGATGGCGCGCGAGATGGCCTCGAGATCGTTGCCGTCGTGGACCATCTGGACGTGCCAGTGGTAGGCCTCGAAGCGCATGGTGACGTCTTCGGTGAAGGAGAGTTCGGTGGGTCCATCGAGCGAGATGAGGTTGTCGTCGTAGAGCAGGATGAGCTTGCCTAGGCCGAGGGTTCCAGCGAGCGAAGAGGCTTCGTGGGAGATGCCTTCCATGAGATCGCCGTCGCCGCAGAGGACGTAGGTGTAGTGGTCGACCGGGGTGTTGTTCTCGTGATTGAAGATGGCGGCCAGGTGACGTTCGGCGATGGCCAGGCCGACAGCTTCCGCGAAGCCCTGGCCGAGGGGGCCGGTGGTGACTTCGATGCCAGGAGTTTCGCCGTACTCGGGGTGGCCGGGGGTGTGCGATCCCCACTGGCGGAACTGCATGAGCTGGTCCATGGGGAGGTCGTAGCCGGTGAGGTGAAGGGCGCCGTACTGGAGGGCGGAGGCGTGGCCGTTCGAGAGGACGAAGCGATCGCGGTCGGACCAGAGGGGGTCGGACGGGTCGTGCTTCATGAATTTGGTGTAGAGCAGGTAGGCGATGGGAGCGCAGCCGAGCGGAGCTCCGGGGTGTCCGGACTTGGCCTTCTCGACGGTGTCGACGGCGAGGATACGGAGGGTGTTGATGGAGATCTGGTCGATCTCGTTCTGCGCGGCGGTGTGATCGCTCATTCTTTTCCTTTGTGGATGGGGCGGCGCGACGATGATGGCGGCTGCCGTGATCTTTGGATTGAGTTCGTACCCGAGTTTTTGTTGCTTCCCGACAGTGTACTAGTGGAGCGGCTGAGGTTGAATCAGGGGTCCTTCCGGGCGAATCGCGGAGCTAACGATCTTCACTTCGATGTTTCTGCCAAGCCATCGGTCCGGCTTACCCGATGCACCGGGCCAGCAAAGCGTGAAGATGATGGTGCCCCCCTGGTCGGGTCGCGTGCCGATATCGGCAAAGGAGCCGGGGTAGCCGACGACCTTCGAGTCGATGGTGGTGTTGGTGGCCCAATTATCGATGGTGTAGACGATGCGGATGTGTTCCGAGTCGACGATGCGCAGGGTGAAGCCGGCGATGATCTGGTCAAGGGGTCGGCTGAGCTCGAAGATCTCGATGAGGCTGGTGAAGGAGCGCTTGCCCTTGGGAACGGCGTAACGTTCCCCAACGACGGAGATGCTATCGAAGATGCGGTTGTCGTGCGCCGATCGAAGCAGCTTGATGTACTCAGCATGGGCCCAGACGAGGGGCTGGGCGGAGCCGGCGGACTGCCCGAGGACCATGCCTTCGGCGGGCAGGTTGGCAAAATCCCAGATTTGCTCGGGGAGCATGCCGCCTACGGAGCTGAACTGTTCGATGGCGTGGACGAGAGGCTTGATATCGTTGCCGGCGGCGAGCTCGTAGTGGGCGCGCTCGCCGGTGAGCAAAGGCCAGGCGCGCCCCTGTCCCCAGCCCTCGTAGGGGCCGCCATCCTTGCGCTGGCCGTAGCCGTCGTGGTTGTAGCGGCGCCAGCAGACGCCCTCAGGGGTTTCGATCTTCAGGCAGCGGTCGACCACCTTGAGCGAGTCGACGATGAGCGGGTCGTCGGCGCGGCGAATGCCGTAGCGCACAAGTTCGAGGAAGCCGGCGTCAATGATCTGGCGGGCCTCGAAGACAGCCTGTTCGCCGGGTGCACGGTTTCCGATGCGAATGGAGCCGACGGGAACCTGATCGTTGAAGAAGGGCTGGCCCGGAGCTGGCGGACGGATGCGCATGTAGTGATGCTTGACGTCCGGGTGGAGGACGCCTTCGGTGGTGGTGGTCCACTCATCCAGATTCGCCTCGATCCAATCGGCAAAGGTTTCGAGATAACTGGCGAGGCCTTCGGACTTGCGCGCGCGAGCGATGTCGGCGGCACAGACGAGGCCGGCGATGACGATGGCGAGGGTTGAGGGCGAGTATCCGGCGTTCTCTTCCCAGCGCTCCTGCTGCGTGACGGGTGCGTATTTGACCAGGAAGCCTGCGGCACGCTCAACAAAGGGAAGGATGTCGAAGTTGCCGAGACCGTCCGCCTTCCACAGGCGCCATGCGAGCACGATGGGAAACGCGACCTCGTCGAGTTGGATCCCGGTCCAGTAGGGAGTTCCATCAATCCAGAAGTTCTGGGCGAAGCTGCCATCCGGGCGCTGCGTGCAGGCGAGGTAGACGAGCGCGCGAAGCGCGGTATCGGTGCGTCCGCAGGCGAGCATGGCGGTGGCCGACTGCACCATATCGCGGGTCCAGACGAGGTGGTAGCCGCCGAGATCGGAGTCGCCCTTGGAGTTGCCCCAGGGGATCGATGCGGAGGCGATAAAGGCGCCGGAGTAGGTCTTGTCCTCGTGGGTGAGGATGACGTTCTGGCTAATGCGAAGGAGCCGGCCGTTGTCGGTCGAGGAGGAGCCCATGCCGTCGGGCAGGCTGGCTCGCTTCCACTGCAGGAGGAAGCGGTCGCGATGGGCTGCGTATGGGGTCGCGAGGGTCTGCATCATGTTCGAGAGGGCGGCGTGATGGCCGGTGCCAAGCGCGATGGCGACGGTGAACTCGTTGTGCGTTCCGATCTCGATCTCACCGGCAAGAGCGAGGTTCCCGTCGAGCGCTTCGCCGAAGCTCCAGTCCAATTGCTTGTTGGAAGAGAGGTCGGTGTAGCCGTCGCTGGTTCCGACAAAGCCGCACGAGGAACGGCTGAAGCCGCAGTTGGTTCCGAGGGCGAGGGAGTAGATGCCTTTCCAGGCGAGGATTGAACGCTTGCCCGCAACCTCGATCGAACGCGCGGAGTTGCCGGCGCCGCCACCATCGAGGTGCGGGGCGAGGAGCACGTAGCACTTCAGGGTGGCGAGCACATCGGGCGAGGCATCGATCCTGACATTCATCAGGACGACGGGGTGATGCGGGTTGCTGATGAACTCTTTGGTGACCTTGTAGGCGCCGTTGGGCGCGGTGGCGGTGACGCGAACGGCCGGAGCGCCAGGATCGATGTAGCTGAACTCGTACTCGAAGTCACGTTTTTCTTCGTGGAAGAAGGACTCGCCGTCGGTGAAGAGCAGCTCCATGTCGCGGGTCTGTGGCCGGTCGATGGTGGGAAAATAGATCTCGTTGAGCGTGCCGTGGGAGACGGTGAACCAGACCCGGCTGGAGGCAGCGTAGGCGGTGGAGACGGCGTCTTTTTTGCTCGAGGTCCAGCGTGGCTCCAGACCGGGAGCACCGAAGGCGGCGCCCCCATCGTTTAGCCAGCGGTATGCGGATTCCGGTTCGCTCATAAGTCCTCAAGGAGGTGTTTCGAAGATGGTAGCGGGGAAGAGAAACGTTCGTAAGAGATGTCCGGGCCGGAGATGCGCATCGTTACATAGATGACATTGAGGAGATGCAGGGTGCATACCGGCCACCGCTGCCCTGCTCCACCAAGACTGCGTGACTGAGGAGGTGGGCATCGACATCTTCCATTTACGTGAGTGTAGAGGAGGGATGGAGGCGACGGCTGTAACAGATGCCGCCCCGACCTTGAGTTTTCCGGGATCGTGGCCAGTCGATCCCGCTGCTCTTTGGATTTTGGTGCAACCGCGGCGGTTGAACAGAGGATGCGCTGGTCGCGCCGTTTTGCTCCCTGCCCTAGAATGGGGTATTGCTATCGAAGCACCCAAAGGAGACAACTGTGGCCTACGAACTTCCCCCACTTCCCTACGATTACGCGGCGCTTGAGCCCTATATCGATGAAGCCACCATGAAGTTGCACCATGACAAGCATCACCAGACCTACGTGACCAATCTGAATGGCGCGGCTGAGAAGCACCCGGATCTCGGAAAGAAGACACCGGACGAGCTCCTGAAAGACCTGAGCAGTGTTCCCGATGATGTGAGGGCGGTCGTTCGCAATAACGGCGGCGGCCACGTGAATCACACGATGTTCTGGCAGATCATGAAGCCGAACGGCGGGGGCGAGCCGATGGGCGAGATCGCCGATCAGATCAAGACCGACTTCGGCTCCTTTGAAGATTTCAAAAAGCTGTTCAATGAGACGACCGCCAAGCAGTTTGGATCAGGCTGGGGATGGCTGGTGTTCGACGGTGGCAAGTTGAAGATCGTGACTACGCCGAACCAGGACAATCCAATCTCGCAGGGGCAGTACCCAATTCTCGGCAATGATGTCTGGGAGCATGCGTACTACCTCAAATATCAGAATAAGCGGCCGGATTACCTGGCAGCGTGGTGGAACGTGGTGAACTGGGACGAGGTGAATAAGCGGTTCGCTACGGCGAAGCAGAGGTAGCTTCGGCGGATGGACGGCGTACTAAGCAGAGGACGGACTATGGTGGTCCTCTGCTTTCCCCTGAGCGAGTCTTCTAAGAAGAGCGTGCTCATCAAGTCGCTCCGTTCCACGAGTTTTATCCCCATTTGACGCGCCGTAAATGTGTGCTCCCAGTAAGGGGAGCTATAGGTACCGGGGCTCAGGAGAACGATGTTCGGCTCCGGCCTGCCTTTATGGCGAGGGTGCGAATTGGGCAGTTCCAGATGGAGTTCATCGGAACCGACGAGATCTGCTGTTCTGGTCGGGTAGACCAGCAGCATAGCCACTATTGGGCCGGGGCGAGCATCTCGAATCTAAGGAAGTGACTTTCCGGATCGTTCGCTCGGGGGCGCACTTCGCAATGAGCGAGGCGCTGGTTCGCTAGCGCCGTTGCCTGCAGGCGAGATCATGTACACTTCGGCTGCGTTGAAAGATGTCCACTTTGAAAGGCGCGATCGGGTGAGCTTGGGCAAATCTCCCGTCGTGTTTGCGCTGCAGGCTGAATCCCATTGCAGCGGTCCGAGTGAGTGACCGTGATAACCGAACCCGATCCAATGGAGAAAACCAGGCATGAGAAACAACCCCAGCCGCAGAGACCGGCGCGCCAGCCTTTTCGTCGTAATGACGATCAGAAGATGGGCGAGGCGCTTGCGAAGAGCGGACGTCCCATTGTGTTCAGCCTGTGCGAGTACGGTCTGGGCGGGGTAGAGAAGTGGGGCCCGGAGGTCGGAGGTAATCTGTGGCGGACCACCGGCGACATCCGCGATGAGTGGTCGAGCATGATCGAGGACGCGGAGAAGCAGTCAAGCCGCTGGCGGATGGCGGAGCGGCGATTGGGCTTTTCAACCATGGGAGCGCGCCCGCGCAAGGGAAGATCGTCCTGAACGGCCTGCACCTGGGGGGCGGAAATCCGAGAGCTCGAGATCTGTGGGCGCACAAGGACGTCACGTTCAGCAACGGAGTGGTCTCGGCTACGGTGCCGACGCATGGCGTTCTTATGGTGCGCCTGGGTAAGTAGCGGGCCGACCCAAGCGGAGCGGCGGCTGATCCGCGCTATTTGTGGATGCCCTCGCCTTCCACGATGGTGATGTAGCGATTGACTGCGAGATCCTTGAAGGTCTCGACGCGGCCGCTAGGTTGCGGCCAGCGAACCTCAAGAGTATCGACCTTTGTGTTTTCCGCGAGGCCGAGGACCAAGCGCGGATCATGGCTGGAGAGATAGCTGCCGCCGCCTGTCTTAAGCCGCGAGCGGTGCAGGGCGCCGGCCTTCCAGGTCAGTCGAGCGCCGATGGCGTCGCGGTTGCACTTTTTTCCGACCAGCTTTATGCCAAGCCAATTTCTTCCCTGGGCTGCCTGGTTGCGGAGCAGCAGAGGAGCTGCATTGTTAACGCAAATAAGAGCGTCCAGGGCACCGTCGTTATCAAAGTCGCCGATAGCCAGACCGCGAGCGGCGAGTGGAAGCTGAAAGACCGGGCCGGCGAGGTTGCTGACGTTTTCGAGCGTTTTGCCATTGTTGTGGAACAGGAGGAGGACCTCGCGGTAAGTCACATTGGCCGAGTGGGCCTCGATCTGGTCGTCGGGGTGACCGTTTGCGACAAAGAGATCGACGTTGCCGTCGTTGTCATAGTCGAAGAAGCGCAGACCCCATCCGCTCATGCTGCGGGTCGTCCGCGCGAGGGCGGTCGAGGGTGCGAGGTCTTCAAATGTGCCGTCTTGATCGTTGCGATAAAGGGAGTACATCTCCTGGTCGACGTTGGTGACGAACAGGTCTTCCCACCCATCCTGATCCATGTCGGCCGAGTCCACGCCCATCCCGGAGCGAGCGCGTCCATCGGCGCTGTAGGCCACGCCCGCCTCCACACCTTTCTCCTCGAAGCGTCCCTTCTGGTTTACGAAAAGATAGTTCGCGACGGTGTCATTCGCTACGAACAGGTCCATCCAGCCATCGTTGTTGATGTCGGTGGCGACGACACCCCACGCCTTTCCATGGGCGGCAGCGATGCCGGTCCGTTCAGAGACGTCGGTGAACGTTCCATCGCCATTGTTATGAAAGAGCAAGCTGCTGCTGCCCGGATAGACATTGGGGATGCAGTAGAAGCGCTCTCCGCCCGCTGTGTTGCCGCAGAATTTGTTTGCGGCCTTGTTGAACTCAACGAAGCGGCAGACGAAAAGGTCGAGGCGTCCGTCGTTGTTGTAGTCGAACCAGACGGCGCTCGATGCCCAGCCGGCGATCTTAATACCGGAAGTTTCGGTGACGTCCGTGAAGGTTCCGTCGGCGTTGTTGCGATAGAGGATGCACCGGTTGTACCCGGTGACGAAGAGGTCGGGCAATCCGTCGTTGTTATAGTCACCGACCGCGACGCCCATGCCGTAACCCGCGCCAGAGACGCCTGCCTTCTCGGTGACGTCGGTGAAGGTGCCGTCCCGATTGTTTCGGTAGAGAGCATTTCTGAGCGGTGTCTTCGGTGTGAAGAAGTCGCAGATGCCGCTGTTGACCAGGTAAATATCCATCCACCCATCGTTGTCGTAGTCGAGGAAGGCGGCTCCGGCGCCGGTTGTCTCGGGGAGGTAGAAGCCGGGAGAGCGGCCGCTGGTGTGAGTCCAGGTGATGCCTGTTCGCGCTGCGGAAAGAGGCTCAAAGAATGCGGGGGCAACCTTCGCGACAGGAGTGGAGCGCCGAAGCGCCCATGCGGGAGTGCTGGCCGCAAGGGCGGCGAGGAACTTTCGTCGCGTGACATGAGTCATAGGAATCCGTTGATCAGGTTCCGAGAGGAACGGTAGAAGCTGAGCGAGAGGTCTGCAAGGACAATAGCCACCGATCCAGGATCTTCAACCCAGGATCGTCAACCCAGGATCGTCGACGTGACCCGCTGTGCGAGACGGCGAGTGAGCCACCGACTCGCCGCGCCAAAGGTACAGGATAAGTGTTGACAAAAATATACCTTCTGCCTAACGTTACTGACCATTAGCAGTGAAGACTCTTTGCTGGTGAACTGGAAGCAAAGTTGCACTGCTCCTCGATTCCGTTTCACCTTGGCACCGCTGCAGTACCTGGCGGTTGCCAGGCTACACCTTTCTCACCACTCAGCCATTTGTAAAAGGAAGAGCATGCGAACTGAATCCGCACTTAAGGCTGTCGTAGCGATGTTCTTCGCGATGATTTTAGTAGTCGGGACGAGCCCCCTCCAGGCACAGGATACGAATGCCGCGCTGGGCGGGACGGTCATGGATGCGAGTGGAGCCACTGTACCCGGGGCCAAGCTGACCCTGACTAACGCTGCTACCGGCTTCAAGTCCACGTATCTTTCGGACAAAGCTGGACAGTTTACGTTTCGGAACCTCACGCCCGGGATCTACAACCTGGAGACTTCCGCAGCGGGCTTTTCCTCGTCCGTACAGAAGGGCCTGGAGCTTTCAATCAACCAGACGGCACGCGCGGATGTGCAACTCACCGTGGGCAGCACATCGCAGACGGTTACGGTGAACTCAGACACGTCGCTGATCAACTATGACAATCCGACCCTTGAGGGTGGAATCTCTCCGGAGACGCTGAACGATATGCCGTTGACGGTAGCAGGCGCGCCACGATCTTCGATCAGCCTTGCAACCTTGCTGCCTGGAGTCAGTACGGGTGGAACCGGCAATGCGTTCAACGCTCGGATCAACGGCGGGATTGTGACGGGGGATGAGGCGCTGCTGGACGGGGCGACGATGACGGAAGGTTTCATGAACCAGAGCGGCATGGTCAGCCTCCAGGGAGACTTCCAGATGTCACCGGACATGGTGAGCGAAGTGAAGGTTCTGGCGGCCAACTACGATCCGCAGTATGGCTCTACCACATCAGGGCAGCTGATCGTGGTCAGCAAGGGCGGCGGCGAGACCTTCCATGGAGCTGCGTTCGAGTATCTCCGAAACGATTACTTCAACGCGTTCGTATATGGCACACCTCATGGGAGCCGGAAGTCTCCGGACAAAGAGAACAACTACGGAGCCAACCTGGGTGGACCGGTTCCGATTCCGGGACTGCATGGTCCAAATTCGAGGTTCAAGAGCTACTTCTACTTCAACTGGGAGGCGTTCAAGGATCACGGTGGCGCGAATCCGGCGACGCTTTCGATCGCTTCACTGGCGGCACGCAAGGGTGACTTCAGCAACTACAAAGACGCTAACGGCAACATGATTCCGATCTACAACCCGAAGACGGGTCTCCCATTTCCTGGGAATCAGATTGACCCGTCGCTTGAGGATCCGATCGCAAAGGCATGGATGGACCAGCTGCCGAACCCGACGAACGGGGGGGAGATCAACAACTACCTGGTTCCGAAGTCTGGGCAGGGATCGCTGGTGAATGGCGAGAACGTTTATATGAGTCGGATCGATCTGAGCCTTGGGAACAGCGACCACTTGTACTACACCTATTGGTGGCAGTATTCCCAGCCTAATCTGAATTCGGATCTCCCCAGGTCGATTTCGACCGCGAACCCTGCGAATCCGGAGAATTCCCCCATTCAGCGAGTGAATTGGGAGCATACCTTCTCCGAGAAGATGACAAATCACTTCACGATCGGCTACCTGAACCGCAACGAGGGATATTACTCGCTCAACCTCGGTTCGCAGTTGCCTTTTGTAAAGGGCGTGGGACTTGCTGGCCTTCCCCAGTTCAACTTTGGGAGCGGCTACAACACACTCGGGAACAATGCTGGCCCGAGCTCCAATAATGTGACCACGCGTCCGACCTATGCGGTCAACGACGTGCTCACGCGTGTGGTTGGGAACCATACCCTGAAGGCTGGTATCGAGTGGCGAAATGCGGGGGGGAACATTCATCAGGGCTCGGGACAGAGTGGCACCTTCAGCTTCAGCTCCACGACTACGGGCATCCCTTCCATCACCTCAGGGGACGCCATGGCGAGCTTCTATCTGGGTGCGGCGAGTGGAGCCAACGTGCAGTTTCTCAATGTGCCGAATCGATATCCCCGTCAGATTGGATGGGCCGCCCACGTTGGTGACAACTGGCGCGCCAGTCCCAAACTCACCCTCAGCTATGGGCTTCGCTGGGACACAATCAGCCCGGCGTTTGAGAAGTCCAATCATCTCTCTTTCTTCGATCCGAACGGCCCCAACCTGGGCGCCATCGGACCGAACGGTCCACTGAAGGGACGTCTGGCGTTCGCGGGCAGCAACAACGGAGATGCAAGTTACAAGGCTCGGTATCCCGAGGAGCAGCATTCCAACTTCGCGCCTCGTGTGGGCGTGGCCTACACACTCGACCAGAAGACAGTGGTCCGAGCGGGCTACGGTATCTACGTCGGACAGGCATTCTATCCCGGTTGGGGTGGAGGAATGAGCCTGGATGGTTTCAATCTAAACGACACCATCAGCGAGGTACGCAGTGGAAGCGGAGTGACTCCTGCGCTTTATCTTTCGCAAGGATTTCCGACACCGGCGGCGACGTCTTCTCTTACCTCAGGCTTCGATAATGGTCAGTCGCCGCTGTATCGCCCCCTGGATGGCAACAAACGCCCGTACTCCTCGCAGTGGAACCTGACCATTGAGCGTGAGCTTCCTAAAGCCTTTTTTGTGAGCGCCTCCTATGTGGGAACGAAGGGAACGCATCTGCCTTCGCAGAACGACCCAATCAATGTGCTGAACCCGTTCAACTCGACGATTCAGGGCTATGGAGCCAAGCTGAGGGACACATTCGGACCAAACGATCAGGTCATGGACGGTGTGCCTGTACCGTATGCAGGCTGGTACAGCCAGGTGAATGGCACCTGCGGCGCAACCGTAGCTCAGGCGCTGCTGCCGTTTCCCCAGTATTGCGGACGGCTGACAGGACAGAATGAGTCTCATGGGAACTCGATCTACCACTCCTTCCAGAGCCGCCTGGAGCGGCGCTTCCGAGATGGCCTGTATCTCCTGGGTTCGCTGACGGTGTCGAACCTGTACACCAATGCGTCAGAGACGACACAGGCGACGAACACGCTGAACGCCGGTACAGGATCTGTGTCGCCCTTTGATCCGAAGCGGCAGCGTGCGATTGCTGCGGACAATGTTCCGGTTAACGGCTCGGTGGCTATCGTGTATGACCTGCCGTTTGGCTACCACCGG
>JAABUY010007254.1_pt1 | contig 10585 bp, 11 predicted proteins | sample 5560271 | NCBI WGS metagenome assembly JAABUY01 (sample SAMN10711886, study PRJNA513374) | rock metagenome | isolation source: Antarctica rocks | place: Antarctica: Victoria Land, University Valley
GAGGCCAATGAGGCGCGAGTAGAGGATAGGCTTCTGAACCTTTATAAAAGCACGCCTGCGTTTATTCATTCTCGGATGCGCAAGGTGCGCGCCCCAAAGAAGACAACGGTCATGTGATCAAGTCCACTGTGCGCGCCGCTGGGGGTCACGCTCCCCGTCGCGGCCTCCCCGGCCTTCCGGATCAGCGCCGTGGCGCCGCCGCAGCTGATCAGGACCATCCTCGACAGCCCCGACGTCGACATCCGCGAGTGCCGCGACGGCCACCTCGTGATGGCGGCGTTCCACGACGACGGGGCCTCGGGGGCGGCGCTCGAGCGGCTCGCGCAGCATTTAGTGGGGCGCGTGCAGGCATCGTTCGGCGGCTCCGGCCCTCTACGCCTGCTCGGACACGGCGTCGGCCGGCGCCCGATGCCGGCGGGCGGACCGGTTGTGGGGTACGTGACGCCGGATAAGTCCGTCTATGTGGCCGTCATGCACTCGGCTATAACACTCGCCCCCACCGTCGGACGCCTGATTGCCGACGAACTCATCAGCGGCGAGCCCGTTGCCGAACTGCGACGCTGCCGCCCGCAGCGTTTCTCCGCGCAATGAATGCCGGCACGACGGGCTATGCCCCCGACGGCGATCCCCCTCAGCAGAGGTGGCTCAGACGCCGACGCAGCGCGCGAGGTGGGGGTAACAATCCGGGGTAGGCGTAACGCGTCAGGGCAGGTATGACCTACGGTGAAAGAAGAGGCCAGGGCACACGACATAATCGCGCGGCCTCGTCGGAGGGACAGACGAGCTGCGGGAGGCACAGCATGACCGACCCCCAGGACCGCGCGCGTCTGGACGCTCTGCCTCGCTGCCCTCGTGCTCTGCGCCCTCACCGGCCCCGTCGCCGCCCTCCTCACCCCGCTAGCCCATGACCCCGCGCCCATCCTCCACGTCGTGGCCGCCGTCGTGGCCGCCGCCCTCGTCGGCGCGTACGTGGCCCTCGCTGTCCTGCTCGCCCGCGCCGTCCTGCGTGTCGTGCGGCCTCGTCTCGACGGCCGCCCCTAGCCCGCGTGGAAGCCCGCTGCACCCCACTAGAGGGGTGTGAACGGCCCTCTCCAGGGTCTCAAATCGTGGCGCTATTTTGGCGCTATCGTAGCGCCATTGGCCCTCAAAACGTGGCGCTACTCGTAGCTCTAGTGCTAAAGGCATGGCGCTACGATGGAGCCACGATTCACACAGGAAAACGGGGCGTTGGCGCTACCGTGGCGCTACTCTTTACCCTGGGCGAGGTGCTACCCGTAGCTCTAGCGCCATTGTCTCTGTAGCGCCATACTCCCGCGTGGGACGGGCGTGAGGGCGGCCCCGCGCGCAGCGACGGGGCGGAGGGTAGAGGCCAGCCGGCTGCGCTCATGGCCGATCGCGGACGGTGACGGTGACGAGGCCACCCGCCGTCGCCCCGCTCGCCGGGTCCGGGGAGGGGACCGGCGCCGGGTCTTGGCTGGTGAGCGGCCATACGGCCCACAGGACGAGCGCCCAGGCGAGGGGCAGGACAACCCACGTCTCCCAGGGCCGGTCGGCCGGTTGCAGCGTCAGCAGCGGCAGCCCGTCGCCTAGGCCCGTCACCACGAGCGCGGCCCAATGCGAGAGGAGCAACGCTACGACCCCGACGAGTAGGACGGCGCGGCCAGCGCGGGGCAGGGCCGGCCACGACGCACGCGTCAGGATACGACGGGGAGATGGGCGGGCAGGGTTATCCCCCACTGGTCCCGTGCTGGTCCCATGCCGCGCGGCCCGCCACTACGACGCGCTTGGGGGCGCGACCGTCCAGGGCGCGGCGTCCAGCCACCGCGCCAGATCGGCGGCGGGCAACGGGCGGCTAACGTAGTAGCCCTGCGCCAGGTCGCAGTCCAGGGCCGCCAGGCGCTCCCACGTCGCCTGGTCCTCGACCCCCTCGGCCGTGACGCGTAGGCCGAGCGCGTGCCCCAGCGCGATAGTCGAGGCTACAATGGTCGCGTCTTTGTCGTCCGCAGCCAGGCGCTGCACGAACGACTTGTCGATCTTGAGCTCGTCCACGGGCAGCCGGGTGAGGTAGGCCAGCGACGACCTGCTGCGCCAGAGCCCAGACGTGAGCAGACGCGACAAGGTTTACATCTTCCCGCACCTCTTCCAGCAAAAGAAGCCGCAGGCCGCGCCAGGGGACAACGCCGCAGCCGCGCCGGTGTCCGTCGCCTGGACCGACGACACCTATCATGCGCTTATGCAGCAGCTACAACAGGAGCTAGGGAGGGCAACCACCGTGAAAATCACCGTCATTGGCCGACCCGGCACGGCTGTCGATCAGGGCCAGGCCGTCGTCATCGCGCTTGTGAGCGAGAAGGTGCCCTCCCTGTCCAAGGGGCTGCCGGAGCCGCCCGCCGGCACGCGCTACACCGTGTTCGTCGCGCGCAAGCCGTGGCCAAAGGTGGCCGAGGCCTTGGCCGCCGACCCCGCGGACGCGGCCATCATTGAGGGCTACGCCGCCCTCGATCCGCGCGTGGACGGCATCGCCGTCTACGCCACCAACGCCACCACCAAGCGTTTGCAAGCCGCCAAGCGCGCCGCGACGCGGGCAACAACACCTTGAGAGCCCCAGGCGCACAGTTCTCGCACTGGCTGTACGCTCACATCATGTCGCGGTACGAGAGGAGAACGATCCGCATGGCGAAGGACAACATGCACGGCTATCATCCGTCCTCGGACCTGGCCGACGCCACGGCGCTCGCGCCGGCCGACGTGGCGGCCGCGTTCGCCAAGGTCCACACCGCGCGGCTCACACTGCGGCGCCTCCGGCCCAGGGATGGGGCCGCCGTGTTCGCAGTTCACAGCGATCCGACGACCAATCGGGATACGTCCGCGGGATCCGACCCGGATCGGGCGGCTAGCAACGCCAGGTTGCGCTCCTGGTTGCGCCGGTGGGAAACGGACGGCTACAGTATCTGGGTGGTGACGCGTCTGCGAGCGAGGCGGGTCGAGGAGATCCTCGGGTTCGGTGGGGTGACCCGCCTCCTCTGGCGCGACCGCGAGGTCCTTACTCTGTATTACCGATTCGTGCCTCGCGCGTGGGACCAGGACTATGCGACTGAGGTGGCACAGACGGCTGTGGAACTGGCGCGTGCGTATCTGCCACACCTGCCGATCATCGCCCGCACGCGGCCCGACAACATCGCCGCGCAACAGACCGCCGAGCGGGCCGGGTTGCGGCGGCATCCTGGTCTGGACACAGCGCACATCGTGTTCACGCTCGGGTGGACACCCACCATCGAACCGGCGGAACGGGCATAATACATCCTTTGCCGGCATGCGGCTCCGGGGACGCACACTACAAGGCGCGCGGGAACAATAACACACGACAGAACAACCGACACCCCCCTAATTCGCATGTGGTTGTCGGTACCGGAGCTAAGCACCTGACCACAAGTTCGGCGCAGTTTCTCGGGCGAATCACGCCTAACAAAACCGTGCCAGATTTCTGAGCACATGCTTAGTACTACAACGTCACTTACCCATTGGAGACTGTGGGAGCCAGGCTAACGGCCTAGGAACAGGTGTGCAACTGCCCTATTTTCGCGGTTTCGCGGCTAAACGGCCCTAATCAGCCGCTGCTACGAGCGATTTTAGCGAAGTGACGTTGTAGTATTAGCAGCGACAGGGCAGCGTCACCCGCTGCCGCGCCTGCGGTGAGTGTGGTCGTGACAGTGTGTCCCTATGGCCCCACAGGGTCGGCCCTCGCGCCACGCGGTCGCCCACGCGGTCGCCACCAGCCTCCGTATCCAGGCTGGTTAGAGGCGTCGTTCGTCAAGCACATACAGGGGCGACGGGATCGCGTGCAGGCGTGGGGTCGGCACCGGGAGGAAGGGAAGCCAGCGACGGAGTGGGCGCAGCAGCCAAGCCCATGGGTCGGGGGCACGCTCGACCCCTCCGACGCTCACGACAAGCACATGGCCCGTGCGCTCGTCCACCACCAGCGCGTCGGCGTCGATACCCAGGGACAGCCGCCACAGCACCCGGCCACTGTGCGCGTCGAGCACGACGAAGCCAGCGGTGGTGGCCGCGACGACCTGGTGTCGCCGCGCGTCGAGCGCCACGAGCGGCGCGGGTCCCACGGGGACGCTGCCGACGTAGCCGCCGCGGCGCGTGCCCCACACCTGCCCCCCGTCGCCCGCGACGAAAGTGCGCGCGCCCCAGGTCCATCGCGAGTTGGCCGGGGAGATCCCCGACGCCTACGGTTTCGGTGCGTAGGACCGCGCCGGTGTGCGCGTCGAGCGTCGTCAGCGTCCAGTCCGCCGTGCTAGCGACGAAGAGACGCCCCGTCCGCGCGTCCACAGTGATGGCGTCAGGCCGACTGCCGACGTGTAGGATGCGCTGGACGCGGCCGCCGCGCGCGTCCAGCGCATACACCGCGTCGTCCACCAGATTGGGGACAAAGACCAATCCCGCGCGCTCGTCGACGGCCGGCGGCGGCCTCCCATCTCTTGCGTGTAGGGAGTTCCTGCCCGCGTCGCGTAGACGCGCACACCGGTGCGCGTATCGAAGGCCTGGACGAGGCCCGCGTTGACGATGAGCAGCCGACCCTGGCGACGCGCCAACGCCACGTCCACCTCCCTGCTGGCATCGAGCCGGAGCGGCACTGTGGCCAGGATCGGCGACATGCCCTGACGCATGAGGGCGCGCGTCAGCGTCAGGCCGCTCATGAGGACGAGGACGAGGATGGGGAGCAGCGTCCCGCGTTGGGATCGGTTCACCCGTCCGCTCTCCTGTCCGCCGCGCCCATCACCACGGCAGGACCCGTCCGGCTGAGATGGCGTATCGGTGTCAGTGATGCTAGGCGTCCTCTTTGGTCCACCAGGGGTCTCCGACAGATCTCGCGCATGGATCGGGCCACCTCACGCGAGCGGCGTGGGCGGGCGCGCCAGGCGCGGGAGTGAATGCGACGGGACGCGGGGGTGAAGACCTCCTCTCCCTGCCCTTAACACGCCTTTACTGCGTTTCCTGCTAAAGTATCAGCACGAGCACGATGATCGTACGGGGGATCGGCGCCATGACTTTTCTCCATTGTTGGCAACGCCGTGTCCGCTACGGACGACGGGTGGCCGTCGTCCTCGCACTCGTCCTTGAGGTGTCCATCAGCGCCGCAGGCGCCACAGGCGCGCGGGCTGCGGATAGGGACGCGGCCCCGACGCATGGGACTACCCCAGCGGTCACCTCGCGCGTCGCCGCGCCGACGCTCGCTGGCCGTGTCGTCACATTCTCGTTGAGCGGCATCGAGCCAGATTTCGACCCCATCGACCGCGTCATCATCGCGGCGCGGCTGCACGATCCGCACCCCGTCGCGTCCGCGCTCCCCGACATGACGCTGGTGCTCTCGACCTATCTTGAGAACTTCCAACCGAAGACAACGCCCCTCCTCCCGGACGTGCTCCGGCCGGATCGAACCGCGACCGCACTTGGCGGTTTTATACAGGGCAAAGCCGCCCTCGTCGACGGAGCCGGCCGCGTTCGCTATCGCGGCAGTATCCTGGCCGAGGTGTTCCTCGACAACACGGTACATGCGATCGTCGACCTGGACCCGCAGGGTCTGCCGACGGCGGCGCCGCTGCGCTTGATGGGCGTTTTCACGCTACATCAGGACTTGACGCTGGCCGGCGCGTTGCGCCCGACGCGCGCGATCGCGCCGGCCGAGGCGGCGGCGCTGCGCGTGGCCCACCCCGGTCCCGTCTCCTGGCAGGCCGTCGTGGCCGGCATGCGGGTGCGCTTCCCACAGATGGTGGGGACGGGCGGTGGGGCGCCTAGCGGTGCGCTGGCGCAGTCCAGACCGGCGACCACAGTCGCGCTCGCGCGTGGACCGCTGGCGCGGCCGCGACGACAAAGCGGACCGGCCTCGGCGCGCACGCGGCCGTCGCCAACGCCCGCCCAAGCGGCCCCGACCGTGGCGATCGTCACCCTGTTCATGGCGCTCAGCGTCGCGGCGACCTGGCGCGCGCGGCGCGGGAAGCGGCGCTCGGGGGCAGCGACCGCGACATGAGTGCGACAGGAAAGAGCGACGTGACGCACAGGGTCTAACGTCCCGACTCCTCGATCCCCGTGAGCCCGTTCGATGCCGCCTGTCGAGGCTTGTTTAACATGCTTTTAACGCCTGTTTAACACCAGACCGATGCAACGTGTGTTACCTTCAAGCAGGAGGCCCGCGCCAAGCGCGGGTCGTGAGGAGGCGTGACGCCGGCTGTCGCTCTTCTCTTTGGGCAGCGCGCCTCACGAGACGCGCGCCGGATAGCCCGGATAGCAGGGTCGGCTACGCCAGACCATAGACCGTACAGTGAAAGGACCGAAGGCTATGCGTATATCGCGACGCTTCCCACGTTCCGCTGGGCTGGCCGCCGCCCTGCTCCTCATGAGCGCCGGCGCGGCCCTACCGGGCCTGCATCCGAGCACGGCGCACGCGGCCACCGGCTCCGGCGCGCCCCTGGCGACGCGGGGGCAGGCCGAGAGCCATCAACAGCGCCTGCACGACACTATCAGCGCCCTGCGCGGCAAGGTCAAGTACGTCTTCGTGCTCTATCAGGAGAACCGCTCCTTCGACTCGTACTTCGCGACCTTCCCCGGCGCCAATGGCATCTACTCTAAGCCTGCGTCCCAGACCCCCGGCTACTACCAGGCTATCACCAACACGGACGGCACGACCTCGACGATCCAACCCTTCCGCATCGGCCCCTCCTACTACGCCGCCGACACCGATGACCCCGACCACTCGCACGCCAGCACTGATCTGAAGATGGATGTCGTGGGCGGCGTCCCTTTGATGGACAAGTTCGCCCAGACGGAGGAGCGTCGGTTCTCCCCCACCGGCGCCCCCTCGCTCCTCGCCAAGCAGTACGGCGAGTTGACCATGGCTCACGAAGACTGCGACACGGTCCCGCTGCTCTGGAACTACGCCAAGAACTTCACCCTGATGGACAACATCTACGAGCAAATGACCGGCCCCTCGACGCCGGGCAACCTGTCCATCCTGGGTGCGCAAGCAGGCCAGACGCAGCAGGTCTTACACCCGGCACAGGGATACGGCGGCACGGCCAACGGGAACGGGGGGCCGGGCCTACCGGTGCTCAACGACACCTGCCCGCTCTGGGGTTCGCGCACCGACCCCTACTCGGCCACGACCGGCACGCCGTACAACAGCGTCACGGAGTGCCACAACACAGGGTCCAGCCCGACCGGCGGCCCCAACCCGACGACCAGTAGCTTCCAGACGAACCTGACCTACGCCGCCTTGCCGGTCAGCTTCGAGGGGCCGAACGCGCTCACGACGTTCACGAACAACAACGACCTTGGCGGCGGGAGCGACATCGCCGACCTCACCAACAGCGTCGTCTCGGGCACCGCCACCGTCTCCGATACCGGCGCGGTGGCCGCGACCGACAGCCAGGTCGTGCCGTGGGGCTGGTACGAGGAAGGCTACGGCGCCAACGACCCGGCCACCGCGAACGGCGGTAACGCTCCCTACGCCTCGTACATCGTGCATCACAACGGGCCGCAGTACTTCGGCTACATCATGAACAACCCGATCGAGCATCGCCACCTGCATAGCCTCACCGACTTCTTCGGCGACGTGCAGGGCGACAAGCTCCCCACGGCGGGCGGCGCCTACTACGTCAAGGGCGGCTATCAGAACATCCAGGGGCTCAAGCCGACCGACCCCGACCCGACCGTGCAGAAGAACTTTATCGGCGACGATGACCACCCGGCCTACTCGGACGCGCAGATCAGCGAGGCGCTGGTCGCGCGCGAGGTCGACGCCATCGCGCGCAGCCCCTACTGGAGCCAGAGCGCGATCATTATCACGTACGACGACTCCGAGGGCGACTACGATCACGCGCAGCCTCCCATCCAGAACAACGGACCGGCGAGCACGAGCTTTATCGCCGACGGCCCGCGCGTCCCGTTCATCCTGATCTCGCCCTACAGCAAGCAGGGCATCGTAAGCACGCCGGGCGACCACGGCTCGGTGGTCAAGTTCATCGATGCGGTCTTCGGCCTCACGCCACTGGCCACCCTGCCCGCCGAGTACCAAGCGCGCCAGACGGCGCGGACCGTGGGCATTTCGGGCACAGGGAGCGCCACCCAGGCCAACTACGGCCCCGACGACGCCCTGACGCCGGGGATCACCGACTTGGTCGACGCCTTCGACCCGGCCAAGCTTAACGGCAGCGTCGCGCCGCTCCCGGCCACCTTGGCCGAGGTTCCCGCGGGCTTCAACCTCTTCCCCACGCAGGAGGGGCAGGGCTGCCGCGAGGTCGGCATCACGCCGGTCCAGCCGTTAGCGGGCGAGTCTAACGTCGCCCCGACCGACTTCAACCCGCGCCCGAGCACGAACCCAGGAATGTTCGTCCCAGTCGGCGGTGGTGGCGGCAACGCTACGCCGGAACTCGGATCGGGCGAACTGCTCGCCACCAGCCTCGTGCCGGTCGCGCTGCTGCTGCTCTACCAGCGGCGACGGCGCACGCGCCGGGCATCAGACCGGACGAACAGCGCCAGGGTCTAACCCACCCCCTCTTACCTAATGGCCTACAGGATGCGTCGGGGCGGGACGTCGATACGATGTCCCGCCCCGATGTGCTTGCCAGGGTGGCAAGCGTGCTGAGGAGACGTCTGTGACCGTGGTAAGGTATAGTCGCAGCTGTGTTCGGCGCAATGCGTAGGGCGTCATTTCAGACCGACTGTCCTGTTCGCCCAGACGCCAGGCAGGGTGCCGATGTTAGGGCGGCAACGCCCTGTGTCGCCACCTACTCAGCGCAGATGCATGGACGTCCCCGGCTGCGGTGCCAGCACGACCAACGCCCCGGCCGCGAGTAGCGCCGTGAGCCCCCCGAGATAGAACGGCGCGGCCGGGGCGAGGCGATCCCACAGGACCCCCGCGAGCAGGCTGGAGACCAGGGCCATCAGCCCCGTCGTCGCGGCGTACAGGCCCAGCGCCCCGCCCCGCTGCTCCGCCGGCACCAAGTCGGTGATGTAGGCTTTGGTCACGCCGTCGGTCAAGGCGATGTAGAGGCCGTAGAGGACGAAGAGCGGCCACACGACGAGCGCCCCCGTGGCCAGGCCCAGGCCCCCGTAGACGAGGGCGAACAGGAGGAACCCGGCGACCAGGATGCCGCGCCGGCCGCGCCGGTCGGACAGGATGCCGGCCGGCCAGCCCGCCGCCGCATAGACCAGATTATAGACGGCGTAGGCCAGGACCGCCGCCACGTCGCTTAAACCGAGGGCGTGCGCGCGGAGGATGAGGAAGGTGTCCGAGGAATTGCCGAGCGCGAACAGCAGCCCGATGCCGAGGAAGGTGCGATAGGCGCGCGGGGCGTCCCGATAGGTGAAGGCGACAGGCCGGGCGCTGCCCGCGTGGGAGAGGGCGGGGGCGCGGCGGGGCGCCGGCTCGCGCACGCGCCCAATCAAGCTCACCCCGATGAGGGCCGGCGCCGTCGCTAGGAGGAACACCAGACGGAAGTTCTGCGCCGTCACGGCGAGCAGGCTCACGCCGGCCAACGGGCCGATGACCGCGCCGAAGGTATCCGTGCTGCGATGGAAACCGAAGGCCCGGCCGCGCGTCGCGGGGTCGCTCGACGCGGCGATGATGGCATCGCGGGGGGTGCCGCGCGTGCCCTTACCCACGCGGTCGACGACGCGGGCGAGGAGGACCAGGGGCCAGACGGTCGCCAGGGCCAGCAGTGGCTTGGCGAGGGCGGAGAGGCCGTAGCCGGCGAAGACCCAGCCTCGCCCCCCGCCCCGCCGGTCGGTGACGCGGCCGGAGACCAGCTTGAGCAGATTGGCGGTGGCCTCGGCGAGCCCCTCGATCAGGCCGACCACCGTGGCGGGGGCGCCCAGCACGCCGGTCAGGAAGAGCGGCACGAGCGGATAGATCATCTCGCCGGCCACGTCGGTACACAGGCTCACCAGGGAGAGGACGAAGACGTTGCGGGAGATGCCCCGGATGGGTGAGGGCTCCCGCGCGGCGGCGTCCTCGTCGTCGTGCCGTGGCTCCGGTGGCGGTGTCGGCTGTGTCGTAACGCTCATGTCCTCACCTTACCAGAGGGGTGCGGCACCCCAAACGCGCGGGTGGCTGTCATCATCAGACGTCCGCCGTGTGGCCGGGCCGTGGCCTGGTGCAGCCAGCGGAGGAGGTCCGCGTGCGGGACGTAGCGCGTCAGGATGCGCATCACGGCCGCGAGGACAGTCAAGAGCGCGAGGGCGTAACAGCGCGCGCGGTCCGCGCCGCATCCTGTTTGACCCGTGAGCGCTCATGGCCCCGTCTGGACGGCCACCGCTAGCCCCTCGTAGGAGCACCGCAACGCCCCCAGCGTGGCGCTCCTGGCCCTCCGACGGGCCTCAGATCGTGGCGCTATTTTGGTACTACTGGCCCTCCGACGGGCGCACAGCGTGGTACCATCGGGCCGCGGATCAGAGAGTGCGTACTTGACGTTGGTAGCGTGTCGATGGGTGGGGTGTAAGCGCCACGTCGCCGCGCGTCGCTGTACAGAATCCGCAGCGTGTAGTGCGCTCCTCATAAGGGCGGGGTGTTGCTCGCGCG
>JAABUY010007266.1_pt1 | contig 10574 bp, 18 predicted proteins | sample 5560271 | NCBI WGS metagenome assembly JAABUY01 (sample SAMN10711886, study PRJNA513374) | rock metagenome | isolation source: Antarctica rocks | place: Antarctica: Victoria Land, University Valley
GAGTAGGCCGGGGGTTGGGAGGGGGGGGGTGTAAACATAGAGTGCAAAGTTGCACACCCTATTTGCCTTCAGCAGGTCCTCAAGCTCTCCGTACAGCTCAGGTGCACCATCGCCCAAATCATCTCCACACATTGTGGCCAACAGTTTCTGCATGATTGCACTGGCCGGCTTCTGAGACACCTTCTGCTTGGAGAAGTAATCAACTCTGGTGCCACCATCGTCTGTGATCTTGGGGCGGTGCAATGGGTTCATGATGCGGCTGTTGCTGGCCAGGTAGAAGCCGTAGTTTTGGTTGTGGAAGGTCTGACCGGCGGCATGTGCATAAGGGAAGAGGCTGTGTTCATGCTGGCATGAGAAGTATGGGCCGTACACCACAGTGTGCTGTGCTTGGCCTATGGTGACAGTGATGCGAGGGCTGACCGGGAACTTGGGTGGCAAGGGTTTTATTGTGATCTTCTTGCGTCTGTTGACCTGCAAAATCAAGGCGACTCAGAAAGTCTCATGCTGTGCGTTGCTTGCATGATCTTCTTTGGGGCAAAAGCCAGTTGGGCTGTCAAGACCTCTGATGGGCTTCATGTGCTCATGCACAGCAAGTCGACAACATCCTTCCAGGTGGCCAATGGCTGGGTGTAAAGCATGTGTAACAATCCTCTGTATGAAAATGTTCAATGTCATATTTACATCAAAATTCTGCAAGATTGAATGGTTTTGTGTGAGGCCTGAGATGCTTTGAAGGGCCGTGATGCAAGTAAAAGCACAAATAGAGATCAAGTTTACTTCAAACAGTGATCGAGACTCCTTGTCCAGTGGCCTTGTGCAACTCAAGTGTGAAATTGTTGCGCAGAGAGGTTGACTTCACAACATGCTGTATGCAATTTCTGATACAGTGCAAGATGCTTGTGCTCACTTGTAGAACTATATTGCTGTTCAGCACTGTCAACTGAGAAGAATATAGCATGCCTTCTTGACAGGTCAGCTTACATTGAGGATCATTTTGAACCCTTTGTAGTTTGCCCAGTACTCTTGCTCCAGCAAGCCAAGCTCCGGAGCCACAAAGTACTTCTCCAGCAGCTCTTTCGGACCAATTCCCTGCAGCTTGATGTCATCATCTAGCACCTCCGCCTGCAGCATGAAGTGGCATTTTTGCTCAAGAGGCCTGAGACACTCTTTCGTTGTGTCCTAAACTGCCTTGGCCTTTTGCACATCATCAGCCTGGTTGGGGTGGCAGTGCTGCTCTCCCTACCTCTGTGACACACAGTGAACAAACAGCATGCTATGTGCTATGGATGCATGTTCTGCACAGGTGGGCTTTGAGCTCAGTCACATTGCCAAAACGTACACTACTGCTCCATTAATTGTGCTGCAGCAGCATCTGGTTATCATGCTTCACTGTCCCAGCACACACACACAGCCAGAGATGCATGCCATGCACTGCAGCCCCTCTGCGTCAAATGCCCCGTGAATGAATGAATAGTTGGATGGATGGATGGATGGATGGACGGAAGGACGGATGGACGAACGGACAAAAGGACGGACGGACGGACGGATGGGCGGATGGATGAACAGCTGCATGCAGCAGGTTTGATGCTTGCAGCAGCCGCAGTGCGTGCAAGCTTCATTGTGTTAAGCATGTCTCAGCTCTATGCATTCTGCGGCCAGTGTGTCGTTGCATATAGAAATGTGCATTTGTCGGCTTCAGCTGCTTCAGTAAGAGCTGAATTGGGCCTGCACCTGGTCTGACACTCCAGGCCATCAGCTTAGAAGCTGTCATCTGCCTGGCTAGCTGTGTGGGAATTCTATTAGTTTAGGGCAAAGGGTGACTAGCTGTATGATGCATGTGCCATCTTTGTTTTACACCAGCACCAGCTGTGCAAATTGCACGCCTGCACTTGCTGTGAACTGGACATGAATTTGCTTGCACAGCAGTAGGCACCTTCAGAGTGGTGCTCTCTTGGCCAAAAGGGAAGATGGCCAGCACGCCAGTTCCCTTGATCTCTCTGAAATCCGCATGTGCAGCCGCCAAATCCCTCAGGGTAGCCCAGGTCTTGCCACCAGTCCTGAACATATCCTTGTAGGCATCCAGGCTGCCACAATGGTAGAAGTCAGCGTCAACCAGGCTTTGCAGTGAGGTGCCAGTGAAGGTCGCAGGCCATGAGAGACCTCGGAAGTTGTACAAGCCGTCATAGTCAAAGTTGGCACCAAACGCAAGCAATGTATGCCAGATGCTGCCTGCAGCAGTAGACACTCTGGTTATGACCTCTGTCCAGCATTGCGCTCACCTTTCACTTGTCCCAAGCAGTACCAGTTGCCGTTCTCACCAGATTACATGTGTGCTCACATGCTGTGTCAGCAAACGATAGCAATGGGCACAGCGTTGAAACGGCCATGTAAGAAAGCACAAAGCATGGCAGTGTGTGGTATAAGTGAGGACATCAAGCAGTTCCGCCCAATGGCATGCCAGCTGAAGGTATGGTCACATACAAGGCAAGCAAACATGCAGCAGTTGCATGGCAGACTGGCCATGTCGGCTGCATGCTGCAAGCATACCGTCAGGAGCCTTGCTCTTGGAGAACAACAAGCTGCATGCTGGACTCAGCGTGGCAGCAACCGCTTTCAAACCATGATTGTTGGCGCCTGAAGCATGAACAATATGTGGAATTGTGAGGCCAGGGGATGCATTTAGCACAGCAAAAGCATCGTAGCCAAAGGCACCAGTTGTGCACTGCTTTAGCTTACCAAACTTCTTGTCTGCATTTATGCTTTCAGGCGTGCCATAGGTGAGCATGTCTCGGATCTCTCCATACAGAAACCCGACGCCATCGTCTAGCACTTTGAGGGCCTGTGATTGCTTGGCACACCAACGTCGGTATCTTTCGCCCGAGTAGAACTGGCGAATTGGGGCAAAATGGTAACTTCAAAGCATGTGGCGTTAAAGTTGCTTCCCTTTGCAGCGCTGTTCTCAGCCAATTGCCCGACGCACTGAGCAGGAGAGTACACCCGACTGTCCATCTGTCTCATAGCGGACGCCACTGGCACAAGACCGCATCCTTCAGCTTTGGCAGTAGACATGACGCAGTCGCTAGGTCAGAAAAAGTGCAGCTTGACCTAATCGCCTATTTTGCTCAGCCTTCGAAGTTCGACTGGAGTCATGCAGCCCACAATTGGCGGCACCAACAGTTGGACCAGGCACTGCATCAGGCAGGTGATGCTGCGCTTAGAGGCGCAGCACAGCACGCATAAAAAAGACCAACCGTCGCTCAAAGTTCCATCGTCTACATGCGAAAACGAACGACAGTCAGGTCACAGAGCGTGCGATGCCGGAAGCTTTATGCAAGCTGTACCAATGTCAGCAGCTGCGTTGTTTCCGGTCGTGTTTCAGATTTGTTGATTGTGCAGTTGAGCATGCTACGACAAGCCGCTCGACTGGCAAAACGTTCAGTGGCCACGCAGCCAAACGTGCCTGCATCAATACGGTGTGCAGCGGTCGAATCCGTCTGCTCGACATCTGGCAGGGCATCTGAAGTAGATTTGTCTGTACATTCCACCAGATATCTGGGATTGAGGTGGCACACAGGCAGCGCGCCTGCTCCAGGCACAGAGTGGTGAGCAGCTTCGCCCTTGCACAAACAAGCTGTCTGACTTGTGGCTTATGCGTCGATGTGGCCGCAGCATCGATGTGACCTTTCACGACCAGAAAGATGGGTCAGTAAAAACAGTCCAGGTTCCGCTAGGGCAGTCACTGCTTGAGGCAGCTCACAACAATGATATTGATTTGGAAGGTACATATGTTGTGTCATGGCAGCTCCAGGCTTCCAATGCTCACATGTCACAGCTCCAAACTTGCATCTCACATTACACAGCATTGCAGGAGCATGTGAAGGGTCTTTAGCTTGTTCGACATGCCATGTTGTTGTGGAGGTAGGCCTGCAGCAGCAGTCATGCCTATAGCTTGCTGCGGATGGCTTGTGGTCAACCTTATTTGAGCAAACCCATAGCCCATCATGCTTGAGAACTGGCATGTTGCTGTAGGACCAAGAGAAATTTGACATCCTTCCAGAAGCTGATGATGATGAGAATGACATGCTGGATCTGGCATTTGCTCTTACTGACACGTGAGATTCTGCTGTATGATACACACTATGTGGCTTCATGTCATGCACCAGCTGCTGTCATTGGCTATTGCAGAAGCGGCTGATGTTACACGCCGCAATGTGTGGATGACACGCATCATTACTGACTGCATGCAGGTCACGCCTGGGCTGTCAGATCATAGCAGCCAAGGAATTGGATGGCCTGAAAGTGCGGATACCGAGCGCCACAAGGAATTTTGCTGTGGATGGATATGTACCGAAGCCACACTAGCTAGTTCCCATGCAATACTCAGATCCATCAGCACCAGAATCTGTTGCTGCATCAACAGCAGCAGAGTAAATGTCAGGCAAAAGCCAAAGCAGCTGAGCAATGCCAGCTGCACTCGTCAGTGCACTGATAGTCATCCACTATGATAAGTTGTGATCCATCGGAGCTGCTAACATCCATATAGCCACTGTATGCTTCAGCAAGTTTTGAGACTGTTGGACAAGTCAACAACTGTGAACTTGCAGCAGACAAGGTGCCTGATTGATGAGCTTTTTCATGCATGACAGCTGTGGAGTCTGTCCAACAGCAAGTCTGCTGCTCAAGGGTCCACACTGTATGAGCTTTCAAGATGAGATGAGTCAGATCTGGTGATGGCAATCCTTGCTTAGAAATCGTGCATTCGGGACTCACACATACCACATCTACTCATTTCAACAGCGGTGTGAGAGTCAACAGAGCACGAGGGTAAAGACCTACAAATTGATGTCCCAGAACTTTAGAGCCAGCGCAGACGAGATCTGCTCCTCCACATACACACATGTCCAGCTTTTCATGGAATGAATATGACCACATGATGCATCATCAGGAGGAGCTAGACCAAGGCAGTGTGTAACTGCAGGCTGACGACAGGTTGCAGCTGTTACAGTTGACGGTCCCCCACGCACTGTCCCAGCAAAAGGTGCATACAATGGCAAATTGCCTGTATCTATCCATGCAAGGGCTGGCATCATAGACAACGTTGCTGTATCTGTCTCTGCATTACGGGAGTGTTTGTCTAAGTTGCCTCTTGCTGTCCGGTAAACCATTCAGACTGCCTGCTGTGATTCCAGCCACGACTAGGGTGCAAGCAAGAACAAATTGAGAGTCCAACACCTGACGTGATTCTAGATGCAACAAAAACCTGTGGAAATGATTGAGTTCATGTGTTGACTTCCTCTCGCCTTCATTGTGTGCTGCGTGGTAGGCAACCTCACAAACAAACTGTTCTTCTGAGCTCATTAATTCAACGCTGTATGTCAAAATCAGACCAGTCCTGCAATCACAGGTCAGGCCCCATGCATGTGGCAACACATGCACCCAATTCTTGGGAGCCATTAAACTGTGACCCTTTATGGTCTAATCAAGCACAATCATTTCAACACGTGAGGTCATTGCACTGTACTGTAGTCAAACACAACATCAGACATGATCTGCTGCTCTCACGTGCAAATCTGTCGACATGGCTGCTGCCTTCCGTAAACTGTTTCACTAATAAAGACTGCAATTTCTGCTGTTACTTGCAGACTTCAGGAGTTTGCACCAGCCTGATTGCATATTCCCTGGTCCCAAGAAGGCCCAACCCCTCATTCAACACCACATACAATGGAAATGTTTTCAACAGCTTGTTGAACCTGCTCTTCTCATGTAAATACGAGTCTAGCACGCCCCCCAGCTTTATCTTCTCAAGCAGCTGCACAGCCAGAACAGCAGCTTCAACCTTCAACCATGGCTTTTGCACAGCACGCTGCTGAGACGCCAGTCTGATTGAACAGCTCAATGCCGTCACAGCTGAGACACAGGGCGCCTCAGTAGACTCAAACATAGACGCTGGTAGTCCTATCTCACGCGTCAGGTTCTGGGAGTACCGGTATGTGCGTGAGGTGACAATAGTTCAACAGTGCTGACTGACCTTAGGCATGATGCCGCCACAGATGTAGATTCCCCCTGAGGCTAGCGATCTAAGGCCCATGTGACCAGCCTCTGCACCAATGAGAGCCAGGAACAGGTCAACTGCCTCCACAGCCAGCTGATCACTGTTGTCTATGGCAGTCTTGGAAATTTCAGCTGCAGTCTGCAGAGCAGCAAACGTGTCGCCCACCCGACCATGCTGCAGGTCAAAAGACCCAAACTAATGCTGATTAGCTTACCAAAGCAATGACTGAGGTGTGGTGCCAAAGCCTCAAATCCTCTTGTATGCCAGAGCAGTGTTATGCTGTCCAGTCAGTTGCTACTTGGTTCCGACTTGCAAGTAGCTCTTTGTGGTGTGCAGCATAATGGCATGGATGCGTTTGGACAGCTGTCTCCTACTATACTAGCAGCACTGGCAGCTTTGCTTGGTCAGGTACCAGCAGTGACTGCTGTCCCCTGATATCACGAACACAGCTGCTGATGCTAGAGACACTATGCCACACGCCTTGTGGTGGGAGGATTTCCCCCAAATTGAACATGGGACCGGCAAGCAGTCCAGCAACCACATGCAGGGATACAATACGCAACAAAGCAGCAGCAGCAGCAGCAGCAGCAGCAGCTGTACCACCATCGTGACTAACGCACACTCAGCAAGCATGGGAGATGACACCAACGAGGCTTACATGCTGAGGCATCAGCCATTGCTGAGTCAAGGTCAGCGGCTTACCTTCTGCATGGTGAGATCCAAGTCAGGGCGAGCACAGTGCTCATCGGTTTGTAGAAACTCGTAGATCCGTTGCAAGCCACTCCCGCAGCAAACCTACAGTGAGGACAAGAGGGCATTTGAGTTGTGTTGTCATTGGTCTTGCCTGGATGTTTCTTGTCTTGCCAGTTGTCTTCACACCTTTCTACACTGGGAGAGTGCCATGCAGCTGTGAGGACGGAGTAGCTATCTCTGTCTATAAGACAGAGATAGCTACTCCATCCTCAAGGCAGACTCTTGAGGCAGACTGGTCTGCTTGGATTCTGCAAGAACACTGGACAGTCGCTGACGCTGCTAGGTGCAAGCAGCACTCATGTGCAAACGCAAAGCTATCCGCATGGCAAACAAAACCCTGAAGCTCAAAGATTGTATATTCCAGGCTTATGTAGCAGGAATCGCTGATCTCGTTGAAGTGACTGCCAATGGTCACATGATGCAGGGCGACTTGACCACATGATGGAGGAAACAGCTTACATTCATATATGCAGTTTGCCTTGAGGCCTACATTCAAGCTCTGCTGCTGAAACTCAAGCTGGTCAGGGTACTCTTTCTGCATGCAGTTACAAAGTTCTTTCATGCAAACTCCATGCTTCATATAGTTACATAGTCTGTTTGTGCAATCACAATGTCCCTGCCAGCAGTCACAAAGTCCCTTCAAGCAAACTTCATGCAGGCCGGCTGACTTACATGCTCCACCTCACAGTAGCCTAGTTGCCTCTCCACATGAGTCTGAAGGGCCCTTTGCTTCCAGCCTCTGGGGGCAAAGCTGGCATGGGCTCCCTCTGAGGGCCACACCCTGTAGCCCCCAAAGTTTTCGCTCCAGTACAAATTGGCCTGCCCTAGGCCTGTGCCGGGACCCATACACCCTTTGGGACCCTGTGCCACACAGCCTAATCAAGCATTGCTGGTACACAAGAGTGCAGCATGTTTTGGGCTTGGAGCCTAATGTTGCAAAATACATAAGCAGCCTCGGGTGCAGTAGGGCAAATTTGGATGCTATGCAGGCTGCCAATGCGAAGGCTGCAAGCAGTGCATTGACGCTGTGTGTGCAATAAGGTGTCTGTTTTGTGCTGTTTCGTCATGCTTGCTTGTGAGACCTATCAGGCTGCTGACCATGAGCTTTGCAAGCAGTTCAGCAGAGCAGACTTGACTAGGCCATAACCTTGCAGCTGCTGATGTTGCGTGGCAGCACCGAGATGGTAATCACTCACTGCATATGTGAGACATGGCAGTGGCATGTCTGGCCAAGAAGCTTGCCATGACAGGTGCTGAGCATCTTCACATGTGCAGCATCTGTCATGGCGAGCTTCCTTCACAGCATGACTTCACTCCTGAAGCTACAGGTGTAACCTCACATGTCTGCTTGATCACAAAGATTTGGGCGTGTCTGCTTGCTGTCAGGGCTCTTGCACAGTCATCATGACTAGGTCATGTGGGCCAGCTAGCACCATTTGACCCAAGTGCATGTCTTCACCAGAACAGGAAAGCATGCATCAAGCTAGCACGGGACACCTGCTCCTTTGTCACATATCAAACACAGACACAGCTGTCACAGATCAATACAGACATCTAGGTTGTCCACCAACCAAGATGCTGCTTTTTGTCTGCTTGTCTTTGTCTGTTTGTCTTTCAATTCTCCTGCTTTCTAAGTCTCTACCAATTCACCTTGCTGTACCTTTGAAAGGATTTTCATGCAGTCTGGTCCTGCAGCAGCAGTCTGCACATACCTTTTGTCTGGCTGGCACATTGTTGAGCACCAACAAGTCTTCAGGCTGCAGTGCAGGCACGCCATAGCCGCATGCCTCAAAGTCATTCAAGACAGCCATCCTGCATACATTCAGATACTGTTGTCTGGCTGCATTGTGGCTGTTGTGGGTCCAGTTATCTTTTGCGTGTATGGTACACTGTCGGCAGTAGAGGAATATTTGCAGGAAAGTTTGTTGAAGTTGCTATGTTGCACAGAGGCGCAACTGTCAAGCAGCGTCAACAATATGGCAAATTGTTGCACGTTGTGTAAGGGCTGCTGTCAGTAGGCGCTGTTGTCTTGCTGAGCAGTTTTCTCAAGTTGGTGCTTATGTGAAACACAAGCTGCGGGTCAAGAACCGTCACTGCTGTGTTTCACGGCTGTGCTGACAGCAGAAACACCAACTGATGCTCAAGCCGTACTGAAGTCAGAAGCAAAACAGCTAGCATGTGGACATTGCAAATTGACTTAGATCATGTTCTTGTCGTGAGCGCTCTCAAATTCTCAGAAGTGTTGACCTGTTGCACTTGAGCATGCACAAACTGTGCTGGCAACTTCAGCCAATATTGCACGTAGCTATGTATATATGGCTGACATTCACATGAAGCTGCCGGAGAAACTGTGATGCAGTTCTTACCTGATACCATACTTCATGGTGAGGGATGCACCATCAATGACCCACTCTAAGTTAGTCATGACACACTTGTTGTCCAGCACAGGTCCAGCACATGCAAAGGCAGCTGCACCGGGTGTGTCCTTCTTGAATGCAGGCTCGCTTGCCAGCGCATCCAAAGCGTGCTCAAAGGTGATGTAGTCCTTGGTAGGATAGACCTGCAGCACAACACTCTCAATAGAGCAGAGTTTCAAGCTGCTGCGCCTGACAGCACAAGTCATTGAGTGTGTATGGCATGCTGGTTTAAGTCAGATGAAGCTGCTGAAGCACGAAGCAGGAAGATACAGCTGCCTGCAATAATTGCAAGCTGCAACCTGCCTTGCTGAAAAGCCTCTCGTGATTCTCGTTCTTCAGGTCAAGTCTCCACAATACAAAGCGGCAGTTGGTGCCTCCAATGTCAGCCACCAGCACAACATTCTTGTCACCCTGCACGTCAGCATGTTCAGCAAAGTTGGAGACAGTCAACACAAGCCCTATGGTGACTGCCCTGCAGTGTCTTGCAACAAGCAGCGCAGAGGCACTTACCGCTTCACCCCAAGCGCCTGGTCCGGATAGCTGAGTATCTTGACACGTCACAAGTTTGCGGGAAGCTTTTCGGCTATTGCGCTGTTGATGCTGATGTAGTAGTGACGCCGGGAGTCGCTTCGTCGTGCGCTCTAGCACGTTGCGGCTGATCTGCTTAAAGGTACAATGCTGTTTGCGGCTTCGCTTTACGAAAGGATCTTGCTGTGCTATTGCCTGACATGTTCCCGATTCTGACAAACAGTTCATGCTGTCTATGAAAGTGTACAAGCTGGGACAAAAGCAGCGAAAATCGAGGAACCCAGTGCGCACTGCCGGCAGTGGCACAACCCTTTCTTAGGTAGTCTGATGAATCATGGCAAGGACGCAAGATGCTGCAACCTGCCCGCAGTCCCCGATCAGCGATTTATCCAACTTGCCATCGTTGACTACAAAGTCAAAACGGCCGATTCCGAGTGCCCTCCTCGTGATTATGTAACTATGCACCAAGGAACAGATGCCATATTTAAACTCGAGAATATTTCGTGAAGAAGCAGTACCGCACTGCCTTTAATGTTGGTCGTTTAATTAGATAACTCGTATTTGCACGACCTCGATTAATACACATATAAAGTATTATCATCGTCCACGACTCCCATCAAAAAACAATATCTGTAAGCAGACGGGATGTGCTTGAGACTTCGCAAGCAGCTGAAGAAAGCTTGCAATTGTCAGTGCACAATCAATCAATCAATATATTTAATGTCCTGGGGGGCAACTGGGACCCAACAGACAAGAAGTTCAGTTCAGTGAATTCATACAGACAAGATTTGCTTCCTACATGCAAAGCATTCCCTAAGGAAACC
>JAABUY010007267.1_pt1 | contig 10573 bp, 14 predicted proteins | sample 5560271 | NCBI WGS metagenome assembly JAABUY01 (sample SAMN10711886, study PRJNA513374) | rock metagenome | isolation source: Antarctica rocks | place: Antarctica: Victoria Land, University Valley
TGTGGTCGCAAGTACATGACCCACTGTGAGTCACCAGCATAACAGGTTTGCCTGAGGCAGCTTTGCACTGACTGTCAGCGCTCTCATGCAGATGTGGCACCAGCGCATGGCTCTGCAGGCACCTGTGCAGAACAACTGCTCAAGCTCCCGCCAAAACCTTTTCTTACCTCTGAACTCGCCCACATCCAATTTGCCATTGTTGTCTTTGTCCATAGCATAGAACAGATCCTTTACTCGTGATTGTCGCTGACTTCTTTCCTGGTCTGAGTTACCTACAGAAGACGTGCTTGTGTCCAGAGACTCCTGCACTTTGTGAGCAGCCTCCCTGACGCCTTTGTCATGATGCGCATTGTCACCTGCAACAGAGTCATACTCGCAATACATATTATTCTTGCTATTGACGCATTGTTCTAGATACTGCCATAAATGTAGAAACACACAGCATGTCTATGACACTGCCTGGCATTCTGCCGCAGTCACCAACAACTTGGGTGAAAAGGTATGCACTTCCATTGATACGATTAGTTCTGCAGAGCTTGCAGCATCAACCAAAACAGCGAGACCCTGAGAGCATCACATAATTCAGTGTTGACGTCTGGCAGCATTGGTAGACGGAGAGCAGTTGCCTACCAGATGCTTCCAGCTCCTTGGCAAGGCGCCTTTGATCAGCCTTACTGAGGGACTGAAGTGTTGTGATAAAATTGACAATGTGACCCTCGCCAACCATTTCACGCACAAAGCCTTCAAACTGTTCTAACCGTGCACACTGGGGTTGCGTCAGGCCATCGTTGTTCTCCCATTCTACCTCACACGCCTCTTCAGCCTCATGCTGCAACATGAACACAATGCTGACATAGCAATTATCATTGAGCATGAGATGGTGCAGCTGCAAGCACAGATGATGTGTAGTGAAGCGTACATACCCGCTTGTCTTCATAATACTGGTAAGCATTCCAGCACTCTTCTGACTCCTCATCATCAGGCAAGGCAGAGCAAAAGCCTACACAGCACAACGTAGAGATTCAGTCCATACATTGTATTACAGCTGTGTGTTGAGCACAGTAAGATGCTAATGGACTTTGAGCAAGCTTAGACTGTTCTTGGCAACCCAGCAGCCCAAATGAGCACAACTGGATGTTCAACTTTGCTAGAAGCGATGGTTTGTGTTGCTGCACCACAACCTACCTTCCAGGTCATGCTCAGCAACATTCAGGATTTCGTGCTTGCCAGGGCGTTGCTCTCTCTCCTCTTGAGTGCTTTGCAACCCACGAAATTTTGTATCTGTGCTTGGCTTATTGTCCGAATTTTCGGAGTAACACCTGACCTGCATGCAGAGAAGGGTTGAGGACTGCCAAGGACGAGCTGTGCTGTCCACAAATCAATGCAGCACGCCACAAACCTTGCGAGCGTGGATTTTAGCACATGTGACAGGTCCGACAGGCTGTCGACAAGGGACGCTGTGAATTTGAGGCGCCCCAACCCGGGCCGAAAGCATGCTGACACGCGACAACGCTGGGTTGTAAAAGCTCGTGCAGCAGGCTGGGTCGGATTATGTGTATATACAAGCTGCTGAGCTACAGATAAGGCCAGCGATGCGCCACTGAAGGCGACAGCACCGGCGTTTATCGCAGGCCTAACATCATGTTGACCTGGCATTTGGGAGTTTAACCTTATCCGAATTAAGCCAATTTGAAACCTAGGGCCGCAGCATGCAGCATGCATTCGCGGACCGATACAGCTGCCATGTTGCACTGCATCCAGGCAATCTGCGCCCGGCCCTTCAGGAACCTGCTGGGGCTATACAGCACTGCAGATGCTGTGATCAATGTCGACTAATTTTGCTGACGGAGGGTCGCCAACGCGCATAGCACCTCGCGTTTAATATGTACCGATCAGATATGACTTTCTCCCACGTATGGAAGTGTAGCTTGCACGCTGCCGCAAAAGGCATCAGAACAGGCTATCCAGCCCGACAAACGTGGAGCGAGTCGCGCTTTGGCGGTATGCAGGTACGCTGAAACGCTTGCACCAAGGTTGACCGACGCTAGGTGCACTGGGTGGTTGGCATGCTGACTTTCGGCTGTCTGCAGTCCGGTTGGTCATCATTATGTGGCCACCCGCTGCAGATCAGCAAACACTCCTATCCGGTACCTCAACAGAGGGCTCTGCACATCTCAACACAAGCTGCAGGGAAAGTATCAAATGGATCTAGCTCAGTCAGCCCTGAGGCACCCATAGCTCTCAGAGTTGTTGACGAACCCTTGCATGTTGAGGCAGAGAGGTCATACTTGGCGGTGAGTTCTCCTTGCTGTCAAACACATGGTGACTTCCTACTGCTGCACACTTTTGTAAGCACAACCTGGAAGAACATGCTCAACATAGCACACTGACATGCTCCTGATTCATGCAGTACGCAATGTCAGTCATTGTGGGCAGGGCATTGCCGGATGTCAAGGATGGTCTGAAGCCAGTGCATCGTCGTATTCTTTATGCCATGCATGACCTTGGTTTGCTACACAACAAACCCTTCAGGTATGCTGAAGCATCCACCCTGAGGTAGTATGTTGCTGTCACCTGCAGCCTCAGTCTCATGCCTTTGCCGCCAAGAGAGCAACAGCTCTTGCAGACACAATTTGATCCTTGTTCCACAGGAAATGTGCTCGCATTGTTGGTGAAACTCTGGGAAAGTATCACCCGCATGGTGACCAGTCAGTCTATGATGCCTTAGTGCGTTTGGCTCAGGACTTCTCCATGAGGGTCCCTTTGGTAAGTCATCAGCTTGATACGTCCATGGACACTGCATCTGTCCTTGCACCTTCTTGTCCATATTCATGTCCTGCCAATGCAGGCAGCCTGTGGCATTGCCCATGACCACAGATCTATCTGCGCAAGCATGCTGTGCACATGATCGCTACGTTGCTGAAACATGTTTTGCTGATCTTAAGTGCATGAGTGTAGCATTGTGTGTGCCTGCAGCTGTAGCATGACTGTGACTCTCATGACACAGGCATGCGTTTACAGATAGATGGCCATGGCAACTTTGGATCGGTGGACAATGACCCTGCAGCTGCCATGCGGTATACAGAGTGCCGCCTGCAGCACTTTTCTTCAGCTACATTCCTCGCAGACCTTGATGCTGATACTGTAGACTTTTCACCAAACTTTGACGCCTCACAGGTACAACCATGCGCGACAAACTGTTACCCCACCGACTCTGCATGTTTGCGTGCATGCTTAGGGTGCTGTTCATGTCTGAGCTTTAAGCACCTACAGGCATGGCACAGCACTGTGCAAGCTGGTGAAGCTGTTGCCAACTCATGAAGCAATCCTTAGGTAGTCCAACTTCAACATGAAGCAATCCTGCAATCAGCAATGGGCCAGTCTTGTTGAATGTGCAGGATGAGCCAGCAGTGCTGCCTGCTAGGGTGCCACACCTGCTGGTGAATGGTGCAGCAGGAATAGCTGTGGGCATCGCCACCAAGATACCTCCACACAATCTGCGTGAAGTCGTGGCCGGCCTGAAGGCCCTCATACATGATCCTAACATCACCATTGCACAGCTCATGCAACATATCCCAGGCCCAGATTTCCCCACAGGCATGCCTTCAGCCCCTGTGCTTCACGTGAAACTGAACACCCTTTCTGCCCGTGCACTTGGTGCTGCAAGCTCATTGCAGCATGCACCTATTACATGCAGCTGAATGGTCATGTTGCAGTTATATCAGTGCTTCATGCTTGACGTTGCCTTCTCAACCGTCAAATGACTGAGCTCTTCATCAGAGGTGCTCCTTTCTGAGGCGCACCAGCTCATATGCTGCATGACGAGTGAAGCCATGCAGACACATGCACAAATGACGCAGGGGGACAGATTCTGGCCACAGATGCAATCCGCGCAGCATACCATGATGGGCGGGGCAGCATACCCATGCGAGGTAAGGCTGTGATTGAGGGGGACACTGCAGGCAATGGCAATGGCAGTGACAGTGGCAGTAATGGCACAAGCAGCATAAAAGCAGGCAAAGGCAGCAAAGGCAAGACACAGAGGAAACGTAGCGGGGAGGGCAAGCCTGCTGTCGTCATCACTGAGCTGCCATACCAGACCAACAAGGTATGCATGGCCCAATGGCCTTGCTGGTCACTTGGCAAAGTGTTGCCAAGAATCTGAACCATGAAACTGACCTGCCCGTCAGCCACAAACAAACTGTGGTAAAAGGCATGAAAGAAAGGCTGATTATGTGAAGTCTCGCACATTGCTTGACCACCAGGGCTGCTGCCATATTTGCTGATACACAAGTAGCAACCAGGCATTCTTTCAATGGTTTGTTTGCATCTTGTAACTATGGCAGCATCTCGTCAGGAAGAAAGTCTGTTAGACAAAACTAGTCACAGGTCACACAGGGTGGGCTGACAAGGATGATGAACATCCTGATTGCTGTACGCAGGCGGCCTTTGTGGAAGGTGTGGCCAAATTGGTGAACAATGGCGACATCACAGGGGTGTCAGATGTACGTGATGAGAGCGACAGGGACGGCATGCGTGTGGTTGTTGAGCTGCGCAGAGGTGCTAATGCAGAGGTGGTTGTCAACAACTTGTACAAGCAGACCAGCCTTCAAACCACTTTCCCCTGCAACATGGTTGCCTTGGTGGAGAAGACACCACAGACCCTCAACCTGAAACAATTCCTGGAGCACTTCCTAGACTTCAGGTCAGTTTGACATGTAACAGAAATTTCATGCATCAAACCTGTCCTCATATGCTTTATGGCAGCTAGTCTTCCAGAGGCTTTTGGTGCTTCTGGCTATGCTGGCCTGCTGTAATGGAAAGATGCCAAGACCTGATGCTACTGATCTGGTTGAACTCACACCAGTGGCCAGTCACATGATCTTCTGCGCTTATGATGCAACGCAACTGTTTGCTGCGATTGTGTCAGGTGTGAAGTGGTGGAGAGGAGGGCTAGGTTCAATCTGGCCAAGGCCAACAAGCGGCTGCACCTGGTAGAGGGCTTCCTCACAGCACTCACAGACCTGGACCAAATTGTCAAAACCATCAGGGCTGCCAATGACGGTATACAGCAGCCTTCTGGCCACCCAGTCCGCCTCATTGTGAACGTTTACACATGACAGTCATGTCTATACTGTCTCACAAGCAGCTTCAGTGAAGCAGCTTCAGTGAAGGTTGTCAGTTAAGTTGCTCACCGCATATGTTGGTCTGGCTTATCAGTAGCCTTGCATGCACACGACTCAGCTTAACATCTTGCATGCCCTCCAAGACCATCACATCTGCTGAGCAGTGGCAGACTGTTGTACAAACGACAATCAAACATGAATCTGTGACTTTCAGCCATCTTGTGCATGAAGCTGACGCTGAAGGTGGGCGTGCAGGGGCAGCAGCATCTGAGGCATTGCAGCAGCAGTTCAGTCTGAGCAAGGAGCAAGCGGAAGGTGTGCTGAACATGTCCCTGCGCCGCCTCACCTCCCTGGAAGCCAACCGCCTGCAGGAAGAGTCACAACAGCTGCATGCAAGGTTTGCTGCTCACTACCATGCACCTCATGCCATCAAACTTGGCATGACTCAGACTTACGACCTATATACGCTAAGCTATTGTACGATGCAGGTTCTACCCTGAAGTATCAACCTGTGGTAGATGCAGCTTCTAGGCTCAGTGACTTTGGGATCAGCAGTAGAGTTCATGCCCCTGCTTTGCATGCAGACTTGTCTGGCCTCCAGTCCAGAGTTGCTGAATCCACGTTCTGAACACACACACTGTGTAAACAGCTCAAGCAACGCTCAGGGCCTTGTCTGGCCCACAGCTCAGGCTCTCTGGGCAACAACATCATACACTGCAGCAGTTGCACCTGCTGTTGAACAAGTGATCCCTCACTGCAACTCCCACAGTCACTGGACCATTGATGCGTGTAGGATCAATGAGTTGGATGGGTTGTTACAGCACCGGGAACAAGTGCTGGCAGTGGTAGAGGAAGAAGCAGATGAGATCGCAGCCAAGTTTGGCAGCGACAGACGCACGGTGATGAGTGGTGAGGCCAGCAGCGCTATGTCCATGGAGGACATCATCCCCAACAGCCAGAGCCTGGTGGTGTACAGCAAGAAGGGCTACATCAAGCGCATTCCTGCAGACACCTTTGCCGTGCAGAATCGCGGTGGCAAAGGCATGCCCATCTCAACCTCATGCATGCACTTTCCCAATCCCATCTGTAGGCATCAAGTACAGACAGGGACACCCCTGGGCTGCCTAGGGAGTGGTCAATATGCAGCATGTATCTTGCCTCAGGACACATGCGTGCCTCTTCCCTGGACACTCTGGGCAGTGGACAAACATAACCCAATCAGGACTTGTAGAGCAGACATGGAAAACGAGATGCATGATCGCATCATTGGGTATTGTGTGCAAGACCAAGCAGTCACTGCATGGCTTGATCTGCAATGATGTATGCCCAGCCAAGTGGGGTTTGGAACCATGCTACGCCAGTGCAAAACTGCCTTTGTTGCACCACACACAGATGCAGACTTGCGTTCAGTCATCACATCACCCTTGTTCACAGTGCAGGCTGCCACCCTTTGTTGTCATCTTTTGGCTCGTCTATGCACACACACACAGCTGAGCCCTTGGGCCTGATCTCATGCTTAGAATTTTAGTTTATACTTTTGATTACACGAAATTCAAGCAACAAATCCCAATAAACAAGCATGGCTTTGGGAGGGTGAGAGAATACATGGGGTTGCAGGCATGCGGGGAGCCAAGCTGAAGGGTGATGACAGCGTGGATGAGATCGTGCAGTGCCTGGACCATGACAGTGTGCTCTTCTTCACCTCTGATGGTGTGGTACGCTCTCTGAAGGCTCACCAGATTCCTCAGGCCAGCAGGACCGCTATTGGCAGCGCCATCACACAGGTACCCTTCTGCCTCCTGTCTTTCACTGTGTCTGAACACAAGCTGCTTACTTGGTCAGCCAGGATGCTGAATACATGTGCTTACTCATGGTCAGCCAGGACGCTGAATACATGTGCTTACTCATGGTTAGCCAGGATTCTGAATACATGTGCTTAGTCACAATCAGTCAGGATTCTGAATATGTGTGCCTAGTCATGGTTAGCCAGGGTTCCGAATACAAGCTGCTTACTCATGGTCAGCCAGGATTCTGTCACCTGCACTGGCCAGAATCATGCTGTCGCTTATGGCTGTTTCTAATCCAATTGGACCAATCTACATCTGCTTGCATACGTCCATCTCCCTTGTGTTGTCTGCATGCAGCTACTTCATAGTTACTTCATAGTTAACTCGTGTTGCGCTGTCACTCCACTCTGCATTTCGCGCTTGTTGCCCACATCTTTATGAACAATTTCCACCATCTGTCTAGATTTTTGTGTGGGTTCAGATCCACATCAACACCCTCCTGTGTGTTTGTTTGTGCTGGCCATCAGGTAGGCAGCTTCACGGGCATGATGCCAGTGCATCTGGTGTCACTTGGAGGTGCACACAGCTACCAATCAAAATGTCAACTCCCCTTTCTGCGACGATGCCACTATGCCAGCGTGCAAAGATGGCACTTCTGCTGGTTGCAGTGTCAAGTCAGTAGAATGAGCTTGCGTGTGTGAGTGCACAGGTGGTGCCCATCAAGAAGACCGACAGCATTGCAGCCATGATGCCGGTGCAGCAGTTTGAGGCAAAGGACTACTTGCTGATGGCCACCCAGGAGGGCCTCATCAAGAAAACCCCCCTCTCCCAGTTCTCAGACGTGCGCTCCAATGGTCTCCTGGCCATGAAGCTCAAGGTAGGCCCCCTCCCCACCCTCCCCTCCACCCCTGCACTCCTGCTGGGCTGTCAACACCTCCCATTGACAGAGTGTGACAGCAAGCATGCGCCCATGAATTGATGATTGTGACAGCATGAATGCATCAGCAAATGTATGAATCTCCAGCGCCGCACCACAACAGCCAGGTTCCCTGAAGGTAGTTGCCGCTGAGCAGGACTATGGTTGTAGTAACAATCTGAGTGTAGCATTGCAACGGCCAGGCGGTATATGACATCTGACCCTTGTTGGTGTGTGCGCAGGAAGGTGACAGGCTGCTTTGGGTGGGGAAGTGTCAGGAGGACAGCAGTGTGCTGCTGGCATCATCAGGAGGCAAGGCCCTGCACCTGCTTACTACCGACAAGGAGCTGCGCCCCATGAGACGCACTGCCAGAGGTCTCAGGGTATGCCATTTGCCACTACTCCAGCCCCCCCCCCTCTCCCCCTCACCCCCCCCCCCTCCCCCCCAATGCCATACTGCCTCTCACCCCACCACTCACTCCCTTGTTAATTCACATACTGCCTCTCTACATGTCATGCAGTCCCTCGACCGGCTGCCACCTGTTGAGGCATTTCGATTTCTTGTCCAAGAGTCGGGTTATGCGCTAACAACGCACATACTGCATGGCACGTTTTGTCAATGCAGCATTTCTGCATGCTGGCATCAGGAACGCCATTGTCATGCGTGTGGTTGCAGGCCATGGCACTCTCAAAGAATGAGACCCTGATAGGTATGAGCATCCTGCCAGCCAGTGTGGTCTCTGAAATGGAGTCAGAAGATGGCAGCCAGGAGGGCAAGAAAGCAGACAGCAGCAGCGGCAGCAGCGGCGGCAGCACAAGTGCCACTCCTTCAGTGCTGTTGGTGACTGCACAGGGGCTGGGCAAGCGTGTGCCGGTTGCGGCATTCAAGCTGCAGCATCGTGCTGGCAAGGGCAACATTGCTATCAAGTGCAATGCGGGGGACAGGCTTGTGGCGCTCCATGTGGTATGACACATAGGCCTCCTGCCGGCATGACTGAATGTGACCTGTCACAGTCTGCAAGCTGCGAGGCACATCTTTTGTGGTACCAAAGCAGTGTCCCAAGTGTTATGAATGCTTGAGCAGACATGCCTGCCCGTTGTTCATTCAAGATTCAGTATTGCAGGTCACAGCAGCTTGAAACTTCAGGCATTGTATCATCACTGCACTCACAGTGAAGCAAGTTACCATGTGATTCAGCTACTCTGGTCAAGTCTTGATATGCATTTTGGGAATGAGCAAATGGACAGATGGATGTATGCAAGGTAGCTCTGCATTGTGCACATGCTGCAGAATGCGCATGGCGTGCATGAGCTGTCCCATGCATGACATGTGAGACATGGTCAGGTGGGGCATGGGGAGGGGTCAGAGACGGATGTGCTGTTGGGCAGCCAGCAGGGTCTGATGACGCGCATTGCCCTGGACAACATCCCCCACCATAGAGGGCGCTCAGGCAAGGGCTCACGTGTGATGAAGCTGAAGGAGGGGGACAGCCTTCACACTGTCACCCCTATCTGGGCCCAATCACCCCAGTCATGACCGACACTCACCATGTCAAGTCATGCCCGACTTGACTGCCAGCAGTCTGTGCTACCAGCTGATGTGGTGCAAGCATAACAGGCACAAGCTCAGGATGAACATTCTTCCTGTCAAGTCATCCCCAATCCACCACTAAAGGCATTTACTCAGCGACTGGGCGCTGAACAACAAGCATCAACTCATGAGGAACATGACATTGACCGGAATCAGCAATGGATGAGGTCTGCCATCAGGCACACACAGAGTGAGTGGTGCAGCAGTGCTCAAGCCCTGGTTGATGCATCAAGCCCACAGAATTGCTGCCAGACATTGATTTGAAAAGGAAGTGATACTTGGCAAATGGGCCTGATCAGCAACCTTCGCTGCTATGCAGTGTCTGTTTTGGCTGTCAGCTCAATGAGTTGCAACCTCAGGTTGAATCACAGATTGTTCCTGCCCAAACGACCTTCTGTTCTTGGCTTTCTGAGCACAAGGTTTATTTGTGATATGCTCTTATGCAGTGACATTTAGCACCCTGCTAGGTGCCGCGCAGACATACTTGCAACGAATCTGCTGGCCAGAACCCTTACATCCTGCCTGCCTAAGCAAATGAATCGTATATGATCGAACGTGCTACCATTTTGGGAAGCTGCTGCGATTGCTCCGCTGTCATGTACTGATTGGTGTTTTCTGATCTGTGTAAGGGCGTCGAAGTATATTAGACATTGCATGCCCGGTGTGCGCAGCATCAAGTACTGTAATGCATGCGTGATTTGAAGACAGCACACAGCGTGTTACGTGATGGCATAGACACTGACTGACATCCTGATGCAATGGCAGCTTACTCCATCATCATTCCTGCAGCTCCAACATAACATTTCACACCTCGTATAATGGCTGGAGTTTTTCAGGACAACGTCGTTGTTGGTGATTGTTGTAAGAAGTTGGACACACAAAAATATCTAGAGCCATGCTGCTGCAACAAGCTAACTGACGACATACTAGAGCTGCTATCTGCGCACAAGGAGAGAAAAAACTTTTGAAACGCTCTTGCTTGATGGCAAATTAAAAAATAGAGCCTCAAACAGCAGATTTATGGGATGCTCTGTTTAAGTTTTAAACAGAACATCCCATCGTGATGTGAACTTCAAGTGAAATCCTTCACGTAGATGGCATCAAGGCTTGCTGACTTTGGTCAGAAAGGCTTGCACTTCTGCTATGTATTCAT
>JAABUY010007271.1_pt1 | contig 10565 bp, 10 predicted proteins | sample 5560271 | NCBI WGS metagenome assembly JAABUY01 (sample SAMN10711886, study PRJNA513374) | rock metagenome | isolation source: Antarctica rocks | place: Antarctica: Victoria Land, University Valley
ATATGATTTGATTAGATGCTCGCAATCTGATGATTCATCGACTCAGCAAGAAGTTATCTAATAAATTCGAGAGATCTTTCAGAATCATCAAAATTGTTAGTTCTCATTCTTATCAGCTAAAGTTGCTTGATGACTGATTCTGTTTCAACGTCTTTCATACTTATCTGCTTCATTCTGCGATCAACGACTTCTTATCTGAACAAATATCTCTCGCGTCGTTTTTGATAGTCTTCGTCGAAGAAGTGCTTAGCTGAGAGATGAACGAAATATTGAACTCTCGAGTAAAGAACTCTCAGCTAGAGTATTTAATTAAGTGAACTGAAATAGAAGAAAACAGTTGAATAAAGTTTGCGAATGTGATGAATGTCATCGAAGTCATGAACGTCTATCACGCTTGAAATCTCGATCGTTCGAGTAAGAATTCATGAATCGCTTACGTGCAAGAAAGCAGCGACTCTGAATATGAGTCAGAGAATTAAAAGTCTCGCAGAAGCTTCGACTTCAAAAAGAGAGATCTATTGTCATGATTTTAGCATGTGTTACTCGAAAGATGTTGAGAAAAGAGATGTTAGATCACTTAGATGATGTTGAACAATATTATAGATGATGATAGGCGTGAGATTATCAGTGATGTTATGAAGGCCTCTCGATACGGATGATACTCAGCGTTCATGAGGTATAAGAATCTCTGAATGATCTCTTTCTTTTCTTTCTTCTTCGTGCAACGTCTTGTATCTAAAATCTAGTTATTAGAATTTCATTCTGATTTCATTCAGCCCTCAGTTCGTGACAAACATAGACAAGTATGAATTCAAGATTCAGAAAATCTCGTTTCTTGAACTACTGATATTCATCAATGATTTACGAATGAACTTTTGAAAAGCAGATATGATTCGAAGCTGAGAAGTGTTATGATCGTTGACTCATGTGCAGATCTTCATTGACTTCTGCAATTTCTATTGACGATTCATAAAGAACTTCTCAAAGATCATTTAACTCATGATAAAGCTGATTTGAAAAAATCATCTCTTTGAATGAACAGAGATTTATCAGATGATCTTTGAAGAATTAAAGCAATAGATGATGACAGTCTTCATTCTAAAGCATTTTGACTCAATCAGAAAAGTTATTCTGAAAACTGACTTCTTAAACTATGTCAATGACGAAGTATTGTCTCAATATGACGATGAAAACATTCTACATTCAGTGATCTTCTATAGCAAGAACATGATTCTTGCAGAATGCAACTACGAGATCTATGACAAAGAACTGCTGATCATTATTCGCTGCTTAAAGCATTGACATTCTGAATTGAAATGTACAGATATTTCAATCAAGATCTTCATTGATCATCTGAATTTGAAGTACTTCATGATCATCAAAGAATTGACTTGATGATAGACTAGATGAGCTGAGAAGTTATCTGAATATAACTTCAAGATCATATATCAGTCAGAAAAACAGAATTTGAAAGTCGACGTGCTGATCAGAATGTCAGACATTAAGTCGATTGAGACAAATGATGATCAAAAGCTATATCAGCATCAAATGCTATTGTCAGAAAGTAAGTTTGAATTGCAGTCAATAGAAGTTAATTAAGAAGATGATCAGAAATCTGACTCAGATCTGACTCAGAGTTGAAACAAGAATCAAAGACTAATGAAGATTTGATCAAAGAAGTGATTTCTATTCAGAATCAAATTATAGTTGAAAATTGAATGAATCAACTATGTATCAATATTTGAGCAGTTCTGAAACAGAACAGAAGAATCTGTTAAGATATTGATCTGAACAACTGCAGAGTACTTGATGAAGTACTCTGAAAAGATGATAGACTATGAGTTTTTCAGTCAATGATCACTTGATTAATAAGAGAAGCACATGATCTTTCAATCAATGATCATTCTGACATGAATTGAACATTAAACTTGTTGAGACAATCATATTGCTGGTCGAAGATGAGAATGATGATCAAACGCTACATTTGAAACTGTTATGTTTGTCATAGATCAAAAGCATCGAGAGATTGAATCAATGAACTGCTGAAATCATTGCTCATATTCGAGCAGTGATGACAGAACATATCATTAAACTTTATTATCAATTTATTGAAAAATAATGAAAACAACGCGATTCTGACAGTCATAAATTGATTGTCTAAGAAACGACATTATATATCATGTTGATCAGATGATGAAGAAATCTTTGCAGAATAAACAGTCAAGCTACTGTTGATATGAATCTTCAGAACTCATGAACTATCAAGATCAATAGTGTTTGATCGTGATTCACAATTTATATTGATTGTCTGAAAGTCTCTATGTCTGAGACTTGACATCAAGATGAAACTATTCACAAACTATCATTCGCAAATTGATGATCAAACAGAAAGAGCGAATCAGAATGTGAAATGATATCTACAAAGTTATTGCTCATATATGCAAGATGATTGATTCATCTGATTATTTATGACTGAATTCGTTAATAACAATGCTATTTCGTCATCAATTGAACAGTCAGCGTTCTTTCTGAATAAGAACTTTCACTCTCATATGAGCTTTGATTCGAATTCAACTGAATATGAGATCACTCAAGCTAGAATCAAAGCGAGCAAAGCGAAGAATATATTTGAACACATGAAATGATCACTAGCATTGATCAAGCAAGCATTAGCAAGAATCAAAGTCACAATGAAGAAACAGATTGACAAGCATCGAAAGAAAATGATTTACAAGATAGATGACATGATGTTTCTAAATTCTAGAAACATTATGATTGCAAGATCATCAAAGAAACTAGATGATAAGATGCTAGAATCTTTCAAGATTCTGACTGAGATTGAACATGCATATCGACTGAAATTGTCATCAACAATGAAGATTCATTCGAAGTTCATCTTGAATCTGCTGCAACTGAATTCAAAGAACTCTTTGAAAGAACAACGAAATGAGTCATCTGATTTTATAGTGATGAATGTCGAAGATGAATGAGAAGTGAAGAACATTCTGAACTTCAGACATTACAGATGATGATTACAATATTGTGTCAATTGAAAAGAATACGACGTTGATCTACATTGATACAACGTTGATAAAAATGAGTTCAAGAAGTGTTAGAAGATTGTAAATGACTTTCATGAACGATATTTGAATAAGTCAAGATAGAAATTGAAAGAAAGATCAATTGAACTGCAGCAATGAGAACATTGCTAAAAAAAGAGAAAGAATAATGTTGCGAGCATGTCTCGTTACTCTGAATTAGTCTAACATAAATCATGTTAAACTATCATAGACTAGTATAAAGCTGATGTTGACACGCTAGTGATCTAGCGCGCCTTCGTGAGTATTATCTGCAATTTTTAAAGAGTGACAGAGACAGATTTTAGCGCTTTTAACGATCAATATCTCAAATATTCATTTAATCTCATGTCTCAGATTTGCGTCACTTTTAGCTGATGTATATTCATAAAAGCATCAACATCTCTAGAACTTCTAAGAGCGCAGTATGCATCTTTGATGTTTGATTCAACAAACACGATTCTGATGTTTAATTCAACAAACATGATTCTGACACTTGTAGCATTGATAGTTGCAACGTTGAATAATTAATTTGACTATCTAAATAATAGCTATTTACACAGTTTAATATATGCGCTGAAAAAATCAATGAAGAAGTCAATGAGAAAGTTAATGAGGTAGAAAGTCATGTAGAATGTTCAATATGAAGTCACATAGAATGTATGATAAAGTCATATTTGATGCTCAATAGAGAACAAAGTTGATTCTTGAATGATATGTAGAAAGATCAATAGAAAGTTCAATCAAAAGATCAGTAGATAGCTCAATGAAAAGCTCGATCGAAAGATTAGTAGAAAGCTCAATCGATAGCTCAGTAGAATGCTTGATCGAAAGATCAGTAGAAAGACAATGATAGCTCAGTAGATAGTTTAATAGAAAGTTTGATCGAAAGATCAGTAGAAAGATCAGTAGAAAAACAATGATAGCTCAGTAGATAGTTCAATAGAAAGTTCGATCGAAAGATCAGTAAAAAGACGATGATAGCTCAGTAAATAACTCAGTAGATAGCTCAGTGAAAAGCACTGTTTGAAGCATTGTTTGACTCATGTTATGCGCTTGATTGACGCGTATTTTGAAGCATGTAGAATGTTCAATAGAAAGCTTGATAGAAAGTTTGATATTGATTCATGAAAAATGCTTTCTATTGAGCTAATTAGCAATAAATAATGAAGTAAGATCATGAAGTAGATCATGAAGTAAATCATGAAGTGAATAATTCGTGTTTAAACACGTCGCATAAAACATGTTTTGAAGCGAGTAGACTGACTAGTAGATGAACGAGTAAATAGCTGAGTTAATAGTTGAGCTGTAGCTGAGTTGATAGCTGAGATGATAGCTGAGTTGATAGCTGAACATGTAAGTATTTTGATTGTTGTTGTTCTGAAAGATAGAAACTACGAAGAAAGAAAGAAGATGAAAACTTCAAACTCTCTAGCGTCAACTCTATAGAGCTCGAAGCGAAGATTATCGAGTAGGTAAGATAGGTAGCTGAGCATTTGAAGTGACGAGTACTATAGGTAGAAAGTCATGTAGAAAGCATTGTTTGAAGCACTGTTTGACGTGTTTTATGCGCTTGATCAACGCGTTTAGTAGAGTATTTGATAGAACTTTTGGTAGAGAGTTTGGTAGAGTATTTGGTAGAGCGTTTGGTAGAGCTTTTGGTAGAACGTTTGATAGGAAGTTTGATAGGGTATTTGATAGAGCGTTTGGTAAAGTATTTGGTAGAGCGTTTGGTAGGGAATTCGGTAGGAAGTTCGATAGGGCGAGAAGGTGGGCGAGAAGGTGAGCGAGTAAGTGAGCGAGTAGGTGGGCGAGTAGGGTGCTGAGCATGTAGATGAGCGAGTAGGTGGGCGAGTAGGTGGGCGAGTAGGTGAGCGAGTAGGTGGGCGAGTAGGTGAGCGAGTAGATGGGCGAGTAGGTGGGCAAGCATGTAGAGTGATGAGTAGATGAGCGAGCATGTAGGGTGATGAGTAGGTGGGCGAGTAGGTGAATGATTGTCGACATATGCAACATATGCATGAAAGCGGAATTCAGTTCAGAGACATATGAACAAACACAGATTTTGTCGGCAAAAGCAGATCGCAGCCTAACAAGGTCAGCTTAAATCCGGATTTTATTCCGCTTTAAGCGATAAATGTCACTTTAGCTAAACCCTAAAATTTTGTCCACTTTACAAACTGCCGATGTATAAGACCCTCGACGTGTTTCACCTTCTTTCTTCTTTAGCTTTGAACTTCTAGTTAGAATACACCCATATGATCCGCTCTATGCAGGCTCATAACAATTTCTTCTCAGCAGTTGCATTTCTCAACTCATCACTCATCTAATTCTTTCGCTTTCTTGATGAGTTCTCAGCGCTTACTCATCACTTTTCAATCATCAGTCGCTCGATTATCATCATAGCAAAGTCAACAACAAGACAGTCACAAAAAGCATTTCAGCTTCTATTGTCAAAGTGCGCATCAGAAGTCATGTGAAAATCATCAATGACGCTAGCGATGCAGATGACTGCAGCAGAACGAAGACGAAAGAAAGGGGTGATGAGTGCAGCGACGATGCATAGAATTATTTGAAAGAGAAGAAGAGTGATGAGATATTTTTGTAACAGGAAAGTTAGAGAGTTGAGAAGTGATGAGATTGACATTTTTCGTTGACGTGATATGAAAGATGACGACGTTGATGTGATTCGAGCCTCTGCATTGATCGTCTTAGCTCTTTCTCATAGTGTAGATAGACATCGTCAAACCGGTTAAATATCTTAAATTCTGAAGTATCGAATTCTCACAGAGGTTTCTAGCGGTTGTCAACCTATCAAAAATATACTAAGGGCTATTTAGGGTCAAACACTCTTACAAAAAGTACGATCTTTGTTTAAAGGAGCGAGATTGTCTAGTTTCACGCTTTTACATGCTGAGAGAAATGAAATTGTTGATGTTGTTGTATAACTCCACCTTGTAAGATGACAACGTTAAGCAGAATGAAAGCATCTGGCGCATGATGAATCTAAGATACCGCAGCGTATAGCAGCATAGATAAAGATTATCTTCGCGAAACCCTCAAAGGGGTTCAGTATGATCAGTGTAGATTCAATGAAGATTTAAATTTCAATGTGCAACGTATTTAATACTCTTTGTTGAGATTTCGAAGACGATATAAGTGGTTAAGATGAGTGCTGACGGTGTCTCGAAAGTGATTCAGTCGAATATCTGACATGACAGTAGTAACGACTGTTCAAGAATATGCTGTGAATACACTGTATTTGATAGTCGCTAAGGTACTTGAGGTTGAATTTGGTCAATGTAGTGTGGGTCAGCGCTAATTGCTCGGATCCTGCCCTGTGGCAAGGCTAGCCCTATGGATCCCGGCAACAGAACAAATGTTGTTTTCTTTTACATCATTGGATGCACAACGCTATGAGACTAGAGGTGGCGAAATCAAAGTACTTCTTAGCCGCTTAGAGTTTCGAATCTATTTACGCCTACTGGCAACGGCATGCACAATGGTAATGTCGTTCAAATATTTCAACGCTAGAAGCGTTCAATATAGACATGTAAGAAGTCAAACGGAGGCTTAAAGGGGATGGACTTGGACAAGAGAAAGTGAACAACCAAGAGAAAACAGAGTCCATTGGAAAGACTGGGAGGTGAGGCATTGGATTGTGATTAATATAGTATTCTATACCAGCATTAGCTAGTTCCATTGCCTCTATCTTCGCTCTATTCTCTATGTAACAATGTAGCCAGTTATGTAACCCATTCCTTCACATTGTGCAGTTGATAGATAGCACATCTTGGTAAAGAGCGAATGCTGTCGACCGTCGGTGGATAATTCCCGATCCACCCCTTCAGAACATGGCAATTGGGTTCGTAGCATTCGCCGGCCTCGCCTGAGTAACATCCCAGTGTTCCACAATACAAGTTCCATTCATACGGTAGATATCTGCCAGAGCAATCGGCTCCGGGTCCTCATTAACCCTCACGTGAATAAGCCCAATGTTACTGTCAAAGTTCTGGCGTAAGACTTCGAAATTGGCGTAGGGGATGATACCAGAGAGCTTGGCGGCGTTGGCATCACGGCCTTGGGCATCGAAAGGGTCGTGCTCGATGAGGTCCACAGCCACGTAGGTATCAAAGGCTTTGGTGGCGTTCTTCTCGGTGTAAAGGACGTTGATGAAGTCGAAGAAGATATCTTTTTGGTGCTTGGCGTTGGCGTGGCGGGGTGGACAGTATGACTTGTAATGAGTGCGGGATTGGAGGAAAGATGGTGCGGGTTGGCCGAGTTCGTTGACGGGGAGTGTGGTTGCAAGGAGTAGTGGGAGAGATGAAGCGGCGACGAGGAGGGTTGGTAGATGCATCGTTGGTTGTAGTTGTAGGACGTTTCAAATTGTGGGATAGTAGGTAGGAGAGTAGGAGGGGATGTTTGGGTGAGAGAAGATGTCAAGTAGGAACGAACGCGAAGTATCAGATAGTATGGATGATAGCGAACGCGATGGGCAGGTGGGTGCTACATGAGAGTACTTAAGGAAAGAGCGACCAGGGATCATATATACTCCATCGCCAACTGAACGAGACTTCGCGGGCCAAAGAGCCGCGTCTGTGTCACCGGATGATGCATAGAGTCCATGAAGACAATCGCACCTTGACTTGTGAAGAAAGCATGCGTATGCCAGCCAGACCAAGGAATTATCAGATGCACTAAATGAGTGTCACGATGTCATGACAGGTACAGATCTGGCAGATTAGTACATGTCCAGTGTTTCAGAGGCTTGGCCTGTCAACGTTGAAGCTTGCCTCTCTTTCCTAGATATATGACAAGATTGATTTTGCGGTGACCGATACTTGCAGATGGAAAGCCAATTGAGAGCTGCGGCAACGCCTTCCCCTTTATGGATTGGCGGATGTTAGAAGCAAGCTAACCCGAAACGCATGATCACGGAAACAACTGAGGAGATCTTAACAACCAAGGCTCTTACATAAAACATATGGCGGTCGCTGTCTGTGACGCTTCATCGAGTTTCCTTCGAAGGAGAAGGAACTTGATATTCGGACCGCTATGTGCATGAGAGTTGTTGATGCACGCATAGCTTAACGTGGATTCTCGCATGTGCGTTGGAGGATCGTTCTGGAACTTCGAGCGATCAACCTTCCTTGAATTGATTAACCCTACCCAACCTTCCGGGGTATTGTTCGGTAGTTTGATATTGCAAAAATGAGGTATCACAGCTACAAGATCCGGCTACATGGAGAACGAGGAAGCAGTTCGTCACCACGAAAACAGTTCTGTAAGCGATCAAAAAGAACGCTTCACTTCGGGTCAACCTATGTGAGGCTTGTGCTCATTTCATAGGCATTATTTGACACCCAACGCAGTGGCATCCGATCAGTGTGCAGCTTCCACCCGACTCTCTATTGTTACAACATGATCATCCATCATGATGCTCTCGATCGATGAGGACTGCTTCTCCACTTCCCTCGCCGAGGTGCCTCTGGCATTGGTAGCGACAATGATGTGATCAGGCATCGGGTAAAACGGCCGTGACATCGAGTCGTATCTTCAACGTGAGGCCTTCTTCAGCTGTGTTGCTTGGTACTTTGATGACTCCGAGTGCCGAAAGATCGAATTGTACGAATACTCCGAATGCTGCCAATAAGGGACTCCGAGGAGCTACCTTGGATCGATGGACCAAGCGTGGGAAGACAGATATGCGGTACACCGAAAATACTTAGTTTGTAGAATATGATAGATCGCTTGTAGGTGAGCTCCTCCATATGCACACCAATACCGCTCTACCACAGTTCCTGCCCCAGTTGCAGTCTATCACCCATCAGTGATATCAAATCAAACCTACGAATTTTATGAATTGCACAGCTGACAACAACAACAACAACAACAACAACAACAACAAGCTTAAACAGAATAAGCACATCTTCACCGGACGTGGATCCGACGGAGAGTACTAATGCGCGTAGAACAAAGATGGCCATCAGATTGAAAGGCTATAGATTCCAACAGTCTTGCACAACAAGGTGTTGCAACTACTGCTACAGCAATAACAGAAACCCCCGAATCGAATACCACGTTCGCCTTAGCAGGTCCGGAAAGCATGATGTCGTACGGAAAAACATGATCGAATCAGTAAAGTATATCAGGTTCTCAAAAGAACAGCAGCATGCAGCAAAAACCACAACGCCAAAGCTGGCTCTCTATTACAAGCTGATGAGAGAGAAAGAGAGAGAGATTTTATCCCAGCCAGGACCGATCCAACGCCATGACCAACTTTCTCAAGTACATAACCTAAAGAAAAGCGACGCCCAGCATGTAGACAACAATCGGCTCCATACTCTCTGAGGATCTCCAGACACCATCAGATCCAAGCAGTTCTGGTAGTGGTGAACTAACAAGGCACCCCCACTAAGTCCTGCATCTGCGAGCCGTTGATATGGGCTCCTTTTGTGCGCAATTGCTTTTGGAGAAACATCGGTTGTCTCCGATCACGTGTGAGCTGCGTACATACATACTTATGGCGGAAAAGGCGCCTACTGTAGGTTGAATCGAGATGGGTTTCAAAAGATGTTACTCAAGCTCTGCGGTCAGTCAACTGCTGTCTGCCTGTGGGAAATGTCACGCAAGGCTTATGCAGCTGTACGAATGACAGATCTATGCCATTAAGGTAGCGAGCCGTTCCGGCTCCACTTGGCTTTTACATATTGCAACGTCTCTCCTTGAGGTATTCCAAGAGCTCCCTTTTTCAAGCTGTGTCACGCAGTCGATGTTTTCTTTGAGTATCGCTCAAGAATTGAACTAACAAAAGGGTTACACATGATAGCAGAGATCGAGAGGTCTCGAGGATCAGCGGACCGATTTGTTATTGAGCGTGTACAGTGTTGTAAAATGAGGTCATATGGGGGCATATAGTAGAGTAGGTGGTTTGAAGCTTAATAGCAGCCTATCTAGGAGGTTGGAAGGTGAGAACTCTACTAGCGGGCCCCAGCCCTATAGGGCGGAGCTTACCAGCCACATCACACCTGAAATTCCAACATACAGGTGCGCGGATGTGTGATGGGATGATTGGGGGGGGATAGAATATGGGGTAACTCAAAAAGGACAATTAGTAAAATCACAAAAGAGACCGAAGTGCCGAATTAGCAATGTAGAGGACTCAAGGATTTCAAGCATGAACAAACTAAAGACATACGACGACGACGGGGTGGGTGGCGAGGTGGTTAAGGTGGGGTGGATGGGCGGATGGGTAAAAGGGTGGGGATGGAGAGATGGGGCGATGGAGAGTATCATAGTCCTTGAAGTGACTTACCTTATCAGCCTTGCTCTGGTGCTAAGGGGCTCAGGGGAATGGGAAGGGGGTGAAGCCGGATGGATTGTTTGTTGCGAACACTTGGTAAGAGATGATTGAAAAAACTAAACGGTTTGGGGATAAGAGATATAGTCAAAATTGTCCAAGATGTTAGGAATATTGGCTAAACATAACCC
>JAABUY010007272.1_pt1 | contig 10565 bp, 10 predicted proteins | sample 5560271 | NCBI WGS metagenome assembly JAABUY01 (sample SAMN10711886, study PRJNA513374) | rock metagenome | isolation source: Antarctica rocks | place: Antarctica: Victoria Land, University Valley
GGCGGTGCTGAACCGGATGTTGGCGGCCGGGCGCCCGGATTCCATCCGTCGCCAGCCGATCATCGCATAGCGATTGGGGGTTTGGGGCTATCTCGACCTCCAGCCGCCAAGTGCACCAACGCCGCACCACGATACATTCTCCGTATCATGGGAGCCGCACAACGGTATTCGACCGGCAAGCCGCTCCCCTCCATTCTGGCCCCAGCAGAACAGGAGGAGGCATGGCCGCCGTTCAACGTAAGGCCGTGGTGACTGGTGGGGGAAGCGGGATCGGCTTCGGCATCGCACAGGCCCTGGTCGAGGCAGGCCACCACGTCATCCTCGTTGGCCGCAGCCCGGACAAGCTTCAGGCGGCAGCCGGACGGCTAGGACAGGCAGCGTCCTGGCGGCAAGCGGACGTTGGGTGCCGTGAGGACGTCAGGGTTGCACTTGCAGGGCTGGAAAGGCTGGATGTGCTGGTCAACGCGGCCGGGTTTGTTCGCGGCGTCAGTCTCGGCACCCCGGCCGGCGATGCTGACGCGAACTGGGACGCGGTGGTCGAGACGAACCTCAAAGGCAGCTACCTGATGGCGCACGAGGCGGCATCGCTGTTGTCGAGCCCGGGCGGCCGGATCATCAACATCGGCTCGATCGCTGCCCAGACCGGCGGCAGCGGCCCCGGCACTCTGGCCTATGCTGCGGCCAAGTCCGGCCTGCACGGGTTGACGTTTGCGCTTGCCCGCGAATTCGCGCCGCGCGGGATCACTGTCAACCTCATTGCGCCGGGCTTTATTGCCGGCACCGGGTTCACGGGCGCTTGGCCGGACGAGCGTGTTGCGGGGCTTGTCGCGCAAACGCCCCTCGGGCGTGCCGGAACGCCGTCAGATGTGGCGAGTGCCGTGGCCTGGCTGGCTTCGGACGCCGCCTCCTTCGTGACCGGCACGGTGATCTCGATCAATGGAGGACGGCACATGGGCTGACGCATCGTGGAACCGTCGTCAAGGCAGGTCCGCGCAGCTCTGTTGATTTTGGCGCTGGCGATGTTCTCGATGGCGACCGCCTCGTTGGCTGTCCGCCAAGGTTGGTTTGACGGACAACCTCGGACCACAGTCCCATCCGTGGATAACAAACGATTTCAGCCCTGCTACCGTAAGGGGTCATCCGGAAACAACCGCATCGTGTGGCATGTGGTCATCTCGTTGGTGGATTCCCGTTGCTTGAAAGGTTTGTTATGCCGTTTGGATGATTGACCCTCACCCGATCCGTAAGCGCTTTACGTCGCTGTCCCCGCACCTGAGCGAACGCGAGCGTTTGCCGCGACCGAGGCCCGTGCCGCTGGCTATGGCGGCATTGCTGCGGTATCGGCGGCGACGGGCGTTGCGGTGAGCACGATCGGCCGCGGCCTGAAGGAGCTGTCGGGTTTGGACATGCTGGCTCCCGACCGGGTGCGTCGTCCTGGCGGCGGGCGCAAACTGCTGGTGGAGAAAGATGTGACGCTGCTCGACGACCTGTTGGCGCTGGTCGAGCCGAGCGAGCGTGGCGACCCGATGTCGCCGCTGCGCTGGACCTGCAAGAGCCTGTCGCAGCTGACGGCCGCCTTGGTCGCCCAGGGCCACCGGATCGGCCGCACGGTGGTGGGCGAGTTGCTGCACAAGCAGAAGTTCAGCCTGCAGGCCAACCGCAAGACCCGCGAAGGCGAGGGCCACCCGGATCGGGATGCGCAATTCGTCCACATCAATGGCAGCGTCAAGGCGGCTCTGGCCGCGGGCCAGCCGGTGATCTCGGTCGACACCAAGAAGAAGGAGCTGGTGGGCGACTTCAAGAACGCCGGTCAGACGTGGCGTCCCCGGGGCGAGCCTGAGGAGGTCCGGGTGCATGACTTCCTGATCAAGGAGCTGGGCCGGGCGGTGCCGTATGGCGTCTACGACCTCGCGGCCAACGCCGGATGGGTCAGCGTCGGCGTGAACCACGACACCGCGGCGTTTGCCGTGCAGACGATCCGCCGCTGGTGGGCCGAGATCGGCAGCGCTCGCTACCCGGACGCCACGCGGCTGGTGATCACCGCTGATGGCGGTGGCAGCAACGGCTCGCGCGTCCGGCTGTGGAAACGCGAGCTGCAACGCCTCGCCGACGAGTTGGGCATCGACATCGCCGTGCACCACCTGCCACCCGGGACCAGCAAGTGGAACAAGATCGAGCACCGCCTGTTCTCGTTCATCACGATGAACTGGAAGGCCCGGCCGCTGGTCAGCTACCGCGTTATCGTCGATCTGATCAGCGCCACGACGACCGACACTGGGCTGACCGTACGCTGCGAACTGGACAGCGCCGAGTATCCCAAGGGGATCGTCGTGTCCGATCGGGAGATGGACGGCCTCAACATCAGCCGCGATGCCTTCCACGGCGAATGGAACTACACCATGCAACCAAACAGCTCGTCAGCACGAGCACTTGTTTCCGGATGATCCCTAAGTCTCCGCCCCGTTGCTGCTGGTGGGCCTACATGTCCGGTGCGTTCCCCTCACGGCAAGGGAAGCGGCGGTCGCGACGAGGTGGGTGGCAGAGCGCACGTTCGCCCAAGCCGGACGATGCCGAAGGTCGGCCCGCGACCACGAAAGCAGCCACGAAGTAGCCCTCGGGTTTTTCGTCCCTCGCCAACGCGATGCTGCTCATCAGGCCGTTGGCGAGGGAGTTATGAGGTGCTTCCTGAGAGTTTTGTAAGGAACTCTGGTAGAACGACTTTGAATCGACCTTGCAGAGCCGCTTTCCCCTCGGACGTTAGCCGCAATGCTCGCGAGCCGGGCCTTGGCGTCAACCATCCTAGTTCATAGAATCGAGTAAGCATCTGTCGTCCAAGCGGTCCGGCGACGTGGTAACGGCGCTCCGTCCAATCCAGGCATTGACACGCGACCCCCTTCCGGCCGGGCTTTAGTTTCGCGACATCAATGTCCAGCGTCGATGCCAGCCACACCCGGCCCACTGGGGTTATGTCGAGCCGCTTGCCTTCGGCTTGCGCGAGAACCTCGTGCTCTTCCAATACTCCAGCGACGGCGACGCCGAGTTCCCCTGCAAGATGGTCGTAGCAAGTCCGGGCGAAGCGAAGTTCGCGACCTTCCCGGGAATGCACGACCACTCCCCTTGGAGCCGCCCCTGCGAACGAGGCCAATCCTTCGAGCAACGCCCCGACTTCCGGGCCTGCCAACCGATAATATCGGTGACGGCCTTCGCGCTCCATCGCGAGCAGGCCGCCGTCGAGCAGCTTGGCCAGATGAGCGCTGGCGGCCTGAGCCGACACGCCGGCCGCGGTCGCCAGTTCACCCGCCGGAAGCGCGCGCCCGTCGGCCAAAGCGGCCAGCATGGCGGCTCGCCCAGTGTCTCCAAAAAGGGCCGCCACGGTAGCAATCGTTGGCTCACCACTCATACTACCATCATACGTGAAACATACGCGCCCGTCCACCTCGTATGACGAGGTGTGTGAGCGGCTAGGAGAACGCGCGTGGATCGAAAATCAACGTCACCGGGCGAGTTCGCCCAGCACTGCGAACGCGTCCACCGTGAATGGCATGACCGCGCCAAGGTGCGTGACACCGAAGGACTGCTCGCGCTCTATGCGACGGAGGCGGTGCTGGAAAGCCCGCTCGTCCCGGCCATACTCGACGGAAAGTCCGATGGTGTGCTGCGTGGACATGCTGAGCTGCGCCACTTTTTTTCGGAGGGTGCGGCACGCAGGCCAAACGAGTTGGTGCGTTGGCATCGCACGGGCGAGTGGCTGACCGACGGCAGGCGGATGTTGATCTGGGAGTATCCGCGCGCTGCTCCGGACGGCGATCAGGTTGACCTCGCAGAGGTCATGGAGATCGCAGACGGGCTGATCCAGTACCACCGGATCTATTGGGGTTGGAAAGGTGCGAACCTGATCGCCCCGGCTTTGGTCCGCGCCGCTGACGCGGCGACGGCGAGGCTGGAGGATCCTGATGGGACGAAACCGTCCATCGCGGCCCGCGTCATCGAAAACCATAAGCTTCCGATTGGCGGCGACACCGCGCTCCATTGTCTGGTCGCGGGTAGCGGCCCACGACCGATTCTCTTGCTCCACGGGTTTGGTTTCACGTCCCAGGTCTGGCGCCGTGTCCTGGCATTCGTGCTGGATGACGCGACCGTCTATGCGCCGGACCTCCGCGGCTACGGCAGGTCGCCCGCAGGGACGCGGGGCACCGCATTCGCTGACCAGGAGCAAGACCTGATCGAACTGCTCGACGCTCTCGGACTCGAACGCGCCGTGCTCGCCGGCCACTCGCTCTCGGGGATGATGCTTCAAGGGTTCGCGGCGCATCATCCGGACAGGATTGCCGGCTTGGTGCTGTCCAACTGCCCCGCGCGAACAAGACCGTCGCCGCCAGAGTTCCGCGCAATCGTCGATGCGCTTGTGCCCGGCTTCGGCAGTCCCGTGGAAAATCGTGCCGTCCTAGCTGGGTTCCTCCCCGGCTGCTTCGATGCGGCAAACCTTGAGGAGGGAGAGCTGGACCGCTTCGTTGCCGAAGGATCGACGGCACCAGCGGCACTCCTGCGGCAGGCGCTCACCGAGGTGGGTAATTACGACGAAGTGGCCGCCGACGCGCTGGCCGCGCTGAGAGTGCCGGCGCTCGTTGTCCACGCCGCTCGTGACCAATTCGTGGGTTTTGAGCACGCGGTCGCGCTGTCCGATGCACTCCCGGAAAGCCGCCTACTTGCCATCGAGCGCTGCGGCCACACCACAATTTGGGAGCGTCCGAAACGCTGGGCCGAAGAAGTGTTCGCCTTCGCTCAGACCATCCAGAAGCTATGAACAGCGTGGCTTCCTCGGTCCAATCGTGCGCGGTGGTGGAAGCCCTCCGAGCCGCCGTGTTTGTTCACATCTTGATTGCCAACCAGGAAGGAAGCCTCGATGTCTCTCATTGAAAAGCGACTGACCGAGCTCGGCTTAGCTCTCCCGAAACCCTGGACATTGCCGCCCAATGTCACTGTTCCTGCCAGCTTTGTGCGCGTGTTCGGCAAACGCATTCTGGTCTCCGGCCATGTACCAATCAGCGCGGAAGGTAGCGTGGTCGGCCCGTTCGGTCGGGTCGGCGCCGAGGTTTCCATCGATCAAGGCTACGAAGCCGCGCGTCTCGCTCTGCTTGGTATCCTCGCCAGTCTGAAGCGCGAACTCGGCGACCTCGATCGCATTGGCGCATGGTTGCGCGTGGTTGGAATGATTTGCGCCGGGCCAGATTTCAACGCGTTTCCGGCGCTGATGAATGGCGCTTCCGGTATCATCATCAACACGTTTGGGCCAGATACCGGTGCGCACGCCCGCGTTGCAATCGGCGTCGCGGGATTGCCGTTCAGCGTTCCCGTCGAAATCGAGGCGGAACTTGAGTTGGCGTGACCAAAAATGCTCTGGATATGATGGAAGCGTAAGAGAAACTTATATGTCCCATTTCGTCAAACGTCGGACACACCAACTGCAACACCTGGGCTTGGTTTGGCGGACAAGCATCACCTCGGAGGCTCCCCGCCCTGAGCTACGCCTGCGAACGCCATGGCAACCGGCCCGAGCGCGTCCGGCGGCCTGGTGAGGAGGTGCAAGGTCCGGCGCAGGCTTGGCCGCAGCCGCAGCACTCCCAACCCGTCGTGGTTCTCCGGCAGGGCAAGTTCCGGCATGATCGTCAGCCCCAACCCTTCACGCACCATGCTGGCCAGGGTCGCGTTGTCGCGCACGACGCAAATGATCTCCGGGTGGCTTCCCGCCACAGCCAGCAACTCCTCGATCAGCGTTTCGCACCCGCCGCCGGACAGCAACATGCGCTGGCCATTGAGCTGCTGCAGGCTGATGCTCCCCTGCCTGGCCAATGCGTGCCCGTCTGGCACCACGACCACGTAGTCGTCCTCGAACACGGCCTGGGCCACCAGGTCCGCATGGGTGCGGCTAGTAATGCCGACCTCGACGATGCCGGCAAGCACCCAATCCATGATCTCCGTATCTTTGCCCTCGTACAGCGCCACCCGTATGCCGGGATGCCCGGCGCGCAGCCGCCGCAGCCACCCAGGCAGAAGCCGCACCGCCGCGCTCTGCACGACGCCAACACGAAGCGGCCCGCTCAGCGTCTTGGGGGATGCCATGCAGGCCGCGAGCCGCTCAACCGCGGCCAGCGCCGCCCGTACCTCGGCGAGCGCCGTGGCGCCTGCGGTGGTCAAGGTGGCGCCGTCGCGCCCGCGCAGCAGCAACGGCACGCCCAGCGTCCGCTCCAGCAGCGCGACAGCCTGGCTCACGGCGGACTGCGACATGCAAAGGTGGTCGGCGGCAGCAGTAAAGCTGCCCTGCTCGGCAACTCCACGGAAACACCGTAGCTGCACAACGCTGACATTAGGAAACACGATGGCAGCCTATCACAAAGATTAATTGGACCGATGCTGGTCCATCCCATACTCGCCGGCAAGCCACGTGGGACGAGAGGACAAAGCCATGTCAGCCAATAACCGAGACAAGCTGACGGTGGGCTTGGCCCAGATCGCCCCGGTGTGGCTTGACCGCGAAGCCACGCTCGCAAAGGTTGTGGACTGGATCGGGCGGGCCGCTGCTGCGGATTGCGGCTTCGTGGCGTTCGGGGAGGCGCTGGTGCCGGGCTACCCATTCTGGATCGAGCACACGGACGGGGCGCGCTTCGAGTCCGGTTTGCAGAAAGACATACATGCCCACTACCTGGACCAAGCTGTCCAGGTGGAAGCCGGCCACCTGGATGGCGTCTGCGCCGCAGCCGCCCGGCTCCGCGTTGCCGTCATGCTGGGCACCATCGAGCGCCCGGCCGACCGGGGCGGGCACAGCGTTTATTGTTCCCGCGTCCACGTCGGCGCCGATGGCAAGGTCGCGTCGGTCCATCGCAAGCTGCTGCCGACCTACGAGGAGCGGCTGAGCTGGGCGCCCGGCGACGGGCACGGGCTGCAGGTTCATCCCATTGGCCCGTTCACCGCAGGCGGCCTGAACTGCTACGAGAACTGGATGCCGCTTTCTCGGGCCGCGCTGTACGCGCAGGGCGAGGACCTGCACGTGGCGCTGTGGCCGGGCAGCCTCCGCAACACCGGTGACACGACGCGCTTCCTGGCCAGGGAAGGGCGGAGCTATGTGCTGGCGGTGTCTGGCCTGATGCGCCGCGAGGACGTGCCGGCGGGCAGCCCGGCGGCGGCCATGCTGGACCGGTGCCCGGACGTGCTGGCTGATGGCGGGTCGTGCATCGCCGGGCCGGACGGGGCGTGGGTGGTGCCGCCGGTGACAGGGCGGGAGCACCTGGTCGTGGCGACGCTGGACCACCGCGAGGTACGGCGTGAGCGGCAGAACTTCGACCTTGCCGGGCACTACGCCCGTCCCGATGTGACCCGCCTGGTTGTGGACCGGCGTCGCCAGAGCCTGGCGTCGTTCCAGGATGAGCCGGTGCAGTGACGGCCAAGTGCCCAATCCCTGCAGTCCCGGAGGACAGTGATGTGCTGGGCAGTGTTCCGGTGACAGCGCATCCGTGCTGATGACGCGCCCGCTCGGCCCCGGCGCGGACGTGCCGCGCCCCGAAGGCCGGTAGCACCGATGGACGCCCCTGCCGCAGACCGGGCGTCGCGGGACGCCTCGCTCGTGCTGGGCCTCGTCCTGCCCGCCGACACGCTGCTCTACTTGCTGCTGCCGCTGCACCATGCAGCCTTCGGCGTGACGCTGGGCGAGGCCGGGCTGCTGCTGGCGGCCAACCGCCTGGTGCGGATCGCGGGCTATGGCTGGGTGGCGCGCTTCTATGACCGGCGCGGCCCTCGCCTGGCCTGCCTGCTCGCGGCCTTCGGGTCGGCGCTGGCGGCATTCGGCTATGCCCTGCTCTCGGGCTTGTGGGTGCTGCTGCTCGCGCGCCTGCTTTGGGGCTTGTGCTTCGCGGCGTTGAACATCGCAACGCAGGCTATGACCACGGCCGAACCGGCGGGCGCGGCCCGGCGCAGCGGGCGCTCGCGCGCGGTCATCGCCACGGGACCCATGCTGGGGCTGCTCGGGGGCGCCCTGCTGTCGCAGGTGGCGGGACTGCGCCCTGCCTTCCTGGTGCTGGGCGCCGCGGCGCTGCTCGCCGCGCCGTTCGCGCTCCGGCTGCCACCCGGTGCGGAGGCGGCCACCGGACGCGCGCCGGGCGGGCCACGCTTCGCCCTGCCGTCCCGGCTGGACGTGTGGTCCTTTGTGCAAGGGTTGACGTTTGATGGCCTGTTCGTGCTCGGCTTGTCGGTGCTGGCAGCAACCGCGGTGCCGGGCCACGCTGCCCTTGCCGCCGGGGCGGCGCTTGCCCTGCGCTATGCCGCGGAGATCCTCTTGGGGCCGGCGGGCGGCGCGTTGGCCGAACGGCACGGGGCGCGGCGGGTGCTGGTGCTGTTGTCGCTCATCGGGGCGGGCGGCCTCGCCCTCGTGGGGGCCGAGCTGCTGTGGGCAGGGGCGGTGCTGGTAGTGCTGGTGCGCGGGCTGATCCAGTCCTTGCCCGCGCCGGTGACGGCGGCGGCCAACCCAGGCGCGATGCGGGTGCCGGCGCTGGCGCGGCTGGCGACTTGGCGTGACCTGGGCGCGGGCGCCGGGCCGCTGCTGGCGGGGCTGCTGCTGCCGGTCCTGCCGGCGTCTCTGCTTTACGGCGGTGCGGCCGTGCTGGTTGCCGCATCAGCCTTCGGTGTCGCGGGCCGACGCTTGTGATGCCGGGCTGCAAGAGCCGGCTAGGCGGTTCTGGTTGCGAGCGCGGGAGGGTAGGCAGCCCGGCGGGGTGTATGGAATCTAAACCCATGCCCATGTTTAGCTTCCATACGCCCAGGTAAGTGACTCCCGTGTAGCCAATCTAGGTTGCCGAACGTTCAACCTTGGATGGGGCCAAACCTAGCAGGCGGATGCGGAGGTTCAACGGTTCCGCATAGAACCGGGATATCAGAGCGGCCAGCCCTGCCGAGAGGACGAGGAACGCGGCCAAGAGCAACAGCTTCGCGTCGCCGGACGTAGCCCGCGGCGGGAACGCCGTCCGCATCAGGCCCAGCACAACGAGGTGAAACAGATATAGCTCGTAGCTGAGCCGGCCGAGCCACCCCAACATCATCAAAGGGTGGCTTCCGCGCCGAACCGGATCGGCTGATCGCTCGCGCGCGCCCAGTAGCAGGATGGCCGTGCCAACGGCCATCCCTGTCACGCCGAGAATGTTCGTCTGCCCAATGGGTCGCCACAGGTAGAACACTGCCATCGCCGCGGCGACGGCACCTTGCAGGACCTGCAACGCACGTCCGCGCAGAACCACCTTCCGGGCCAGCAACGTGGTGCAGCACCCGATGGCGATCCCGTCGAACGACGCGGCATAGGCGTAGAGGTAGTCCCCTTCATCCCCTTGGTGCGCCAAGCGGTAGAAGGGGCCTGCGACGATGACCAAGGCCCAGAACGCAAGCAAGCGCGCCTCATGCCGCAAAAGCAGGCACAGCAGCGGGAAAGCCAAGTAGAAGACTTCTTCCACCGACAGCGACCACAGGACGCCCAAGGGATAGTTGAACCAGCCGGACCGGCCGATCAGCACATTCATCCAGAACGTGAGGGAGGCGAAGTTCACCAGCCAGAACGAGATCGGCTCGCCATCTTGCGGACGGTTCTGGAAGATCGCAACGCCCCCTGCGGCCAGCAAGTTGACCACGGCAAGCAGGAGCAGCAGGCACGGGAGGATGCGGGCAGCGCGAAAAGTGTAGAAGGCGCGTGCGCTGACGTTGGCGAGGGCCGCCCATCTGCGTTCGCTGTTCGACGTGATTAGGTAGCCTGAGATGACGAAGAACATCGTCACGCCATAGTTCCCGTTCCGGGCGACGGCCCGCACAGCGTCCCAGCCGAACGCCCCGGCGAGGAGCGTGTCGTCGAGGCGGTATGCGATGTTGAAGTGGTGCAGAAGCACTAGGAAGATCGCGACGCCGCGGATCACGTCGATCCGCGGGCTGCGTAGGCCGATGCTCATGGACGCTCCGCACGAGGTTGCAGGCTGCTTTTACAGCCGTAGGCTCCCCGGTGGCAGTGACGCTGCCAGCGCACACCACGTTGGACCCTGAACAGGTTCGGCGCTTGCCGCCTTTCCAAAATCCTTGTCTGTTTTACAAACCGTCAGACGGGCGTTTGGGTTTGTAAAAAGGCCGTGGTAGGGTGCTTGGCGCCAGTGGTAAACGGGTCGGGGGACGATGCAGGGAGAGTTGCCGACGCTTTTGAGCGCCGTCGTAGGCGATGCGTTCGGCGTGGGCGGGTGGCTCATGGGAAACCTGGCCGGGGCCGGATTTGCCATCGCAGTCCAGCAGGTGCAGCGCCGAAGGGCCGAGCGGGCGCGCGACATCCTGCTTGATGAGCTGCGCTGGGGCGAAAAGACGTTGAGCGTCCCCGAGGTGGAGGAAGCCGCCGCTGTGCTGCTGCGCTACGGCCGCGCTGCGCAGGAAGGTGCTGGACGATGGCAAGGATTCCGTCCACGCGTTCACACAGCTGCTGCGGCACCCTGGCGTGACGACAGCACCAGCGGCGGCAACTCGAATGGCAGCCCAGCGCCGGGCGCGAGTGCCTA
>JAABUY010007276.1_pt1 | contig 10561 bp, 10 predicted proteins | sample 5560271 | NCBI WGS metagenome assembly JAABUY01 (sample SAMN10711886, study PRJNA513374) | rock metagenome | isolation source: Antarctica rocks | place: Antarctica: Victoria Land, University Valley
GCGCCGACGCCGCGCCGCCCGTCACGCTGCGGACCCTCGTCGCCCCGTTGACGTGGGAGCCAGTGCAGCGCCTGCTCGCCTGGGGCGCGCGGGAGGGCCTGACCGCGGCCGAACTGCTTGATACCTGCCGGGCGGCGACACGCCCCGCGACGACACGACGACGACGGAGTGCACGATGACGAACGCAGCCCGCGACGAACGAGAGAGAGACAGCACGCCCTATGAGTGGACGCGCGACGGTGACCCCGAGGGGCAGGCGCGCGCGATCGACATGCCAGTGCTAGACCCTGGCCTCGATCAGAGCGACCGGGAGGTGATGTACTATACGCGGGAGCCGGACGGCTATGGCCCGGACGACTATCGCTGGCAACCGATCACCGACCCAGCCGAGATCGCCACGATCGAGGCCGCGCTGGCCCAGGGCATCGACCCGCCCTATGAGGTGTGGGTGGACCAGGCGCCCGCCGCGCTCGTCCCCGGCGACCTCACCCCAACCCTCGCGGACGAGGGGCCGACCGTGTACGCCTGGGAGCAGACCGGCCCCGCCGTGGGCGAGGGCCAACTCTATGAAGTCACCGATCCGGTGGTCATCGCCGCGTACGAGGAGGCGCACCCCGCCCAAGGGAGCAGCGAGATCATCACCCCCGCCGACTATTATGATGCCGCGTGGGCGACCGATGCGGCGGGTGCGACCGATCCCGCGCTGTACAACACACAGATCGAGGCGCTCGTCGCCCGGGGCGACACCTGGCTTGAGGTCGAGGGGACAGGGGCTGGCGTCACGCTTGGGCGCTACGCCGCCGGTCCCGTCGAGCGCGACACCAACGGCTGGGAGCCGGTGCGCGTCGGCGACGGCCCCGACGACGGCCCCACAGGGAACGTCTACCCTGACGAGGCGACGGCCCGCCAGGTCGCGATCGCGTATAACGGCGCGGACCTCGCGGGTATAGACCTGACCCTCGATCCCGCCCCCATCGCTGCCCTCGACCGGGACCTGACGCCGGCCCTCGACCTGTAGGGAGGAGGAGAGACACACCATGAGCACGCCCAGCACACCCGCCAGCCCGCCTCTCACCGTCCGCCCGTGGGCGCGCGCCGGCGGCGCCCTGCGTCGCCTGCCGTCCCGCGCCCGATCGGGGGGTGTCGCCCTGCTCCGCCTCGTCCGTCGCCTGCTCGCCCGCGTGCTCTGGTTGCTGCGCGGCTGGGCGGGCCTGCTCGCCGGCCTGCTCGCCGCCCTGGCCATCTGGCTCGGGCCGGCCGGCGGCGCGCGCTGGATCGCGGCCACGGCCACGGCCCTCGACCACCACGCCGCCGCGGCGGTGACGCTCTGGTATCAGACGGCCTACGACGCCGTGGCTTGGCCGGCGGCCAATGGGCTGACCGCCCTGCGCGCGACGCAGACGTGGGCGCGCCACGGCCTCCACGGGCTCGCCCCGACCATCCACACGAGCACCTGGGCCTTCTGGATGCGCCACGGCGCGGCCTGGCGCTACGCCGCCCTCCACAGCCCGAGCGGGGCATCCGTGCGCGCGGCGATCCCCCTGGAACTGGGGGGTGTGCTCACGCTCCTGGCCCTGTTCGCCGTCTTCATCATGATCGGACGGCGCACGCGCGCCCTCGACCCGACGCGGGCCAACACCTACGGCGGGTCGCGCTGGCAGACCTGGGACGAGCTGCGGCGGCGACGGGCCAAACCCGGCGACATGGTGCTGGGCACGGCGCGGCGCGGCCTCCGGCGCGTGACCGTCGGCGTGCCGTCGGCGCTGCTACTCGAAGGGGTCGCCATCGACGCGCCCACCGGCCTGGGCAAGAGCAACGCTTTCTTCAAGACGCAATTGCTAGAACCTGACCCAGGGGTGGATTACGTCGCCACCGACAATAAGGGCGACGGCTGGACACAGACCGCCGCCGCCCTCTCCCGCACGCACGATGTCTACCGGCTAGACATGCAGGCGCCGGCCGCCAGCGTGACGTGGGCGCCGCTCGCCCTGGTGCGCACACCGGCCAAGGCCGAGGACTGGGCGCGCGCCTGGCTGCACAACTCCAAGCCCGCCGACAGCGCCCCGCCCCAACCCTACTTCGAGCAGGCCGTCCTTTTGCTCATGGCGGCGGGCGTGATGCACGTCCACGCCGTCGCCGCCGCGGCCGGCCGGCCCTCCGGCACGCTCGATGAGTTGCTGGCTCTCCTCCTGCAGCCGAACGTGGAGGCCATCGAGAAGGCGCTGAAGACGGGGCCATCGGGCGCGGAGACCGGGCCGGCGGCGCAGTTCCTCGGGTTGATCGCCGAGCATCGTGACCTGCGCTCCTCGATCCCCTCGGGCCTGGCTCCGCGCCTCTCCGCGCTCGCCGACCCCGCCATCAAGGCCGTCGTCGGCGGCCAGGGCACGCTCGACCTCGACCGCCTGGGCCGTAAGGAGCGGCGGCCGGTGGCGCTCTACATCGTGATCCCGGCCGGCGACGACACCCTGCGTCCCCTCGTCGCAGCCCTGTTCACGACGATGTTCACCGTGCTGCTCGACCGCGCGCGCACGCTCCCGAACGGGGAGTTGGCGCGCGAGGTGCGGATGCTGCTGGATGAGTTCGGCACCATGGGCGCGATCCCCAACGCGCCGAAGTGGTTCAATATTTGTCGGCAGCCGCGCATCTCCCGTGTTATCAGCTTCCAGTCGTTCTCGCAGCTCGTGGACGACTACGGGGAGCTGGGGGCCAAGGCCCTCATCGACTCGTGCAACGTGCTGGCCTGGCTGGGCGGGACGCGCGGGGACGATGCCAAGTGGGCAAGCGACGCCCTGGGCAACCGCACGGTGCTGGCCCACGGCGAGGGCGACTCGGCCGCGCCGGGCGGCCTATTTGGGCGACGGCCGGAGCGCGACAGCCGCTCGACGAGCGAGGCGGGCGTGCCCCTGCTGTTCCCCGACGACCTGGCGGCGTCGTCGCGGCGGCGCGTGGTGGCCATCGCGCGCGAGGCGCGGCCCATGGACCTGCGCACGCGGCCGGTGTGGTCCGTCCGCGCCATGCGCCGGCTGATGAGGCGGCCAGCCCCCGTCAAGTGCGTCGAGGTCGCGGTGGAGCCGACGCCCGCGCCGTCGACGGCCGTGCGCGCGGCGGCCATGCCCCTAGCAGCGCCGGCGCCGGCGCCGACGGCGAGGCCTGCGTCGGCCACGGCGCCCGTCGCGCCGGTGCGCGTCGTGGCGACGGTCCCCGCCCCACCTGCAGCGCCTGCCGCACCTGCCCCAGTGTCGGTGGCCGCCACGGTGGCCCCGGCGACAGCAGCGGACGCGCCCGCCTCCGGCCCGCCACGGGTGCCGACGGCCCCCGTGAAGCACGGCCGCGCCTACGACTGGACGGGGTTGCCATGAGCACGCAGGAAACGCGTTGGACAGTGCCGTGGCGGAACGGACAGGGTAGGCGCGCGCGCGCCGCCTTTACGCGGAGGGGGGGCGTGGGCTACACTACGCATCATGAAGGAGTGCGCTATGTAGCACAAACGCGTGGCCCGAGCGGCCACAATGCAAGAGGCCCACCGGCAACCAACCGATGAGCCCCTTGCATGCCAGGACTGTTTTAATAGCAACCGGCACTGGTGTCGCAGCCTACCAAGCTAACCACCAGAGCCACCAAGATGGAGGCCGCCGCCCGACGGAGTAACCAGCTCCGAACCGGGTAACGGACCTGCACAGGAGGCTTTTATGCTTCAAAGCACACCCATGCTCTCCCGACAGGATAGCGCGGACCCGCGCGCCTGTCAATGGGATACCCCATCCCCCGTGTGGACACGCCTGGGGACGGTCGACACGACGCCCATCATCGCGGCCGTCGTGCGGTCCTATAATGCCAGCTACCATCTCGCGGACGACGTGACCTCGGCGGCGATCCTGGGGCCAGGCCGCACGCCGGCCGTGGCCCAAGCGCGGCACCTGTGCGCCTACCTGCTCGCCGAGGACTACCACCTGACCAACCGGGCGACGGCCCACGCCCTCGGGCGCTCCGACCACACCACGGCGATCAACAGCCGCGCGCGGATCAGGGCCGCCCTGCCCCAGGACACGCGTCTGGCCCGCGTGCTCGATCGCGCGCGCGCGGACCTGGCCGGCCACCATTGCGCCGACGACGACGAGGAGCGCGCGCGACGTGCTGAGAGCCACCGCCACGCCGTCGCCGCGGCCACGCCCCGTGAGTGGGCTGAGTATCGCTACTGGCGGTTGCGCTCCCTACAGATGAGGAGCGCCTGGTGAGCGCGCGCCCGACCGCCGCGACCGCGCGGGTGGAGCGGCCCGCCGTCCCGGTCCCGCGTGACGGGTGGGTGCAGGTCGCCAACGCCTTCATCGACGCGCGTCCGCTCGACAACGAGCGCCTGGCGCACGTCATCCTGATGAGCTACGCCTGGGACGAGGAAAGCTGCCACCCCTATCAGGAGGAGTTGGCGGCCCGCCTCGGGGTCTCGGTGCGCACGATCAAGCGGCGCGTCGGCGAGTTGCGCGCGGCGGCGCTGGTCACGGTGGAGCGCGGGGGGGGGCAAGACCACCCCAATGTCTACCACCTCCATGTCCGGCCCGTCCACGCCGCTGGCGACGACGAGGCGGTGCGCTTTACCACGGTCCTGCACCGCGCGCTCGACGACGCGACGCTCTCGCAGGGGGCCAAGCGGGCGTACATCGTGTTGTGCCGCCGCGCCGGCGGGAACGGGTGGTGCCCGTGCAGCAACGCGGCGCTGGGGGCGGCGATCGGGGTCAAGCCGCGCGTGGTGTACGACTACATGCGCGAGCTCGCCGACGCCGGCTATCTGCGCCTGACCGAGCGCCCCGGCCGGAGCAACCGCTACACCGTCGAGACCCCCGCGCGGCGCAAGCGGTCAGCGGGGCCGGGGGCTATTCCCCCGCTCGCCGCCGTGCCCGCGCCCACAGAAGGGGCCGCCGCGGACGTTCGGTGGCGGGCGCTCTACGTCGAGTTGATGCGCGTGGAGCCCACGAAGCGCCTGGGGCGGCGGGTACGGACGCTGCTCGCCGACGTGGGCGAGGCCACGGTGTTGGAGGCGATCGAGGGCGCGGCTGAGTTCGCGGCGCGCGTCCACGCTCGGGCGCTGACCATCAGCATGATCCGGGTCGAGGTCGGCAAGATCCGGGGGGAGGAGGACACGCGGCCGGACACCCGGCTCGCTGTCGAAACGGTGGAGATCGCCCTGCCGCCGCCGGACATGGAGCCGGCCTGGCGCGACACGCTCGGTGAGCTACGCGGCGAGATGACGCCGGAGAACTACAAGCGGTGGTTAGAGGCCACGACGGTCGAAGGCCTCGACGGCGCTCTGCTGCGCGTCGGCGTGCCCGACAGCTTCACGCAGCAGTGGCTAGACAAGCGCCTGCGCGGAGCCATCGAGCGTGCCTTGGCGCGCGCGGCGCCCGGCGTCCGCGTGGTGTTCGAGATCCGGGACGCGGAGGGGGAGGCCGTGGCTGCCGTCACCCCGGAGCGGCCGCCACTAACACCAGCCATGACGCCGGCGCGCGCCTCGCCGGCGACCGGCGAGCGCCTGACCATCGACCGGTGCGCCCACTGCCACTATGCGCCCTGCCGCTGTCCCCGCAAGGAGCGACGGGCACGGGAGCGCGCGAGCCACACACTGAAAGGGGAGAAGACGCCATGATCTACAATGCGTTGGTTCCGGAACTTAGCGTCTCCGATTTTGCCGTTAGTCTCCGGTTCTATACCGTCGTGCTCGGATTCCGCATCGAGTACCAACGGCCCGAGGATCGGTTCGCCTACCTGTCCTACCAGGGGAGCCAGCTGATGATTGAGCAGGCGCACGGGACGTGGGAGACAGGGCCGTTGGAGCACCCCTATGGGCGCGGCGTCAATTTCGAGATCGGCGTTGATCGGATCGCCCCGTTGATCGAGGCGCTGCGCACGGACGGATATCCGCTCATGGTTGAGCCACAGGAGCGCTGGTACCGTCGGGATGACACAGCGATCGGGCAACGGCAGTTTCTGGTGATGGACCCCGATGGCTACTTGCTGCGCTTCGCTCAGAGCCTGGGGACGAGACCTGGCCCGGCGGATGAGGGTGCCGGCGCCGCGCGCAGTGACCATCCATGAGTGGCGCGAAGGAGATACCATGACCACAACGGCAGCGGTGCCGGCGCTCGGAGTGCTCGACGTGAACGGCCTGCACCCGCCCGGGCAGCCCGTCGTCCCCATCACGGGGGCGATCCGGCACGTCGGCGACCTCTATAATGGCGCGCGGCGACACGGCCTCACGCAACTCTGGTTGACCGACGCCTGGGTGCGCGCGGCCGGGCTGCCCGACGAACTCGCCGTGGCGGGGCCGTTCCGCGAACTGCGCCACGCCTTCGTCAGCGACGGCCTGGCCGAGCTGCACGCCTTCCCCACGGCGCTCACGCCCTGGCCGAGCTGCACGCCTTCCCCACGGCGCTCACGCCCTGGCTGGACCTCCGCAAGAAAGGGGAAGCAGGCTCGGGTGTGTCGATCGTGTTCCCGCTCTACGACGAGCACGCGGTGTGGGGCCTCGACACCGATGGCGCGACACTCCTGGGGGCACTCGGGGCTTACGCGCAGGCTGTGGGCACGCCCTACTACCGGTCGCCGGGCCGCACAGGGAGCGACCTGCTACAGGAGTTGGGCAAGCGGGGCGCCGATAGTAAGCGCGCGTATCCCGAGCGGCTGCCGGCACCGGCGGGGCAGGCCGATACGGTGGCGGAACTCAGTTGGCTGCGCACGCTCTCGCCGGCCGAGCGGGGCAAGGCGTACCTCCACTCGTACGACAAGAACGCGCAATGGTTGAGCGCCGCCGGCGTGGTCGAACTGGGGCTGTCCGGCATCGAGGAGCGGCGCGATCCAGGCGGAAAGCTGCCCTTCGACAAGAAGCTGCCGGGGTACTGGCTGGCGCGGATCGCCGGCAGTGAAGAACGGTGGGCCTGCACGCCGACGGTGGCGTGGGCCATCGAGCGCGGGCAGACCGTGGCGATCACCCAGGCGTACGTCTGGACCACACACAGCCGGGCGATGGAGACCTGGTACGAGCGGCTGCGCACGGCGCGGACGGCGCTCTACGACGACAGGACGCCGGCGGGGCGGCTGGCCCTAGGCGCGCTCAAGTTGACCTACGCGCTCACGATCAGCGGCTTCAATAGCCCGTGGCACAAGGAGAAGCGGAGTCCCTTATACCGCCCCGACTGGCGGCACCTCATCATCGCGCAGGCGAACGCCAACCTGTCGCGGGCGCTGCACAAGATGGACCGGGACGGCTACATGCCCGTCGCCGTCCACAAAGACGCCGTGTACCTCGTGAGCGACGAGCCCGATCCGGTGGCGGCGTGCCCCCCCTCGGTCACGCTGGGCACGGGCCTGGGGCACTTCAAGGTGCAGGACGCGGCGGTGCCGTTGGGGGAGGTGCTGCCGGCGTTCGACGGGACGCGCGGCGGGATCGGGACGTTGCTCAAGCTCTTGAAGCCGCTACGCGACGCCACGACGGGGCGAGAGGTCGTGGGGGTGGGGGCATGACAGCGATGCACGAGACGCGGGTCGGGATGTCGTCAGGGGCGACGCCCTGGCTGGTCGCCTTCGCCGGCGAGGCGGGGAGCGGCAAGAGCACGTTGAGCCGGGCGCTGGGCCGCCGGCTGCGCTGGCCCGTCGTGGACAAGGACGATATCAAGGACATCCTGCACGGTCATACGGTCGCGCCCAACGCCGGTCCTCTGGCCTACGACGCGATGTTCAACGTAGCGCGGCGACAGTTGCTCCTGGGCCTAAGCGTCATCTGTGACAGCCCGCTGACCGGGGGCGCGTGGCACGCCGCTCAGGTCGCGGCGGAGACAGGGGCGATGCTGGCTGTCGTCGCCTGCCGTTGCCCGGACGACGCCGTGTGGCGCGCCCGGATCAACGCGCGCAAGAGCCTGGGCCTACCGAGCCACCATCAGACCGATTGGGACACGATGCAGGCGCAGCGCGGCCCCGACCCGCTACCGCTGCACGCGGCCGAGGCCGTCGACCATCCCTATTTGCTGATTGACACGCTCGCGCCCATCGAAGATCTCTGCGACCGCGTGATCGCATGGCTCGCGCGGCAATGAGCGGAGTTGCCGGCGAAGGGGCAGCGTAACGTGTCCGACCTGGGCGAGGACCTGGCGCGGGCCTACGAGGCGCGGGTGGCGGCGGCCGACGTGGAGTTGACGCCGGCGGCGATCCGCGCCGTCGTGCAGCAGCTTGGGGGCGGCGAGGGGCGCGCGCAGGTGGCGGCGGGCAACAAGCAACTGGCCGGCCAACTCGGCATCTCCGTCCGCACGGTGCAGCGGTGGCAGAAAGAGGGCGGGGAGGCGCGCAGCGTCGCACGTTCGACGCCGGGCTTGCGGATCAGCGTGCAGGGCATCGCCACGGCGCAGCAGCGGGCTGCCAACGCGCGGGCGTTCCGGGAGCGGGTGCAGGAGCAGGGGCTGGACGTGGCGCCGTGCCGGGTGATGGTGCTGGTGTACAACGAGGATCGCGCCCGGCCGCGCAACATCGGAGACATGCATATCGACGGGGCGAACGAGGGGCTGATCGACGCGCTCGACGCACTCGAAGATGGGGACACCGCTGCGGCGGCCGAAGCGTTCGGGAACGCGTGGCTGGGGACGTATGGGATCGACGTGGACGCGGAGGTGACCGATGTGCTGGGCACGTTCGCGTTGGGCGCGTGACACAGGGAGGCGGAATGGACCCGGGCGACATCTACCGACAGTTGCCGGGGTTGACCCAGGAGGAGGCGGTGGCGCTGGCGCTGGCCTACCACCTGGGGGAGGCCGACGCCCGTGACGCACGGACGGCCGAGGTGGCGGGCGGGATGAAGCCGGTGTAGGATCTGCCCGGAGCCGGACGGGACGCGGGGCGTGGGCGGATGCATGGGCTGCTGGGGGCGTTGGGCGGGACGCTCGACGCGCAGGCGGTGGCACGGCTGGTCGAGTGGTACGCGGCGGCTTTAGGGCTGTTTTTGCCCCATCATGTCCCATCTGGTGTTTAGACTAAACGGGGCCACGGGGGCGACGCCCCGTGGCCCGGTCGGGTATCCTCTGGTTGCACGGCACAAAGGATGTCGCTGATCACGAAAACTGGGTCTCAGGCACTTCTGGTGAGAGCTAGTCAGCACCATCAATCACTATTTGTAGTACATACCTCCCTTCGCAATACAAGATGTGGTAGTGTAGCTGCCCCGTTCCCGACACTCCATTACGCGTATAGCCGTGACCTTGAATTGTCAGTCGCCAGAGCGACAGGACGCGCTTGAGCAGTCTATTTTCGGCCCTTTCTGCATCACCAGAAGTGCCGGAGACCCAAATAAAGCGATCAATGACATCGATGGGATGGACTTGTTTCGCTGCATGTCTATCCCCAGTAATTTACGAATGCGTACCATACCACCGCCAAGCAGTTCCCCTTGGGCTGACTTGACGGGTTCGCGTGACGGTTGCCCCTGTAACAATCTAACTCGACTGTTGTGATTTGAAGGGGGTTGATTGATCATGTCGGTACTATGTCCTGGTGCTTGGCAAATAAGGACGTTACCACGTCCTGGATGAGGATGCGCGGCGCCGGTGACGCCACCGGCGCGGCGCCGGTGACGGTAGGCGCACTTAATGTGACGCCTTACAGCGGCTACGAGCGCCCGCAACCGTCGAGCGCGATTACGCGCCCACAACCCCAGGAAGAGTACCACCTCTAGGACCACGCGCGTCCCTTTCAGGGGGTGTCCCCTCACCTGCCCCGACCCATCGTCGACGATGATAGGCGATCGGCGCGGCATCCGCACTGCCCCATTCGTTGCCTTGTGACCTCGTGACCTCACGGGGTGCAAGATGGGGCGTGGGCACCCGCCGCGCCCATCTCGTGAGGGGGACGGGGCGCCGCGTCGCGCGGTACGGCGCGCTCACGCGAGATTAGGGGCAAGCCGACGCCGCTGTAAGGCGTCAGATTAAGTGAGCGGGTTTCACCCGTACAGCGGCGTGGAACGTCACAGTAAGTGAGCGAGAAACGTCACATTAGGTGAGCCAATCCGCGCGTGAGGGGTGCGCGTCGGCGCGCGGCGCGCGGTGTTCCCCGTAGCGGTTTGACGCTTAGATTGACGTTGAGAGAGGCGGTGAAGGTGTTACAGTGAGGGATGGCTCACGTAATGTGACGCAAGCGGCTCACCTACTGTGACGTTTGGCTCATCTAATTTGACGCCTTACATGCGTGAGGCGGCTGTACGCTGTTCCTGGCACCCCCCTATGGTTTACCAGAGGGGATGCAGCACATCGAAGGCTTCGTGACCTGTCCTGACCACCGTCTCGGTGAACTACTCATCGTCGGGTGTCCTCATCCTCACTGACGGTCGAATCCAGGGATGAGGCTCTCGTCGTCGGTGCCGCTGTGGTCGCGCGCGCCCGCGCTCCCCTGGACAACGTCCGCCTCGCTCCACGTTCCGTCAGGGCTGTGCGCAAGGAGTTGATCGGCGCTCGGGGCGTCCTGGTCGATCATGCCGCCGATGTTGTTGATCAGGGGCTTCGTCAACCCCGGCGTGCTGGTCTCATCGTCGTTC
>JAABUY010007280.1_pt1 | contig 10559 bp, 13 predicted proteins | sample 5560271 | NCBI WGS metagenome assembly JAABUY01 (sample SAMN10711886, study PRJNA513374) | rock metagenome | isolation source: Antarctica rocks | place: Antarctica: Victoria Land, University Valley
GCAAAGCCGTTCAGCCGCTCATCACACGTCAGGCAAGTTGGCCTGAGCCTTGGCGTAAACTCCAAGCCGTCCACGCAATCCTTTTGCCTCTATGTAACTGAAGCGGAATGAGGGGATGCATGAGGCGAACGACCTGAATTCGAAATGCCGGACGGGCTTCGTGCCGCCCGGCGTGCCGGCGGTTTGACCCGTGGCCATGTCAGGCCGCCTTTCCTGGTTTGGCGCCTGCCTGGTTGCCGACATGGGCGACGCTGCGCAGGGCGAGCTGCATGATGCGGGCCTCCGAGAACTCGTTGCGCGGCAAGCTGCCGCTGATCTGGCCGCCGCTCATCACTAGGATACGGTCGGATGCGCCGATTACCTCGAGCAGGTCGGACGAGATCACGATCACACCCAGCCCGTTGGCGGCGAGGTTCTCAATAAGCTGGTAGATCTCGGCACGGGCGCCCACGTCCACGCCGCGCGTCGGCTCATCGAGGATGATGATTTTGCAGCCGGCATCGAGCCACTTCGCCAGCACGACCTTCTGCTGGTTGCCGCCGGACAGGCTGCTGACCGGCGGGTCGAGGTTGCGCGCGCGGATCGTGGTGCGCCGGGCGATGTCGTCGACCGCCGCGCGCTCAGCGCCACGGCGGACGACGCCGAACAGGTTGGTGAAGCGCGCCAGGATGGTGAGCGTCACGTTGTGGCGGATCGGCATGGGCAGCACCAAGCCCTGGCCCTTGCGGTCCTCCGGCACGAGGCCGATGCCCGCGGCCACGCCCTGGCGCGGGGTGCGGATCGTCACCCGGCGCCCGGCCATGGTGACCGTGCCGCCTTCTGCCTGGTCGGCGCCGAAGATTGCACGTGCGAGTTCGGTGCGGCCGCTGCCGACCAGGCCGGCGATTCCCAGCACCTCGCCGGCATGCAGCGAGAACGACACGTCCTTGACCAGCCCGGACGCGGATAGGCCCTCGACCCGAAGCAGCTCCGCTCCGCGCGAGCGCGCGACCTTCGGGAAGAGCTGGGAGGCTTCGCGCCCGACCATCAGCGACACCAGGCGGTGCTCGTCCATGCCGGAAACCGGGTAGGTGCCGACAGTGCGGCCATCCTTGAGCACGGTGATCTGGTCGGCGATGCGGAAGATCTCGTCCAGCCGGTGCGAGATGTAGACGACGCTGACGCCGCGCCGTGCGAGCCCCTTCACCACGGCAAGCAGCCGCTCGACCTCGGGCGGAGCGAGGACCGCCGTCGGCTCGTCCAGGATCAGGATGCGCACCTTGCGCGACATCGCCTTGGCGATCTCGACCGCCTGCTGGAAGGCCAGCGGCAAGTCGCCGACCATCGCGCCCGCATCGATGGCAAAACCGAGGTCGTCCAGCAGCGCCGTGGCGCGGGCGCGCAGCTGCCGGGCGTTGACCAAATGCGGCAGCTCGCCGAGGAAAATGTTTTCGGCCACCGTCAAGTCCGGCGCGAGCGCCAGCTCCTGATAGATGATCCCGATCCCGAGCACCCGGGACGCGTGCGGTGAGTGGATCGCCACCGGCTGGCCGCCGATGCGGATCTCGCCCGTCGTGGCCTGATGCGCACCGGCGAGGATTTTCATCAACGTCGACTTGCCGGCGCCGTTCTCGCCAACCAGCGCGTGCACCTCCCCTGGACGTACCGAGAAGGACACGTCGTCGAGCGCCCTGATGCCGCCAAAGACCTTCGAAATTCCCGTCATCTCGACCCCGGCCGGGTCCGATCCGGCGTCGGCGATACCCAGGGCCAAATTGGCATGAGGCGGCATCGTCCGAACCTCGCTTAGAACAGCGCGTCGGGCTTGTAGTACTGCGCTGCATTTGCCTTGGTGATCGCAGCCGGCGGCGTAAAGGTGATCTTCGGGTATCCAGCCGGAATCTGCTTGTTTGCGGCCTTCACCGCGAGGTCGGCTGCCATCTTGCCAATGACCGCCGGGTCATTCAGGCCGGTGGCGCCGTACTTGCCGTCGGCGATCAGCTTGATCGCCTCCTTCTGGCCATCGGCGGCGGCAAAGACGAGGATGTTCTTGTCCGCCTTGCCCGCATCCTGGATCGCCCGCAGCGCGCCGAGCGCCATGCTGTCGTTCTCGGCCAGCACGGCGTTGACGTCCGGGTGCGCGGTGAGCAGGTCCTCCATCGCCTTCACGCCGCCCTCCTGGGTCCAGCCGCCCCAGCCTTGTCCGGCCACGGTGAAGCCGGCATGGCCGAGCTGGCGCAGTTGCGCCTCCAGGATGCCCTCCATCACGCCGTCGCGCCGCGCCTCGCCGACCACGTTGCCCTGGTCGCCGCTAAGCAGCGCGATGTGCAGGTCCTTTCCTTGAACCTGGCTGACCAGCCAGTCGCCGATCAGCCGGCCGTTCTCGGCGTTGTCGGACTGGATGGTGGTGAGCACGGGCGCCGACTCGTCGATCGAGCTGTCGACGATGATCACCGGGATATGCGCCGCAGCCGCCTCCTTCGTAACGCCGACCAGGCCCTTCGCATCGCGTGGGTTCATGACCAGCACGTCGATGTTCTGCGACAGCATGTCTTCAACGTCGGAGATCTGCTTCAGCATGTCGTCGTTGGCGTCGGCTGAAACGGTTTGCAAGCCGAGCGCCTTGGCCTGCTTTTCCACTGCCGCCAGCAGCGCCGCGTAGTAGGGCGCGTTCTGGGTCCGCATCGAGATGCCGACCTTGACCGGCTTGTTCTGCGCGGATGCCGCGGTCGTGCCCGCCAGCGCGACCCCGGTCGCCAGCGCGGCCGTAACGAAAAGATTCTTCACGGAAATCGTCTTCATTGGACCTCTCCCTGCTGCACCGCCTTTGTTGAAGCGGCATCACCTTATGACGTAGCAATACAACATCGCCATCGCGTCATCGCAAGCGGAATCTGCTATGTTGCGTCGCAGCATGCGGCAAATCGGTTGCAGGCTCGCAGGTTACGTAATAAGACTACGCAAATCCGTCGCGTGCCAGTGATCTGGAGGCTTGTTCATGTCGTCCCCCCTTCCTGCCTTGGTCTCCATTTCACCGGCGACCGGGGAAATGACCGGCCGCACACGGCGCTACGAAAAACGCTACAATGACCTCGCGGGCCTGTTCTTCGACGAGGCAGCCTTTGCCAAGCTGGCCCGCACCCGCGGCAGCGAGGTTGCTTATTGCGTCGACGAGTTCCGTCCCTCGGAGCGGGCCGGCGACGTCATCTTCGGAACCAGCACGCTGCAGCCCGGCCGGGTCGGTCAGGAGTTCCTGTTCACGCGCGGCCATATCCATGCCAAGAGCGACCGGCCCGAGATCTACGCCTGCCAGTCCGGCCGCGGCGTCATGCTGATGGAGTTGCTGGACGGCACGGTCCGTGCCGAAGAAATGGTGCCGAACAGCATTGTCTATGTGGCGCCGTACTGGATCCACCGCAGCGTGAACGTTGGGTCTGAGCCGCTCGTCACCCTGTTCTGCTACCCGGCCGACGCGGGACAGGACTATGGCATCATCGGTCGAGCCGGCGGGATGCGCGTCCTCATCGTCGATGACGGGGCCGGCGGATGGGCGCAGGCGCCGAATCCACGCTACCGGGGCCGCGGGGCCGAGCGCCTCGATGGGGCGGCCTGAGATGACCGGGCAGCTGGCCATCTTGCGCGACGTCACCGCGTTCGGCGTCATCCCGGTTGTCGAGATTGACGACGTGGCCGATGCGGATGCGCTGACGGAAGCGCTGCTCGAAGCCGGGCTGGGCGTGATCGAGGTGACGTTCCGCACCGCCGCCGCCGCCGAAATCATTGCCCGAATCGCCCGGCGCTACGCGGATATGCTGGTGGGCGCCGGCACCGTGGTCAGCCCGGCGGACCTGCGCCGCGCCATGGACGCCGGTGCCCGCTTCGCACTGGCCCCGGGGTTGAGCCCGCGCATGCTGGACGCGGCGTCTGAGGCCGGGCTCCCTTACGTGCCGGGCGCGATGACGCCATCCGACCTCCAGGCCGGCATTGAACGGGGCATCAGCACCTTCAAGTTCTTTCCGGCTCAGCCGGCGGGCGGCATCCCTTTCCTGCGCGCTATGGCAGCGCCGTTCGTGATGCAGGCACTGCGCTTCATCCCAACAGGGGGCGTTTCGCCGGCCAATCTTGCAGACTGGCTGCGCGAGCCTGCCGTGGCCGCGGTGGGCGGCACCTGGATCGCCAGCCGCGCGATGATCCGTGCGCGCGATTGGACCGGCATCCGCCAGACCGCCGGGGATGCAGTGCGCGCCGCACGCGCCGTGCGGGAGGCAGCCTGATGCTGCCGCTGCCTCCTGCAACCCGGCCGACGCTCCACTTCATCGGCGTCAGCACCACGCAATCGTCCATCATGACCGTGTTCCCGCGCTGGGCTGAGGCGCTCGGACTAGGCGAGTGCGGCATCAACGGCATCGACCTGCCGCTGCACGCGCCGGTAGACGCCTACCGCGCCGTAGTAGCGGCGATCCGTGCCGATCCGCTGTCGCGGGGTGCGCTGGTCACCGGGCACAAGATCGATCTGCTGCATGCGGCCGCGGACCTGTTCGATGTCCTGGACCCGCACGCGCAGTCGCTGCACGAGGTGAGCTGCCTGTCGAAACGGGACGGCCACCTGATCGGTCACGCCAAGGACCCGATCTCGGCAGGTTTGGCGCTGAAAGCGATCGTGCCGGAGGGACATTGGCAACGGACCGGGGCGGACGCCCTGGCCCTGGGCGCCGGCGGAGCCACAACCGCCATCACCTGGAACCTGATGCGGCGGGACCGCGGCGCCGACCGCCCACGCCGGATCGTTGTGTCAGACATCAGCCCGGTCCGCCTCGACGGGCTGCGGCGGTTCCACCAAAGCCTCGGCAGCGACGTGCCGGTGGAGTATGTGCTGGCGCAAGGCACCGGGCAAAACGATGCGATCGTGTACGGGTTGCCCGAGGGGTCACTGGTCATCAATGCGACCGGGCTTGGCAAGGACCGCCCAGGCTCGCCGCTGGGACCCGATGCGCGCTTCCCACGGAACGGCCTGGTCTGGGAGCTGAACTACCGTGGGGATCTGCTGTTCCTCGACGCCGCCGAGGCGCAGGCGGATCAGCGTGGTCTCACGACTTTCGACGGCTGGAACTACTTCCTGCACGGCTGGACCCAGGTGATCGCAGAGGTGTTCGCCATCTCGATCCCATCGGCGGGTCCAGCCTTCGACAGGCTGTCGCAGCTCGCCGGAGGGCCGCCGCGTGCGTCCCGGAGCGCTGCCGCATGAGCCGCATCCTCGTCACGCCGCGGTCGCTGACGCGCATGCCTGACCCGGCGCTGAACGCCCTGGCGCAGGATGGGCACGAGCTGGTGTTCAGCCGCGCCGGCGAAACGCCAGACGAAGCGGCCCTGCTGGCACTGGTTCCCGGCTGCATCGGCTGGCTCGCCGGCGTCGAGCCGGTCAGTCCACGGGTGCTGCAAGCAGCGACAGGGCTGAGAGCTATCAGCCGCAACGGCAGTGGCGCTGACAACATTCCGCTCGATGTCGCGGACCGGCTCGGCATCCGGGTGCTGCGCGCCAACGGCGCCAACGCGCGCGGGGTTGCGGAACTGGCCATCGCCCTGGCCTTGGCGTCGCTGCGGCACGTGCCGGAGTCGAGTGCAGCCCTCAAGGCGGGCACCTGGCAGCGCCGGACGGGGCTGGAAATTGAGGGCCGCACGCTCGGCTTGGTCGGTTGCGGCGCGATCGGACGGCTGGTCGCCCGGTTCGCTTTGGCCTTTGACGCGCGGGTGCGGGTGTTCGACCCCTTTCCGGACACCAGCTTCCAGCCGACGGGCGACTTTGCCTGGGTGGGTTTCGATGTGCTGCTGGAGAAGGCGGAGATCCTCTCCCTGCACTGCCCGATGCCGGCAAACGGGCGGCCATTGCTGGACGCTGCGGCGCTTGTCCGCCTGCATCCAGCTTGCCATGTGATCAACACCGCCCGCGCCGGCCTGGTGGACGAGGCGGCATTGCTGGCGGCGCTCGACCGTGAGCAAATTCGGGTCTATGCCACTGATGTGTTCGCTGTCGAGCCGCCGGAACCGTCGGCTCTACTGCGGCATCCGCGTGTCATTGCCACTCCGCATATCGGTGGCCTGACGGCGGAAAGCGTCAGGCGAGCCACCGTCACTGCTGTCGAGAACCTGCGCCATGCGCTGGCCGAACCATCGGCGTCAGCGGGGACCAGCGCATAAGGGTCACATCGTTCTCCTTGCCGCCGGGTGGCCTGCCGGACCGGCTTGCCGAAGCCGGCTGAGCGGGTGGTGACGACACGGACCTGGCCTGGCCTGGCCCGGACAGGCCGGCTTCCTGCTGCGGGTCCGCGGCCGCATCCTGCTGGTCGACCCGTCTCCTTCGGATTATCTGGCGAAGAACCATCACGCCGCCCGTGTCCCCCACATGCCGCTGATGCCAGCACAATGTCGGCCTGTTTGCCTACAACACCGTCAACCAACCCAGCCTTGAAGCCGCTCCAGCGGGCACGGTCTATTCTGGACTCCTGCAGCCCGACACGCGACACGCCTTCCGGCTGAGTCGATAGCCCGGAGCGTTGAACAGAAACGTGGGCGTGCCGGCGCCGACACGGCCCGGCTGGCACAGGGGATTGGGTAATGACGCAGGATGGAACGGAGCACGGCCGCATAGACCGTCTCGCGCAGCCCGGGCGGAACGTGCTCGAGCTGATGCTGGTGCGCCTACCCGAACTCAGGAAGTCGGACCGTCGGGTGGCAGAGCACATCCTGTCCGATCCACAAGCGGCACTCAGTGCCACGGTCGCGGAAACGGCGCGTCACGCCAAGGTGAGCGAGCCGACCGTGATGCGGTTCTGCGCGGCGCTCGGCTTTGACGGTTTCCAGGACTTCAAGCTGAAGCTCGCACACAGCGTGGCACTTGGCATGCCTGCAACGCAATCCGTGCTGCGTGCCGCCGATACGCCGGAGGCGTTGACGGACAAGGTATTCGATTACACCATGACCAGCCTGGACTGGGCGCGTACCCGACTCGACCGGGTGGCCGTGGCCAAGGCGATCGAGTTGCTGGCGGCTGCGAAACAGATCGAATTCTTCGGCTTCGGCGCGTCCTGGATCGTGGCGGCCGATGCGCAGCAGAAGTTCCCGTTGTTCGGCGTGCCGTGCCTCGTGCACACAGACTCGCACCAGCAGTTCATCGCCGCCTCGATGATGCAACCTGGAAGCGTAGCCGTAGCGATCTCCAACACCGGCCAGACTGCAGCCCTGCTCGACATCATCTCCACTGCCCGCGAGATGGGCGCCACGGTCATCGGCATCTCGGGCCGTACTGGCCGGATGAGCCGGCTGTGCAACCTGCTCTTGGTCGTCGAGACGCTGGAAAACACCGACATCTACACGCCGATGATCTCGCGCCTTGCCGCCCTTGTCCTCATCGATATCCTGGCAGTCGGCGTGGCCATGCGGCGCGGTGGCGATCACCATAAGCGGATTGCCGGCATGAAGCGACGCCTGAGCGCGATGCGTTCGCACCAAACCCGGCTGCCTTTGGATGGGGAGGTATAATACCAAGGCTCTTGTTGGGTTCCGGGGTGGTAAGGTCAGGACCGGGGCGCGAGACTGAGGAGGTCTGGCGCGCGGGCAAGTGAGGGCGTCGTTGGCCGGCTCGCGCGAGGAACGTCCGCCATGGCTGCCCCCAACGTGTTCAACCCTCCGGGCCTGGCGGGCGATGCCAAGTGCTTCGCCTTCGTGCGCCAGCAGCCCTGGCCGGAAGACGTGCGCTGCCCCGACTGACCACGAACCGGGGTTGGGATTGTTATGGCCGCCGCCCCGACCGGCACAACAACGCCGCCGTCGTGGCCGAGCAGCACGCGGCTGACTCAGCGCCCTTTGCGTTCATGCGCCGTGAGGTTTGCCAGCCTCCACGTCGCCCGCCTGCCGCGACGTTGCCGCCACGATCCGCCACAAGGCCAGGGTCTGCGGCGCCGCGTGCAGCACCAGCGCACGCCGGAGCAACTGCACAGCCGCGTCCGTGTCGCCGCGGGACAGGCAATGCATGGCCGCGTCGGCCAGGGCTTGGCCGTCGCGTTCCGCCCGTTCCGCCGCCTGCAGCTCGGCCCGGCATCGGCGGCAGGTCTCCGCGCCGTTGAGGGCGGCGCGGCAAAGCGGACAGCGGTCCATCCGTCACGTCTCAAGGAAGAACAGCAGGTCCTGCAGCTGCCGCCGCCCCTCCTCCAGGGCCGTGCCGTCGCCGCTGCTCCGGGCATCCCGGATCGTCTCGATCAGGTCGATGATCTCCGCGCGGTCCTCCTCGCCGGCGTCGTCCAGCTTGGCGCTCGCCTTCGACAGCAGCGCATCGAGGGCAGAGCCGGCAGCATTCTCCGCCCCCTGTTCGCGCGCTTCGAACAACGAGCCGATCCGCTCGCGCGCCTCGTCGAGCTGCGCGCGGTCGTAGCGCGACATCGCCTGTTCGATGGTGATCCGCCGCTCAAGGCCGGTCTTCTTCTCGCGGGCCGAGACCTGCAGGATCCCGTCGCGGTCCAGCGCCAGGTCGAGGATCACCGGGTTGCCCGCGGGCGCCTTGCTCAGGCCGTCGATCCGGAACTCCCCGATGGGAGCGTCAAAAACCTGGGGCGCTACGCCGCGAGTCGGACTGCGTGTTGGCCGAAGCGTCCGTCCAGCACCGCCGCCCTGACCTGAAGCACGCGGTGGGCACCTCTGGGCGACCAGCCCATCTGCCGTCGCTTGTTCATGCGGGCACTCACCAGCTGATTGACGGTGCCCTCGGCGCGTGAGGTCGAGATCGGCTTGCCAGCCCGGTAGCGCTGGCCGTAGTCGATCAGTGCGCCCTTGTTGCTTTCGATGTAGGCGCGCAGCTCCGTGCAACGCGCAGCCAGGCGCCTGACCTTCGCTTCCACTGTGGGATCGTTCAGCACGACGGCGTCCTTGGCCCAACTCACGATCCGGCCCAGAGCCTCGCAGGCCTTTTCGTGGTCGCCATTCCAGAGCAGATGCCGCAATCGTTCCACGTCGACCTGAGCAGGGTCGAGCGGGCCGCCCGTGGCCGAGCGCACCAACGCCGGCAGGGCGGGGTCGCCGTCGCTGATCGCGGTCACCGGATCGCCCTCCCGCCAGCCCTGGTCGAGCAGCGCCGCGCGCAGCAGTGCATGGGGCTGCTCGGTCACGCTGCGCACCAAGGCGAAGCGCCGGGTGGGGTGTCCTTCTCGCTCCACCTTGCCGCAGATCGCCTCGAAGTTGCGGGTCTGGTAGCCGGTCACAGCGCGCACATAGGCACCATCGAGCATGACAACGGGCCGCCGCTCGTCTGCTGCTGCGGCCTTGTCCTCAACCACGACCGTCGCCGCAGCGTGCCGGTCATCTGCCTCGAGCCGCAGGGCGACAGCATGGGTGCGGGAGCGCACGCCCTCCTGGTTCGCAGGCGAAGCCGGCAGCAAGGTGTTCAGGATACGCGCCGCGTCCCGAAACGAGGTGCGTGCGCCCAGCTCGGCCTGCAACCCGCTCCAGCTCCGGCGTGCAGCGGGCCGTCAGCAGCGCGCAAACGGGCGAGAACAGCGCCGCCCCTGCCATGGGCGCCGCCGGGCGGCAATGGCATACCTTGAACCGGGGGGCCTCGACCTCGACCGTGCCGAACAGGGTCTGTAGCCGGCGTGTACGTCGGTCCTTGAGCGGCTGCAGTGCCCCGCATGCCGCACAGACCCGGTGATAAGCCGCATACTCCGCCACCTGGCCGCACAGCATGCTCACCTGCAGCTTGGCCAAAAGCGTCTTGGTCTCGGCGAGTAACAGGCCGACCTCCGCAAGCGTGCTGACCACCCCCGGACGGCTGAACGTCGCCAGCTCCGTCGTCTTCACCTTGTCCTGGCTCGTTCTCGCTTCCAGCCGCACCGTCCACTGCATCAAGCCCGCCCCTGTGGTCAGGCATCAGCCAGGCCGATCAGGCCACGATCGGCAAGCCGCCTGCCCCAGGTTTCTGACACTCCCGATCCGTCTGATTGAGCACGCCTCGGCTGTTATGGGTGAGTTGAGCGAAGACGACCTTTCGTTTGTCCACTCGGGTCTTTGCCAAACCGCCCTTCCCCATCAACGTCTGGTCTCGAACGACGCAATCTGGCAGCGAAGCAGCGGGCGCTTTCATTTGATGATCAGCCCTGGCGTGATTCGTAACAAGGAGGGCCAAGCCGTTCGCGTTGGGGTTCCTTACGGGACGCGCGCTCGATTGATCATGATTTTCCTGCAGTCTGAGGGTGTCAGAAGTCGGACGGTGCATCTTGGCTCAAGTATGGCCGCATGGGTTCGTTCTCTGGGCTTGGCAGTGAGTGGCGGCCCGCGTGGTACAATTCAAAGGCGCTGTTCGCATTGGGTGTTGGGGGTTGTGTTATCGGCATTGCATGACGATGGCGGCGGATTGATGGCGCTGCCCATGTCCTCGATGAGGCGGCGCCATCCGAGATAGCTGGCGAGATATTTGGTAGCGACGCCAAGGAAGGGCTGCATCCAGCCTTTGAGCCGGCTGTCGTAGGCGTTGACGTTCTGGATGTGGAAGACGTGGTTGCGGACGTGCTCGCCGGCGGCGCGGTTGATCGGCTCGT
>JAABUY010007282.1_pt1 | contig 10558 bp, 12 predicted proteins | sample 5560271 | NCBI WGS metagenome assembly JAABUY01 (sample SAMN10711886, study PRJNA513374) | rock metagenome | isolation source: Antarctica rocks | place: Antarctica: Victoria Land, University Valley
GCTGAACGACACGCTCGAGGACGCCTTCCGCTATCGCCACCCCGGCTTCCGGCCCGCCAACGATGACCAGAGGGCAACGACAGCCGCGGCGTGATCACCCCCCACGATTTTGAATGCTCTCCGTAGTCGATCAGTGCGCCTTCGTTGTTTTCGATGTAGGCGCGCAGCTCCGTGCAACGCGCGACCAGACGCCTAGCCTTGGCTTCGATGCCGGGATCGTTCAGCATGATGGCGTCCTTGGCCTCGCTCGTGATCCGGCCCAAGGCTTCGCACGCCTTGTCTTGGTGGCCGTTCCAGAGCAGGTGGCGCAGCCGCTCGACATCGACCTACGCGCGGTCAAGCGAGGCAAAGGGCGGCTCAACGGCACACAGGCCGCGCATGGCCTGCTCGACATGCTGCACGCGCATGGAAAGGTGAAACCAGTCCAGGATGCACTCAGCCGGCCCGCCCGTGGCCGAGCGCACCAGCGCTGGCAGGGCGGGGTCGCCGTCGCTGATCACGGTCACCGCGTTGCCCTCCCACCAGCCCTCTGATCGAGCAACGCCGCGCGCAGCAGTGCATGGGGCTGCTCGGCCACGCTGCGCACCAAGGCGAAGCGTCGAGTGGGGTGGCCCTCATGCTCCACCTTGCCGCAGATCGCCTCGAAGTTGCGAACCTGGTGACCGGGCATGGCACGTATGTAGGCGCCATCGAGCATGACAATCGGCCGGCTCGCGTCCGCCGCCGCGGCCTTGTGCGGCACGTCCCGGCCAACCGTGATCTCCGCTGCTGCTTGCCGGTCGTCCGCCTCGATCCGCAGGGCGACGGCATGGGTGCGGGTGCGCACGCTCTCCTGGTTTGCAGGCGAGGCCGGCAGCAGGGCACCCAAAATACGCGCCGCGTCCCGAAACGAGGTGCGTGCGCCCAGCTCGGCTTGCACCCGCTCCAGCTCCGGCGTGCAGCGAGCCGTCAACAACGCACAAACCGGCGAGACCGTGACCTCCGCCATGGGAGCGGGCTGGCGGCAGCGGCACACCTTGAACCGCGGTGCCTCGACCTCGACCATGCCGAACAGGGTCTGCAGCCGGCGCGTGCGCCGGTCCTTGAGCGGCTGCGGCATCCCACAGGCCGGGCAAGCCCGGCGGTGGGCCGCATACTCTGCCACCTGGCCGCACAGCATGCTCGCCTGCAGCCTGGCCAGAAGCGTCTTGGTCTCGGCGAGCACGAGGCCGATCTCCGCGAGCGTGCTGACCATCGCCGGCCGGCTGAACGTCACTAGCTCCGTCGTCTTCACCTCCCCCGCGCTTGTCGTCGTCTCCAGTCGCACCGTCCACTGCATCACGCCTGCCGCCCTCGTGGTCAGGCATCAGCCAGGCTGATCAGCCCGAGACAGGCAAGCAGGCTGCCCCAAGTTTTTGACAGTCCCCAGGAACAGATTCAGTGATCACCATGCACCGGATTACGCACCGTCCTGTCATATTCCTGTCGTTAGACGCCGTGCGGGTTTCCGGCCATGGAGATTAGAATTCTCGAGGATCTCATGATCAAATCAGTGCTTGTCGCAGGCTTGTTGTTGTCAGGGCTGCCAGTCCGTTCCAGCGTTGGTCAGCCGCCGGCATCCATGATCCAAATTGCTATGAATGCAGCTAGCATTGACGGGGACAGCTGGAAGGCTGAAGCCCTTAAGCCGCTCGATCTTAAGATCGACGGAAACGGTTTCGAAACCGCGCGCAGCGTTGCGGTTACAATTGACCGGGGGACATTGATGGCAAGACTGCCGATGCTGCAGGAGCATGGCGCGCTTTCGAAAAGCATCACGGACAAGGAAGTGGCAAAGCAGCCGGCGTCCTACACAAACGCGCTCTCCTTGCTGCTGACGTCTTATGCGGTCCGCGACCTTTACAGATCTCGACCCGAGATTGGTCGAACCCGCTGGAAAGTATCATTGACTGGCCCGGCTGCCGCGGGTGGCCAAGACGCAAGGGAGATCTACTCTTTTGCATTCGACCGACCAATCTACGAGCGCACGGCATGGGACCGGCTCCCGTTCACCGAGTTCCCGAAGGTTGCCGCTGAGTTCAGCTACAATCTGCGGTTCACGCTCGATATGTCGCACGAAGTCTCGGGCAGCATCGACGACGACTAGCTTGTGGAACAAGGGGGCGGCGTCTCGGCCCACCCAACGCAGTGTGTGCAGTCCAAGCGTGGCATCGGATGCCGAACACGCTGATGCCGGGCGCGGGCCATTGCCTGCGCCCGGCGTTCTGCGGGTTACTGCAATCCGACCGTGCGGCCCGGGTAGCCGGCCGCGTCGAAGTAATAGGTCGTGCCCAGCACCTGGTAGGCCAGGCGGGTGACGTTGCCGCTGGCGTCCGACTCAGAGTTCAGCACCTTGCGGCTGGAGTTCGGCACCGGGTCGCCGCCCTTGAGCGCCTCGGACAGCACGCGGCCGACCAGCTTGCCTTTAGCAAGAATGTCGAGCTTCAGCAGGCTCGCGATCGTCATGCCGAGATCGGCGTTGCTGGCCGGCGCCGGGTCAGTGAAGCTGCGGCGGAAGTCAGGTCCGATCGCCCCCATCGTGTTCATCGTGTCGGCACGGCCAAAGGTGCCGTGCATGCCTTGGCCCTGCTGTAGCCCGCTGTCGGCGACCTCGACGCCACACGCCATGGGGTTGCCGCATCCCGTGTCGCTCGTTGCGAAGTTGATCACGATTGAAGGCTGCGGGGTGATGGCCGAGCCCTTGAGGCCAATGGCGCTCATCGGCAGTGTGCCCGGCACAGCGCCGAACGCGTCGTCCACGAACAAGCCGCTTGTATAATCTTGCCCGCTCAAGATGCTGACGACCTTGGCGAGCGTGTCGCTGTCACCCTGGCGCACGTAGATCAGGTCCGACCCGCCATTTGCGGCGACGACAACGAGAGGGTTGTTGGGGTCGTTGCCGATGACGGCATTTCCATTGGCGGTGTAGGCGGAGACCGGGTTGACCTGGGCGTAGTTGCTGTCCGGGTCATACAGCGATTGGCTGAGCCCGATTGCGAGGTCGATGCCGATGAAGCCACGCGGAAGCAGCCCGGCCGGCACGCCAGGGTAGCTGTACCGCACCGCGTAGCTGGTCGCACTCTGCTTCGAGATCGTGGAAAAGCCGTGGTCCGAGGTGAGGATCACGTCCGTGGTCTTGTCGAGGCCCAGCTCGTACAGCGCGGCCATCAGTTGCTGCAGGTCGTTGTCGGCATTGCGCACCGCAGCCCGCGAGGTCGGGCCGTTGATGCCCGGCGTCAGGCTGAGCAGGCTGTCGCCCTGGTTGTGCTGCGTGCCGTCCGGGTCGCGCGACCAGAATACCATCGCGAACGGCTTGGAGCGCTGGGCCAGCAACGGAAGGACAACCTGCGTCGCGGCGCTGGCGAAATATTGCTGCTGGACAGTGTTGGCGACCTTGGTGCCGGATATGGTCGAGGTACCGGACACACCGTTGGCGCCCCGGCTCGGCGTTGCGAGCGGTAGGCCTGCCGCAGTCAGCGTAGCCTGGATCTCGGTCGCGAGCGGGATACCATTGGCGGTTCCGGTCGCATCATCGATGTTGATGGTGAGCTGGCCGCTCGCCTCCGTGGGGTCGAAGATATGCACCGGGCCCACCTTGCCGATGGCGGCGGTCGAATAGCCCTTGGCGCGTGCGGCAGCTAGGATTGTCTCCTCATTCAGGTAGTTGCCGCCGAACTGCTGGTTCATCTGGCCGATGACCGCATCGTTTTCCAGGAACGGCGTCACGCTGCCGTTCGAAGCCGGAACCTGGAAGCCCGAAAAGATGGTGTTCGAGAAGTCGCCGGTGTCGCCGAGCAGGTGGCCGGTCGCCATCGTCGAGGCGTTGGCGGTGGTGAAGGTGGGAAAAATCGAGTGGGAGTTCTCAAACCGTACGCCGCCCCGCAGCAGTGCCGTCATTGCAGGCGCTTCCTTCGGCGTCACCGAGCTTGGGCGCAGCCCGTCGGCGACGAACAGGATAACGTTGTGCTGCGCCGTTTGGGCCATGGCACTCGTTGCAAGGGCCGTGCTGACCAGCAAACCACACATCAATGCACGCATTCTGATGATCCCATCTCAATTGTCATGGATTGTTAAGCAGAACACCTACGTGCTGCATCTGCTTGGAATAATGACTTTTCGATGAAATCGAGATGGAAGCGAGCGGAGCCGCCATGGGTAGGCCCGCTGTGGCGTAACTGGGCGCTGCAGAACCAGGACGGCAACTCCACCTTGACCCTTATGGACCCAGCGACCGGGTAGGTCAGCGCGCGGCTGAGCCTACACCTATGGGGGCAGCCTCCTCACGTGGCCACGACGGGGTGGCGTCAGCAACCCCGGCACGGCGGAGCAGAGCGCAAGCTTCGTTGCCCTCCCTGCCGGATCTAGCTCGCCTGATGACATGATCAGGCTGACCACGGCCTCCGCGACTGCCGCAAGATTGGGGGTGCGAGGGCCAGTCGGGTATTTTCGTGTCCGTTCTCTGACCGAGGGTGGATGCGTGGCCTGGATGTTGAGGTTGGTGAAAACCGGGGTTGAGGGCGAGGGGCCGTGCACGGACGTCATGGAGTTCAACCGGCCCGATGATCTCGGCGATATCGCCAATTTGGGTCTGACCCTGGCCGAAGCGATGCGGTTGCTTGCGGGCGTTCAACGGGAGATCGTCGCCGCGCAGGCCAGGGACCACGCCATTCAGCGGCCGGAATGCCCGCACTGTGACCGCGCTTGCCGCGTGAAGGACTACCGGGACCATAGAGTGGCGACGCTCTTCGGCGAGGTCACGGTGCGGCTTCCCCGCTTTCGCTGTGCCGCGTGTGGCGGGATCGAGACTGGCGTCGATTGGCCATCGCATGCCGGTCGACACCGGAGCTGGACCGGCTTCAGGCGCATCTCTGCGCCCTGATGACCTACAGGACGGCTGCTGATCTGCTGGAGCAGATGTTCCCGCTCGACGCTGGAAAGCATCATGAGACCTTGCGCCGTCATACTCTGAAAGCCGGCAAGGAGCTTGGTGAGTGCGCTGCGACTCGGCCGGAGACGGCAGTTCCGGCGATCGTGATGACCCTGGATTCCATTTTCATCCGCAGCTGCGCGGAGGGCGAGCGGCATCTGGAAGTGCGGGTCGGCAATGTCGAAGCGCAATCCGGTGGCCGGCAGGTTTTCGGCGCTGTCGCCAAAGCCGGCACGGACATCCGAGCGCTGATTCGCCGCAACCTCGACGCTGTTGGGCGAACCGAGGACACGGCGTCGACTGCCTTTACCGACGGATGCCCTGGTCTCCGGCGCATTTTCGCCGATGCCGGCGTCGTCGGGCCGCCGATGCTCGACTAGTTCCACATTGCCATGCGGCTCCAGCATCTAAAGCAAATCGTCAGCGCACTTCCAGCTGACCACCCAGTGCAGACCAAGGCGAAGGCAGTGATCGTGGCCGAGGTCGAGCGGCTGCACTGGCGCATATGGAATTGCAAAGCCAAGGATGCCAACACCAGCATCGACCGTATCCGCGCGGTCATACACCATTTCCGGGGCGAGCCGGATGGGCGAACGTCCATTGCGCCGTCACGGAGGTTGTGGACCGCCTTGCATGCGCTGGATGGCTATTTGACCGGCCAGAGCGCCTGGCTGGTCAACTACGCCGAGCGGCACCGTGCCGGATTGCGGGTTGGCACCGCTATCACCGAAGGGACGGCCAACTTCCTGGTGAACCGCCGGATGAACAAGTCACAGCAGATGCGCTGGTCGCGACGCGGTGCCGATCTGCTGCTCCAGGTTCGGTGTGCAGTCTATAATGGCACGCTCGGTTCCGGCTTCGGACAGAGATTCCAGCTAGCCAATGACTCTCACCCGCCAACGGCAATAGCCGCCTGACCCCCAGTTTCGCGCCAGTCCCCTCAGTCGCGGCGAGGACGCCGAAGCGTGAAACTTTCGAAGGCGGCTAGCTGACCATCTAGTCCCACCACGTCATAGTATACGACCTTGATGGTGGTGAACCCGCCACGCTCCGTTCCCGGATCAACGGTGAAGGAGGCGAAGCCATAGGCATGGGCCGCGTTGCGCACCGCCGACCAAGGCGCATCCTCCCTCACGTAGACAGGCGGACGCCGGCCCGTGACCGGATCGGGCGCGCCGACTGCGACGATCACGCGACACTGCGGTGGATCGAAGAACAGTTTGTTCGACGGCACCGACGTCCCGCCCCCTCCGATCACCATGTGCACCGTTCCTTTGGTCGTGTCGATCACGTCGGTGGCGAGGGCAACGGGCCGCGGCGTCAATGTGCGATTGGGCTCGTGACCGCGGATTGGGTGAGAACGCTCGTAGTGATGCTCGTGCCCGCAGACCACCAGATCGACCCTGTATTTATCGAACAGCGGCACCCACTCCTCGCGTATCCCGAGGTCCGCTCCATTGAACATGTCAGCGGTCGAGACGGCTACTTGATGCATGCACACCACGACCCAGTCGATATCGCGATTGTACCTGGCGGCGGCCAGTTCCTGTTGCAGCCAGACTTTCTGCGCTCCAGCTGAATACCCTCTTACGTAAGAGTTGCCACCGTCCTGGTAGGTGACGTCGTCATTGGCGATGCTGATCACTCGCACCGAACCGGCGGTGAAGGCATACCAAAGTCCCCGCGTTACATCGGTTTGTTCGGAAGCTTCCGGCACCGAGAAGTAGGTCTGGTAGGCCTGATAGCCGATCGGTCCATTGCCCAGCTCGTTCTCGTGATTGCCAGCCGAGGGCATCCACGGACGATGGCGCGCGCTGCGGGTGTTGTTCTCCCAGAAATCCCACCAGGTCCGCACGCGGTCCTCGGCGAGATTGGCGTAGCAGAGATCGCCGTTGAACAGATGGAACAGCGGCTGCAGCTGTTCGACGCCGAGCGTCACGTCGCCGGCCGCTGGTGAGCCGAGATTGTCGTTCACATACAAGGGGGACGGCAGAGTGACTCCTGCCGGCGGCACAAACTTCTTCCCAACAGTTGGCGTGCCCTGATCGCCGAAGCTGGTGAAGGTGAACGCCGTGCGACCCCGCGGAGCCGTACGGAACGTGCCAAAGTCGGGCGCTGCACCATCGTGAATGGCAGCATACATGTAGGCGGAATCAGCCTGAAGTTGGCTTAGCTTCGCGTGGTAGGCGTAGACGGTCTGCGCCGACTTCGCATCAGTGTAAGTGGCCGGTTTCGCGTCAACCATCTGTTCAAGTTTGCCATCGAGATGACCGAGCAGGACCCGCGCATTGCTGACGGGTCTCAGTGTGTGCCAAGACACCGTGACTTCGGATGAAGCATCAGCGCCGAACTGAAGATGCAGCCCTGCCACTACAGGTGCGCCCAGCGACTCGGGCGACGAGCCCAACTGGGTAGCCGCCTGAGCTTGACCGAAGGGGGCAAGGGACGCCGCCGCCAGGGCTCCTGATCCAACGCCCACCGCAGCGAGAAGCTTGCGACGACTGACTTCAACGTTGAGCTCTGGATTTTGTTCGGTCATGTCCCACCCCGTCACATTAGGCCGTCTAGATGCGGCACGACGGCGGCAAAGAACTATCGTGGTTCTATGACAATCTGCGGATTTCGATGAACGCCGGCCCCTGTTGCGATCGGGATGTCACTGGCATCTGCGTTGGTGCACGGATCGGCTCAAGCTTTTTCAGTAGCTTAAGCGCCGTCAAAGACGCGTTCGAGGGTCAAATTGGCATATATCGTATCGGAACGAGCGCAATTTGCTGGCTAATTGCGATGTCTTATCATCTAAGCCTCATCCACGTTGAGCGTAAATGGCTGTAATCGCTCTGAAGTCCTCCTGAGCTCAACGGCCGGTCCGTGCACCAACGCCACACTGATCGACTACGGCCAGCGCTACCGGGCCGGCAAGCCGATCTCCACCTCACGGGCCGAGGGCACCGTCAACCAACTGGTCAACGCCCGCATGAACAAGCGACGGCAGATGCGCTGGTCGCCCCGAGGCGCCCATCGAGTGCTTCAGGTCAGAGCCGCGCTGCTGGACGGACGCCTTGGCCACCAACCAATCCAGCTCGCGGCGTAGCGCCCCAGGTTTTTGACACTTCCTCGGCGTGCGTGACCGCATTTTTATGACAATTTTGACAAATCTGCTGCGTAGCTCGCCGACGGTAGGGTGTTCGCCCGGCCGGTCTGGCATTCTGCGTGGGATGTTTGGGTACAAAGGGAGAAAAGGCCTGTCGAGTGAGCACAGTCGCGCAGAGGCCCGACATGACGACGGGTTCACCCTGCTTGAGGTGCTCGTGGCACTCGCCATCGCGATACCGGCGCTTGCCTTGCTGTATCGTCAGGGCGTGGCCTCGATCGGCGTGACGCAAACGGCAGCGTCGTATCAGGAGGCGATCTCGCGCGCGCAGTCGCGTCTCGACGCGCTGACCGACGGCAGCCTTATTGCCGGCGAGCGGAACGGCGACGACGGCGGCGGCTACCGATGGCGCACCCGGGTCGTGCCGATCGCCTCCGCAGCGCTGCAGCGAACAGCGCCCCGCAGCCCGTCCGGCGCCGGCGGCACCACGCTGTTCGGCGTCGCGGTCGAGATCTCGTGGCCGGGTCCGCGAGGCATGCGGTCGGTCATGCTCGACACGCGGCGTCTCGGCACGGCCGCGGCCGACCCTTGAGGGCAATGCAGCGCCGGACCGCGGCAGAGGCCGGGTTCACTCTATTGGAAGTCCTGGTCGCGGTGTTCGTGCTGGGCGTGGTGCTCGTGTTACTGACCCAGGGCGTGCGGTTCGGCCTGCAGGCCACGCAGCTGCAGGCTGCGGTCCGCGACCGGCACGGCGACCTCGAAGTCATCGACCACGCGCTGCGCCGCATGGTGGCGCTGGCCGACCCCGGGTTCTTCCCCGAGCCGGCGACCCTGCGCGGCACGGCACAGATCGTGTCGTTTACCACCGAGCTGCCGATCCATGGCGACGGGCCGACGCAGCGCGCCGACGTAACGCTTTCGGCCAGTGCCGGGCGCTTGCTGCTGCGCTGGACGCCGCACCGCCATGTCGAGCGGTTCGGCGCGACGCCGGCGTGGCAGGAGACGGTGATGCTCGACGGCGTCGAACGGATCGAGCTCGCCTACCGCGCGTCGGACCGGACCGGCGCGTGGTCCGGCGCCTGGACTGCCGACAAGCTGCCCGCGCTGATCCGCATCCACATCGTGTTCCCCGATGCAAGCGGACGCCGCTGGCCGCCGCTGCTGGTGGCACCCGTGCGGGAGGCGCTGGAGGAATGAGCCGTCCGAACCGCGTGCCCAGTGCCGACCGCGGTTTTGCGCTGCTCATCGTACTGTGGACGCTGGTTCCGATAGCGCTGCTGTTTGTGATGCTCGCCGCCGCCGCGCGCTCGGACGCCCGGCTGACCGCGAACCTGCGTGAGGCGGCGGAGCTGGAGGCGGTGGCGGATGGCGCGATCTACACGACGCTGTTCGACCTGCTGCAGCACGGCGAGGCGCTCCAGGACAGCTCGCCCGCCACGGCCCGGCTGCCCGGCGCCGAGGTCGTTGTGCAGGTTGCCAGCCAATCCGGCCTGGTGAACCCCAACATTGTCGCGCCCGACCTGCTGGCTACGGTGCTGGTCCGGCTCGGCGCCGAACCCGGCCAAGCGTCCCGCGTCGCCGGCGCGATCGCCGACTGGCGGACCCCGGGGCGGAAGGCGGGACGGAGCGGCGCCAAGGCCGCGCAGTACCGAGCGGCTGGCCTCGACTACGGTCCACCTGGCGCCCCGTTCGAAAGCCTGGGCGAGCTCGGCGACGTGCTCGGGATGACGCCCGTGCTGCTGACGGCGCTCGCGCCGCATATGACGTTGTACTCGGACAGCGATCCGGACCCGGCCCTCGCCGATCCGCTCGTACGGGCCGCCCTGCGCGACCTGGGCGTCGTCGCGCGGCCGGGGCAGGCAAGCTCAAACGGCGTCGTCACCATCACCGCCCAGGCGCACCGTGCCGACGGCGCCCATGCCCGGCGGCGCGCCGTCATCCGCATCGGGTCACCGGCGGACCGGCGCGGCTGGCGGATCCTAATGTGGGAGACGCCGCATGACGGATGAGCCTGCCGGCCGCGGGGCTGGCGCTACTTTACCGAGCGCTGGCCCATCACGATCCCGGTGCGCACGGCCGGATAGGGCTGGTTGCCCATCATGCCCTGCCACAAGACCTCGTTGAACAGGTCGGCCGGCAGGAATTTCGCAGCAAGCAGCAGGTATATGGTTGAAGATTTCAACGAGAACGGGCGGATCCAGCACTGCGTCCCGCATGGTGTGGCGAATGGAGTTCTTGCCCGTGACAATGCGGACAGCGTTGAGCGTCACGCGGTTGCCTGGGCCGTGGTCGCGCCGCACGAGTGATACCAATTGCCTTATTTGCTGACCCGATCGATGGCGTAGATGATCCAGGGATAGCTGGTCAGGGTGGTGAGACGCCCGGCCTCGTCATCGCGGTAGATACCGTGTTGCGTGTCAAGCGATGGATCTAATCTCCGTTGATCTGTTTGAGGGTGCCGGCGTGCTCGCTGCGGTCAAGGACAAGGCGCTCGCGCGCGGGCCTGCGGCCCTCCTTGA
>JAABUY010007283.1_pt1 | contig 10558 bp, 6 predicted proteins | sample 5560271 | NCBI WGS metagenome assembly JAABUY01 (sample SAMN10711886, study PRJNA513374) | rock metagenome | isolation source: Antarctica rocks | place: Antarctica: Victoria Land, University Valley
AGATCGGAAGTCCGTATGGCCCGCAATCACCGGCTCCTGCGCATGCTCGCTCCGCTCACCCTGACCGCCTCCGTCCTGGTCGTGACCTCCTCGTCGGCCGTGACGACCGCCGCGGCCGATCCCGGGAACGGACGGCCGGAGGTCAGCAACGCGGTGCATCACGACACGTCCGGGCCGCTTCGGGATATGCCGTCGAAGGTGCGCAGCACGATCCGGCACGAACACCCAAGGCGGCCGCTGCCGTTCGCGCCGAGCACTGGGGCTCCGGACACCGCCGTGCAGACGGCGGCCGGGCCGAGCGTCGCAACGACGGCGGGGCTGCCATTCGCCGGGGTCGGCAACGGTGACTACGGCTTCACGCCGAACTCAGCGCCGCCGGACACCAGCGGCGCGGTCGGCGCGACGCAGTACGTGCAGTGGGTAAACGAGTCGTTCGCTGTGTTCGACAAGAGCACCCACGCGATCGCCGCGGGCTTCCCGAAGGCCGGGAACACGCTCTGGAGCGGGTTCGGTGGCGGGTGCGAGGTGAATAACGACGGTGACCCGATCGCCCAGTACGACAAGGCCGCTGGCCGGTGGGTGCTGACCCAGTTCTCGGTGACGAACCCGAGCACCTACGGCTACCTGCAGTGCGTCGCGGTCTCCACCACCTCGGACGCGACCGGGACCTATAACCGGTATGCCTTCTCCTACGGCACCACCCAGTTCAATGACTACCCCAAGCTCGGGGTGTGGCCCGACGGCTACTACGTCACGTACAACATCTTCAACGGCAACACGTTCGCCGGCGCAAAGGCCTGCTCGTTCGACCGCAGCAAGATGCTGACAGGAGCCGCCGCCACGCAGCAGTGCTTCCAGCTCAGCGCCTCCTACGGTGGGGTGCTCCCCTCCGACCTAGACGGAACCAGCGCGCCCCCCGCGGGTAGCCCGAACTACCTGATGAACTTCGGGACGAACTCCCTAAACCTGTGGAAGTTCCACGTCGACTTCACGACGCCCGCTAGCAGCACGTTGACCGGCCCCACGTCGATCTCGGTGGCGGCGTTCACCCCGGCGTGCGGCGGAGGGACCTGCATCCCGCAGCCCGGGACCTCGCAGAAGCTCGACAGCCTCGCCGACCGGTTGATGTACCGCCTCGCCTACCGGAACGTCCCTGCGACCACGACCGTGCCGGCCCATGAGTCGCTGGTCGTGAACCAGAGCGTCAAGGTCAGCGGCACGAAGCGCTCAGAGGTCGACGGGGTCCGCTGGTATGAGATCCGCAGCCCGAACGGGACACCCGCCGTGTTCCAGCAGGGGACGTACGCGCCCGCCGACGGCGTCTCCCGGTGGCTGGGGTCGGTCGCGATGGACAAGGTCGGGGACATGGCGATGGGGTACAGCGCGTCCAGCTCGGCGCTGTACCCGTCCATCCGCTACACGGGGCGGGCGCCCACCGACGCCCCCGGCACCATGCAGGCCGAGAACAAGATCGTGGATGGCACGGGTTCGCAGCTCGCGAACCTCAACCGCTGGGGGGACTACAGCGCGATGAGCGTCGACCCGGTTGACGACTGCACCTTCTGGTACACCACGGAGTACCTCAAGGCCAGCGGCACCTTCAACTGGAGCACCCGGATCGCCAGCTTCAAGTTCCCCGGCTGCCAGTAGGAGGTCGCCCGCCGGAGGGTCCTCGCGGTCCCTCCGGCGGGCCCCATCTGGGTGCTCGCAACCCTCAAGACCGGACGAGATCGTCGCGAAGGATGAGGCGGTGCGCCCAATCCCGCCGGTTGTTGGCGAGTCGGACCGCTCCGTCCTAGCCTGGGCGGCAGGTGCCTCAGCGGTCGCTTCCTGGACTCCAGCGACCCGTCCAGGCGACTAGATTGGTTGGGCTGGATCTAAGAGCGACTGCCTGGGTGGTTGACAGGCAACTGAAGCGGGTGCGGACTCGACGTCCCGGCGGAATGACGCGAAGCGCGCTCCGACCCAGAGCAGTCCGCGCTGCTGGCGCGCCCCCTGCCAGAACAGCCAGGCACCGCCGATCTCCGCAAGCGCGGCTAGGCGGGACAGCGGCAGCGAGCGCACGGCCGTCATGGTCTGCACGTTCGGGCATTCCCGGTGATTGGGTGGCCCTCGTCGGAAGATCAGGTCGTCGATCCGGCCCTGCACGTGCTGCGGACCGCGGCTGATGTTGCGAGGGGTCAGTGGCCCTTGAACGCCTCCGCCAGCCACCATGCGCCGCCGTCGCTGGCGATCTTGGCGTCGACGACGAGCACTCCGCGTGGGGCCCGCGCCCACTCCTGCAGGCGGTCGAGGTCGGCGGGGGTGCGCACCGTGATGCCCTCGGCGCCGAACCCCCGAGCCAGGGCGGCCAGGTCGGTGTCGGGGAATGTGACCGCGCCGAGGTCGACGGGGGAGTCCCCGGGGGCGTCCTTGGCGCTGAAGTGGTGGACCTCCGCGCCGTAGGCCGCGTCGTTGTACACGACGACCACGGCGGGGATGCCGATCCGGACCAGGGTCTCCAGCTCGGCGACGCCCATCAGGAAGCCTCCGTCGCCGGTGCCGACGACGGCGAGCCGGTGCGGCTGGGCCAGTGCCGCGCCGATGCCGCTGGCCAGGCCGAGGCCGATCGACTGGAAGGCCTGGGTGAAGCAGAAGCCGTGCTCGTCGGGGACCCGGAGGTAGGCACTGGGGTAGCCCATGAAGTTGCCGGAGTCGACCGAGACAACCCGCTCGGCCGGCAGCAGCTGGTCGAGGCGCCGGCTGAGCTCGCGCGGGTCGATCTGCTCGCTCGTGGAGAGGTCGGGGGTGACGGTGTCGTTCCACCAGCGGGCGCCGGCCAGGCTCTCGGACACCTCGGGGGTGCGGTAGCCCAGCCGCCCGGCCGGGAGCTGGGCGAAGGCGTCGACCGCTGTCTGGCGGCAGTCGCCGAGCACGCCAAGGTCGATCGGGCGGTGCGAGCCGAGAGCGGCCTGCTCGTCGTCGACCTGCACGACCGTTGCACCGGGGCCGATTAGGGAGCCGTGCCGCATTGTCCACATGTTCAGCGCGCAGCCCCAGCCGACGACAAGGTCGGCGCCCGAGATCAGCTCCGCGGTGAGGGGTGAGGAGAACCCGCCGGAGATGCCGAGGTTGAACTCCTCGTCCCGGAACAGGCCGTTGGCCACGGCCGAGGTCGCGACCAGGGCCCCCGCCCGTCTTGCCAGCGCTGCAATCTCGGGACCGGCGCCGCGCCCGCCGCGCCCGGCCACGAATACTGGTCGCTGCGACCGCTCGATCAGGCCCACGAGGTCGCGCACCGCGCCCTCGTCGGGGCGCACCGGGCCCGGCGCCACGGGGGCGGTGACGGCTGTCGGCCGGTCAAGGGTGGCTTCCTGTACGTCCAGCGCCAGGCTCAGCACGGTCCGACGCCCGTGCACCGCAGTCCGATAGGCCCGGACCACGTCGGCCACCGCGGAGGCTGGCCCGTGCACCCGGGCGGCGACGGCGCCTACGCTGGTGACCAAGGCGTCCTGGTCGATGCGGAAGTTGGAGGTCACCGCCGAGGCGGCGGTGTCGGCGGCGAGCACCAGCATCGGCGTCCTGCTCTTAGCCGCCTCGCCGATCCCGGTGATCGCGTTGGTCAGCCCGCAGCCCTGGTGCACCGTGAGCACCGCCGGCAGTGGTGAGAGCCGGCTGAAGCCGTCGGCCATGCTTGCCGCGCCGCCCTCGTGGCGCGCGGCCACGAACGGGACGCTGGCGGCCCGCAGCGCATTGGTCACCGCGAAGTTGCCGCTGCCCACGACCCCGAAGCAGTGCCCCACCCCGAGCTCGGCCAGCAGCGTGCCGACCAAGTGCGCAACGGTGGTCGTGCGGGGCTCGGTCGCCGTCGTGGTCACTGCTGGTTGGCCGGGGTGGGGACCAGTGCATAGACCCGGGCCGGTGAGCCGGTGCCGCCCACGATCGGCAGCGGCGCGACCACCAGCAGCGCGCCTGTGGTCGGGAGCCGGTCCAGGCCCCGGAGCTGGGTCAGCCCGTACTTGTCGGCCCCCAGTAGGTGGTAGTGGGCCGGGAACGACGGCTCCATGCCACCGGCCTGGCCCGCGTCGATGCCGACGGTCTCGACGGCGAACCCGGTGATCGGCGAGGCGGCCAGCCACTCGGCGCCGGCCGGGGAGACCCCGGGTGTGTGCGGGCCGGCGTCGTCGGCGTTGGCGAACGCGACCGGGTCCGAGCCGTACTGGCTCCACCCGGAGCGCAGCACCAGCCATGCGCCGGCGGGGATCGGCCCGTGCTCGGCGACCCACTCGTCAAGGTGCGCGGGCTCCAGCACGAAATCGGGGTCGGCGGCGACCTCGGCGGTGACGTCGAGCACCACGGCCGGGCCGATCAGGCGGGTGGGCGGAATCTGGTCGACCGTGCTGCCGTCGCGCCCGCTGGCCCAATGGGCCGGCGCGTCGAGGTGGGTGCCGGTGTGCTCGCCGGTGTGGATGTTGTTCCAGCCCCAGAACGGCCCGGCGTCATCGAAGTTGCTGACCGGTTCCAGGGAGAAGGGGATGGTGTTGGCGAACGGCGGCGGCAGCTGCAGGATCGGGGTCGTCGGCGAGAGTGGCGCGGTGAGGTCCAGGACCTGGACCGTCCCGCTGGTGATCGCGGCCAGGAGGGCGTCGACAGGCGTGTCGAGGGAGTCGGGCGAGGTCATCGGCTGGGCCTTCCGGTGAGGTGGGGGAGCCGGCGCAGCCGGTCGGCGTTGCGGCGTCGGGCGGACGGGGCGAGTGGCTGGGTCGTCGCATCCCGACGTACCTCGCCGGGGCATACTCCTACGTCTGCCAGCCTGTCGCGCTGGCCGGTTCCGTCGGGTTGGTCGGCAGCATCCGCCTAGCCGTACTCGTCGGCTCGATCTGCTGCTGGAACCGCAGCCGCTTGTCGGGCTGGCGGCGGCCGTGCGCAGGGCATTGACGGCGAGTTGCGCGGTCATCCGCTCGTCGAGGGCGTAGCCACGATGCGGTGCTGAACAGGTCCTTGATCTCGCAGCAGTAGAGGTTGCCCTCGGCGGTCGGGTGCTTGGTGATGTCGGTGACCCAGACCGTGTTCGGCACGGCGGCGGTGAAGTCGCGCTGGAGGTGGTCGTCGTGGACAGCGGGCCCAGGTGGTCTTGCCGCTGCGGCCCTTGCGCACCGTCGCTGAGCACAGCTTCTGCTGACCGCAGAGCCGCCAGACCCGTCGCTCGCCGATGACGTGGCCGGCGCGCTGAGCTCGTCGGCGAGAACCGGTAGCCGAACTCGGGGTCGTCGCCGTGCACGTCGACAGCGAGTTGATCAGGTACGCGTCGTCGAGGTCCCGCCGGCTCACGGGCCCGAGGCGAGCTGTTCACCATCGACCTGGTGCGCCAACGCCGCCCAGTGGCCACCACCCAGCCGGAGCTCGCACCGGTCTAGATCCCAGGTCGCCCTCACCCTCCTCGGGCCGACGTTCGCGGCCAGCAGCCGAACGGCCGCCGACGCGGACCTGATCGTCAGTGGAACCCTGCCGGAGACAAAGACGAACCTCGGCCGGAAGGTCCCAACCGGCGGAAAGGCCGCGTTCGACCGGGCGACCCTGTTCCAGCTCCTCGGATACGTCCTGCACGACCACGACGGCGCACGACGCTCACGAGCGTTGCCCTTCTACCAGGCGCGATACGGCCACATGAAAGGGCTGGCCGCTGGCCCGGCTCCTACACCGGCTCGCGGACCGGGCGAGGGCGCCGCCGTCGGTGGGTGGCGTGAGCTGGGGGAAGCCGAAGGGCGCCGACGTCGGTCGTGGCCGGGTCAGTGGAACGTGACGGCGGTGACCGGGTGCAGCTCGATGCCGTTGCCGGCGGCGCCGGTCTGGCCGTGTGGCGGGTCGAACAACGCCAACCCCTTGAGCGTGACGGTGCGCCGGACGTAGTGCCAAGACGTCGTCGGGGTGTAGCTGTGGGTGAACGACGCCCGGGCGGCGGCGATGGCTGCCTGCCAGCGACTGCTGGCCGGGACACAAGGGCTGTAGGGCAGCTCGGCGATCATCTTGCGGCCTGCGCTGTCCTGCATGACCAGGTGCACGTCTCCGTCGCTTTCCTGCTTGTACTGCAGCAGGGTCGCGGTCAGCTGCCACGTCATCCGCTCATACGGCACGAGGCGGTTGTTGTTCGGGTAGCTCGACGGCTTGGGCCGGCCGACCAGGTAGGCGACCGAGGTCGCGCTGATCGTGGTGGACACCCGGTACCGGTCGGCGTCGGAGCCTTCCTTCACCGGCCCGCGTTCGATCGGGCAGCTCAGTGCCGCCAACGCCGGGTCGAACGGCGCCCCGCCATGATCAGTTTCGTCGTCCAGCGGCTGCTTCAAGGACGGCGCCGCAGCAACCCTTCCGGGATCGGGACCGGGGGTCGGACTGGGGCTCGGAGCCAGCGCGACTGCCAGGACCGCAGCCGCCAGCGCCGCCGGGGCGACTACACGGGTGCGCGTCATGGCCCGACGGTAGGGCCGGGCGCCGATGGATGTGCCCGAATCGGCGACATCGGCCGCTGATGGTCGCTGCCGCTGCCGGTGCCGGCCGTGCCCGGCCTGGCACGCCGTCGGCGCCCTCACATCAGTCCTGCGGTCCGGCTCGGCGACGCCGCCCGCGAACGTCCTGGCACTGGTGCTCGAACCGACCACCGGCGGTGCCGTTGTTGTCGTGGCGGGGGATGTGGGCGTCCAGGAACGCCTCCCACCGGCTCTGGGTGACCTCCAGCCCGGCCGGCCGGCCCGAGCTGGGCGTGGGAGTTGCACCTGTGCTTGACCTTGACCTCCTGGCCGGACTCGGACAGCACCAATTCGCGGGTGTTGTCGCAGATGGTGTCGGTAACGGTCCGCTTGCAGGTGGTGGCGATGGAGACGTGCGGCCGCGTCGGGCCTCTTTGAGGTTCGCCGCGACCGTGCGCGTTCAGCGCAGCGTCGGGGTGTCCGTCGACATCGCCCAGCGTATCGACCGGTGACTCCGACGCACCGCGCTGAGGGCAGGTCTTGGGGCGTAGTGCCCCGGAGCCCTTGCGGAGCAGGCGGATCAGTGGTCTGGTGAGGTCTACAGAGCGAGGCGTCTTCAAGACGTATGCCCTGCCCACCCGGACAGGTTGCCAGCACGAGCAGTGCCGGATCTCTCGCCCTGTGGCGCACAACCTTGGGTGGGTCCACGGGCGACCGTGACGCACGGAGATGGACCGAGATGACGACTCAGGAGTACGCCAGTCCGCAGCGCGTCGTGGCACCTGGGGCGGTGTTCGTCGAGCACCGCACGAAGCGGCCCAGGGTGTCAGAGTCCGCCTACATCGCACCGACGGCCGTCCTGTGCGGTGACGTCACTGTCGGGCCCCACAGCCGGGTGCTGTTCGGCGCTGTCATCACCGCCGAGGGCGGCCCGGTGACGATCGGGGCGAACTGCGTAATCATGGAGAACGCCGTGGTCCGGGGGGTAGCGGCACACCCGACCGTGCTGGGTGACCACGTCCTGGTCGGACCTCACGCGCACCTGACCGGCTGCCTGATCGAGGGTGAGAGCCGCATCGCCACCGGCGCGGTGGTCTTTAACGGGGCCCGCCTAGGATTGGGGGCGGAGGTTGAGTTCCACGCCGTGGTGGGGGTCAACACCGTGGTCCCGGCCGGCGTCGCCGTGCCGATGGGCTGGTTCGCCGGAGGTGATCCCGCTGAGCTGGTCGCGCCGGGCGACTGGGCCGCCATCCAGGCGTTGCTGGGACCGCTGGACTACCCCGGCACTGTCTTCGGCGTCGGGGATAACGACAGGTCCATGCCTGACATCGCCCAGCGCTACAGCCGATCCCTCGCGCTGCACGGCAGGGACCGCATCCTGTCCGACGCCCGACACCGCTAAGGGAGCGCGAAGTGCCTGCTCTGTAGGGCAACATGGGCTTGTCGAGGGCTCGTGATCACCTGCACGGAGAGGCACTTCGCGAGTGAAGAGTACGGGGTGTCCGGGAGCCCGAGATCGCTACCTCCCCCCGCCTAGTGGCCTCTGCGGCGTGCGGAGCCTGCTGGGGTGCCCCGGCTCGCCCTGATCTCGCGACCACCACCGGATAGCACCCGTCCGTCGCAAGGAGTCGATAGATGACGAGCCGCCGCGCCCTCGGGTTAGTTCTGGCGACAACGCTGCTGACCGCCGGCCTGGCCAGCGTGCCGGCTGACGCAGCGGCTCCGGCGCCGGCGCACTGCCCCGGCCTGCGCACCATCGCCGTCACCGGGGCAGAGAAGCAGGTGCAGACCTGCCTGGACAACATGCAGACACCGGGGCTGATCGCTGCCGGCCGCACCGACGTCAACGACTGGGCCGGGTTGAACGCCTCGGACAGCAAGAACCCGCCCGGGCCGGTTCCCGGCATCCAGGTCGACGGCTACTTCCACGACGACTCGACCCTGAACGCCGAGTACGGCTGGTTCCACGACGCCCAGTTCGTCATCCGGCTGCCCGACAACTGGAACGGCAAGCTCGTCATCACCGGTGCTCCTGGTGTCCGCAAGCAGTTCGCCAACGACTACATCATCAGCGACTACGTCCTCGCCCACGGCTACGCCTACGCCTCGACCGACAAGGGCAACAGCGGCACCTCGTTCTACGACGACGGCGTCATCGGCCAGAGCCCCGGCGGAGCAGTCCGCGAGTGGCACCAGCGGGTCACCGAGCTGACCAGGGCGGCGCAGGCACTGATGCGGTCGCACTACGGCCATTCCGCGGCGAAGACGTACATGACCGGCATCTCCAACGGGGGCTACCTGACCCGGTACGCGCTGGAGAACCACCCGGAGCTCTACGACGGCGGGGTGGACTGGGAGGGCACGCTGTTCCGCCCGCAGGGGCCGAACCTGTTCACCTACCTGCCTGTCGCCCTGGCCAACTACCCGGCGTACGCCGCCACGGGCGACCCAGCCGCCCACCAGGCCATGATCGACGCCGGCTTTGCCCCCGGGTCGGAGTTTCTTTGGCCCGACCACTACAGCGAGTACTGGGACCTGACCCAACGGGTCTACCGCGAAGAGTTCGACCCCGGCTACGACGGCCACGCCGTGCCAAGTGACCCCGCCGGTACCCCCTTCTGCAAGACCGGGACCCCGGCCGGCACGGCGACCGCCTGTGACACGCAGTACAACTACGCATCGCGCCCGACCGCGGTCAAGGACGCCGTCGGCTCGGTGTCCCTGACCGGCCACATCGGCAAGCCGATGCTCACGCTGCACGGCACCCTCGACGCCCTGCTGCCAATCAAGACCGACTCCGACGTCTACACGAAGCTGATCGCCGCGGCAGGCTCAGGCGCCCTCTCCCGCTACTACACGATCGACAAGGGCAACCACGTCGACGGTCGGTACGACGCGCACAAGACGGAGCTGCGACCGATCCTGCCCTGCTATCGGGCTGCCTTCGAGGCGATGACGGCCTGGGTCGAGAAGAGGACGGCTCCGCCGCCGAGCGGGTTGGTGCCGGCCAGCGGACCCGACGTGGCCAACGTCTGCGCGCTACCGGGCCAGTAGTCCTTGCCGCGGTAGCCGCGGCCTCCTTCTCACCGACCACCCGAGTTACCGCGGCGCCGGCCGCCCTTCCGGCTGGCCGTTCGCTGGCGCCCACCGGGGCCGGCGCCGCGCCGCCGATCAGCGGCCTGTTGCTGCTGGCCGGTGCCGCGGCTCTCGTCGTACGGGGCCGCCGGGCCTGGCTCAGGGACTAGGGCGTGACGCATAAGTCGTTGGTCCAGATGAGGATGGCTCGGAGGACTGCGCCGCCGCGGTAGTTGATGGCGAGCTTGTAGTAGCGGCTGGCCAGGCCGCGCCATTGCTTGAACTTGTTGAAGCCGCGCTCGATCACGTTGTGCTGCTTGTAAAGGTCACGGTCGTAGCCGACTGGTCGGCCACCGCGGCTGCCCTTGCGTTGACGGTGGCCGATCTGATCGGCGGCTTCGGGGATGACGGCTTTGATCCCACGTCGACGGAGCAGGGCGCGGTGGCTGCGGCTGCTGTAGGCCTTGTCGGCCAGCAGCGCGTCCGGTCGGGTGCGGGACCGACCCGGGCCGCAGGAGGTCAGCTGAGCTGGACGACACCCGAGGTCAATCAAGGCCCGGATCGCCCTCGGCCAGCTCGAGCACCCGCCCGTATGCCAGCAGCCCCAGGGCGGGTGTGGACAGCCGCAGCACACCCGGCCGCAGGGACCGAGCGTGAGCGGGACCGCTGTAAAGGGCGCTGGTGCACCGCGGAACACTGCCGCCGCGCAGATTAAGGCGCAGCGACGCCGCTACGCCAGCGCGGTGCTGCGCTCGTTGTCCCGCACCTACGCCGGGCGGCCAGCTCATGAGGTGCAGCGGGTCCTCGCAAGCTCGATGCGCCCGCTAGGTGTACGAGTGAACGCTGGGACATTGCACCAACTCGCCATGGAGATCGCCGCCGGTCGGCCTGTTGAGCTTCCCTGACCACCTTGCCCCGACTCATGTGGTCCGGTCCCTCAAACGACGGTTTCCGCTACCGCGGAAGTCAGAAACCGGAGGCCAGGACGGTGCGACCGTCTGGACGACCTGTCAGGGCTGGGATGGTGACAGACGTTGACG
>JAABUY010007284.1_pt1 | contig 10556 bp, 6 predicted proteins | sample 5560271 | NCBI WGS metagenome assembly JAABUY01 (sample SAMN10711886, study PRJNA513374) | rock metagenome | isolation source: Antarctica rocks | place: Antarctica: Victoria Land, University Valley
CGGTCATCGGGTTCTCTCGGTTTGGGATGAAGCCTCACAACTCCACCCTAGCCAGACAATCCGGTGACCACCTCCGCCTACACCCTCACGGGTTCCGAATTTCCACCACCACCGCGGACGCTACCCATCAACCGGGACATGTGTGCCTCGTGGTAGCTGACATTCCAGCGCCGCTTCACCTCGCCGCACAGCTCGGCCAGCGTCCAGGCCGACAAGCCCGTCTTCTCCACATCCGGGCCGTCCACCACGATCTGGCGCAACTGCGCCATCTGCTTGTCATCCAGCCGGGGCCTGGCACCGGGCCGGGGGCGGTCGTGCAAGCCGTCCAGCCCCTCGGCGTTGTAGCGCAGGACGGCGTCGCGCAACGCTTGCCGCTCCATGCCCGCCAGGCGCGCTGCCTCGGCCCGTGTCATGCCTTCCAGCGCGTTGGCGATCGCCATCATGCGCGCTGCAGCCGCCCGATCAGGCTCCCGGCAGCCATGCCTGCGCAACTCCGCCGCAGACAGCTTGTCGCAGATCACCAACCGTATGCCGTTCATCGTGGCCACCCATCAGGACAGACCCATACCGAACCAGGCACGTCCGAGCCGACACAAATCACACCCAAGTCAACAGCTACGCTCCCCGGTATTACTCAACTCTGGGGCGCAGGAACGGTGCAGCGCTGGTGCCGCTTCGTCGGCGACATTTCGTCCAGCGCCTTCCAAAAGCCAAGCCCGCTTATCAGGCAAATGGCCCGCTATGCGTAGACGGATTTTCGGGTGAGCCGAGAGGATTTTGGCTAATAAGCGGGTAACCAGATCACTCCGCCGGTCCATGCACCACAGCCCCCTTGAACCGCTCGACTGGGCCAATCGCCGCAGCCAGACCGATCACCACTACCATGTCGATGCCCGGCACGGTCATCAGGCGCTTGATGTTGGCATCGACCAACGCATGGTTGAAAACCAACAAGTTGGATTATTTGGACAGCATTGCCAGAATGTCCCAATTGAACAACCTTAACGCGTTCCACAACCCGGTTACATTTTTTTAGACATAAACCGCCTGATCCGCATGTTTATTAAAAGCTGCTCTAAATTATTATACGATACCAAGCATGTGTAAAAATTGGTACGCATCTGTTGTTAACACTTTCTTAAGGTTCTTGCGCGAGTGTAGCGCACCATGAATCTGAGCCTCTAAAAGGAGCTACACCCGATGGTGTCATACGCGAGTGTTCCGGGCGGCGCAGGCAGCAGCGCTGCGGTCCCGGTCACCGGGACACGTAGTATCCAGGCGGCTCAGCAGTTTGCTGCCCACCTGCAGGACGTCTCCAACGCTGGATCGCTGGTGGTGCAGGATGCGACGCAGCCGGTCACCGCAGCACCGAGCGCCGGCATGACTGGCTTGCTTGTTCTGAGCAAGCCGGGCGCCAGCGTCACCGTGCCGGCGGCGGGTTTCGGCTACTTCTTCGATAGCGCTGCGGGTCCGACCACCGTTCAAGGGAGCGCCCTGGGGATCCAGCTGGTCGCCGGCACGGGCGGCACTTCCTACTTTGCCGGCGGTGGCAGTGACTCAGTTACCTTCGGCGGTGGCGCCAACCTGTATCAATCGGGCGCTGCATCGGGCAACTCGACGGTGCAGTCCGGAACCGGCAACGACACCATCTATGCCACGTCGGGCAACAACTTCATCGCAGCCGACACCGGCAGCAACCTGATAGAGCTGGGCAAGGGCAACAACGTCGTGGTCTCGACCGGCCAGGACGTGATCGCGGCCAGCACCGGCGCGACCACGGTGGGCGCTTCCACCAGCGGGGACGCCATCTTCGGCGGAAGCGGGTCGATGCTGGTGTCCGATGGCGGCACTGGAAACGTCGTCGTTGCCGGTTCTGGCACCACACAGATTTTTGCAGGTGCATCCAGCACCTACTATCTGGGTTCCGGGTCCGGTCTTGTGGTGGCTGGAACCGGGTCCGACATCACCGTCGCAGGCAAGGGAGCAGCCCTGGTCTATGGCGGGTCGGCGGGTCAGCTGGTGTTCGGCAATTCCGGTTCTCTGACCTTCGTGGGTGGGGCGGGGTCCAACACGGTAGTCGGCGGCACGAGCAGCGGGACGCTGTTCGGCAGCTCCGGCGGCACGCTCAACCTGTTCAGTCAGGCAAACGGCAATCTTCTGGTCGCGGGATCTGGCAACGAGACCCTGATCGGGGCGTCGGCTTCCGGCAGCAACTCCTACTTCTCCGGCAGCGGCAGCGACGTTATTCTTGCCGGCGCCGGCAATGACGCATTCACGATGGGAACAGGTTCTACGACAGTAACGGGCGGGGGTGGCGCGAACCTCTACATCCTGGCCGACGGCGCAGCCAGCAAGCTCGTGATCACCGACTTCCACGTCGGCCTCGACAAGCTGGCGCTGGAAGGCTTCGGCGCTGGGGAAGTCGCCACTGCGATCGCGAAGGCAACCACAAGCGGCGGCAGCGAAATCCTCAGTCTTTCCGATAAGACGCAGATCACCTTTGTCGGCGTGACCACGCTGCACAGCACCGACTTCGTCCAATAGCGGCATCCCCAGCTGGGCATGTGGTTTCGCCCGGCTAGGAGCTGGTGTAACGGCCTTGGCTGACGAGATACCATGGAGGAGACTCCGTGGTGATCTCCGCTGTTGAAAGCTGACTCTGGCAGGTCGCGGTTGATGTCCAGTATCCGCGCTGCTGGATGAGCCAAGTGTTGCGGTAGGTTTCGCGGAAGTCCAGCGACGCCGCCCGCAGCTGTTCAATGCTGTCCAAGGTCTGCGACCAGGACAGGTTCTCCTTCCAGAACTTGCGGTGTGCTCCCCCGTTAAACGGGCAGACGGAGAGGGTGGCCCGGGTCCGTTTGATCAGCGCCGTGCCCGCCATCGTGCTTGCCGGTCTGCCCCAGCAGCAGAGGGCGGCCTTTGCGGCATGCCGGGGCCGGTACACCCCGGCGACGCCGCCAGGCTTGCCGCTGCTCGGGCAGGCTGTGCGACCCGTAGCCTACCAACATCCGTTCGCTTTTTACAAAGTTGCGTGCTACCGGAGGTGGTAGAAGTAGACCTCCGGCGCGACGACGTCCGGCTCGAACTGATGCGGGATAGCATGGCAAATGCAGGGGCCGCCACAAGGGACGGCAGCGAGAACGGGCTAGACTCTGGTAATAGCCTGCATTCCAGGCTGCCGACTGATTTTGATGTCCATGGGTATGTGAAGAACAACCCGAAATTGCGTGCGCTTTCACCGGCCGCGCTTCCCGGCCACTATCTTGAGGTCGGTCAGGCGCAGGGCCTAGGTTACCGCCGTTCTCTTGATCACTCCTTCTACAAGCTGCTGTATTTCCCGGGTACTTCTGTAAGCCATTCCTTCCTTGAACAACATCTCCTCAAGACGAACCGGAACGGCTACGCAAATCTCACCGAGATGCTGACAGACAACGGCTTCGATCAGTCAGAATGGGTAAACGCATTTCGTTTCAAAGCTTATATAGCTGCAAATACTCTTGGTTTCTCTATTCAGAACGAGATGCAAGCCCTCAAGCATCTGGTTGAGCGTGGGACACGCGATATGCTGCCGTTATCGAGGGCATTACACTTCGATCCTGTATTCTACGCTGCTTTTGCTGGCATCGAGGGCGATGAGCCGCAACGTCTTTACCGCCATTGGTTGCAAACCGGGCTGACGGCCGGGACTCCGCCAAACGAGAGTGCTTACCTCCGCCGAGAAAACATCCAGCTCGACGAAATCCCGTCGAGTTTCGACGAGATGGTTTACCTGGAGCACGACCCCTGGCTTGCCGAACGTTCGCCACGACGCTGGCAGAGCTTCCATCACTTCGTCACGCAGGGGATCTTGTCCGGAGGTCCTCTTCCGTTTTCCGGCGGGCCGATAGTCGGGGTGCTCGTCGCTGCTGGCACCTGCCATGCCTTGCAGGGGCGGGATACACAAGCCGCCGCAATCTATGAGCGAGCGCTTTTGGAGGATGACACCAATGGCGAGCTGCTGCAGGCGCTAGGCGACATCGCTTTCAGGGACCAGAAATTCACTCGCGCCCGATACTTCTACCAGCGAGCGCGGGCTAGCGGCGCCGATGGCTACTGGAACTGGCTCAATGCCGCCGCCGCCGCCGCCAGCACCGCGGACCATGAGGAGGCGATTTCGCTACTCGTGAAAGGGTTAGAGCGTTTCCCGCGTGACCACCGCATGACGTCCAAGCTCACCGACGTCCTTACGCAGTTTGGCGACCGCGCAGGCAGTGCCTTTCGGGTGCGTTTAGCCCGCCCTGGACCTCAAGGGCTGGCGAATGAAGGTATCGCACGCGACATCGGAGTAGTCGTCAAGGCGCTGGGTGCGGTGCGAGTGAACGGCGAACCGCGCTGCCTTGAAATTGCAGCGGGCGAGCCGCTTCAGGTCGTGCTGCTCGCGAACAGAGATCTTCCGCAGTGCACCTTCTACAGGGTTAGCCAGAAAGCCGAGCAGATGCTCGGGCAGGCCGTGCATCTCACCATTCTCGATCAGGCGCAGGTGGGTGAGTTCAAGGATGCAATCGCAACTGCCGACCTAGCTATCTTCTATCGAACGATAGCGAGCGCCCCAATTATCGCCTGTATCATTGCTTGCCGCTCTGCTGGCGTGCCTACAGTCTACGAAATCGACGACCTCGTGTTCGATCCAGCTTACTATCCAGAACCGATCGACTCCTTTAGCGGCTTAATCAACGCCACCGAGCATCTCTGGCTACGCTATGGCGTGCCGATGTTCCGCCATGCCCTGGCTCTCTGCGACTATGCGATCGCATCGACAGATCACCTTGCAGACATGATGGCGCATGTCATTGGCCGCGACCGGGTAATCGTTCACCGTAACGGGCTGTCCCGGCAGCTGGAGATCTTGGCACAGCATGCCGGTTTCGAGCGCCCAGTTTCCGACCAGATCAACGTGTTCTATGGCTCCGGCACCAAGGCGCACACGTCGGATTTTATTGAGCTGGTTGAGCCGGCGCTTATTGCGGTGATGGGCGGCAACCCAACGGTGCATATCACCCTGTGTGGTCACGTGGAGGCTCCAAGCCTGAAGACCCGGTTCCCCTTGCGAGTCGAGCACGTCGATTTCATCCCCGACCGGGACGCCTACCTTGCCTTGCTGCGCCGTGCCCACATCAACCTTGCGGTCCTGAGTGAGAGCCTGTTCAACGATTGTAAAAGCGAGATCAAGTGGCTGGAAGCGGCAGCGCTGAGCATTCCAACCCTGGCCTCGCGGGTCGGCGGCCTGACCGAGACGACGACCGCTGGCGTAGACATCATGCTTGCCTCGTCCCCCCAAGAGTGGGAAAACGAAATCCATCGCCTCTGCAACGATGCCGGTTTGCGCAGCCGTGTCGCGAGCGCGGCCCGCAAGAAGGCGCTGGACCTCTACCGGCCAGCGGATCTCGGCCAGCGCCTGACGTCAGCGCTCCTCAAGCTGCACGACGGTGCTATCGTAGGGCGACCGGCTAGGCAGCGCCCGCGGATCCTCATCGTAAATGTCTTTTTCACGCCCCAGACGATCGGCGGTGCAACAAGGGTGGTCCGTGACCAAGTAGACGGCCTGCTTGATAGCCATGGCCAGAGTTTCGAGATAGGGGTTGCATGCGGGAACGCGGACCCAGAGACTGATTACGCGCTGAACCGCTACTTTTATCGTTCCGTTCCAGTGTTCCAGATCGATACGCCGCTTCGTGAGTTCATGGACTGGCACTCGGATGATGACGGAGTTTCTGGGCCGTTCGCACGTATCCTGGATTACTTCCGCCCTGACCTTGTGCATTTTCACTGCATTCAGCGGCTTGGGGCAGGGATTGTGGACCTGACGATTGCCAGGAATGTTCCGTTTGTTGTGACTGTGCATGACGCATGGTGGGTGAGCGACCACCAGTTCCTCCATGACGGCCTCCACCGCCTACGTTACCCCTGGGACGCCGAGGAATTTGACAGCGACGCGAACCCGCATAACCGCTCGCAGTCAGGTCGGCGGAAGATGCGTCTTTTCACGGCGTTGTCGCAGGCTTCTCAGGTTCTTGGCGTCAGTCGCTACTTCACCGAACTCTATCGCCAGTGCGGCGTCAACAACGCCATTGCTGTTCCCAACGGTGTTTCCGCCCTCAAAGGAGTCGAGAAACGAGCGGCCCATAAAGGCAGGATCCGCCTAGGCCATGTTGGCGGAGCCAGCGCGCATAAAGGCTATGATCTATTGCGCAGCACGATCACTGCCGGCAGATATAGAGATTTTGAGGTAATCGCGATTGACCACGAGATGTCGATGGGCCAGGAGCGGAAGGAAATATGGGGCTCAACGAGCGTCACCATCTCCGGGCCAGTAGCACAGGAGCAGGTTGCTGGTCTGTATGCCAGAATGGACGTGCTGGTTGCACCATCATTATGGCCGGAGTCGTTCGGCTTGGTCACTCGCGAGGCGCTCGCGTGTGGTGCGTGGGTTATCGCGTCCAGCTTTGGTGCTCTTGGTGAGGACATCGAAGAGGGCATCAACGGATTCCTAGTTGATGTTCAAAAACCTAATGCACTTGCAAGCATTCTTGACGATATTTATGCAAACCCGGAGCGGTTCCGCAAACCTCCCAAGATAAGAAAGCGATTACGCATGGTGGAGGATCAGGTGGACGACGTCGCGAAATTGTATCATATCATAATCGACAAAAAGCGTTCCAGCCGGAAAATGTCACATGTTTCATGAGTTGATCAAACTATTATGGGGCGGCCGCAATCCCTATATTGCGTTTAATGCACAGCGGTATAGGAGCGACACGCAGGGATGGAACTCCCATCATAGCTTTCTTGCCGACACCATCCAGAGCACAAGGCCGGCTGTGGTTGTCGAGGTCGGCGTTTGGAAAGGCGGCTCGTCCATCCGCATGGCCGATGCCGTAAAGCAGCATGGTATCAATGCGGTGATTATCGCGGTGGATACATGGCTTGGAAGCTGGGAACACTGGGAGCAGTCAGAGCATTTCGCCAGTCTACTTTTCGAGCATGGCTATCCCAGCCTGTATTATACCTTCCTGACGAATGTGGTTGAAGCTGGCCATAGTGACAGAATTATTCCCTTGCCACTGGACTCTGCAAACGCAGCCTTCGTCCTTTCGCGTAAGGGTATAGCACCGAATGTCATCCATATTGATGGAGGCCACGACTATGATGCCGTCATGTCCGACCTTCGACGCTGGTGGAACCTGCTTTCCCCAGGAGGCGTGATGCTGGTCGACGATTACGACGAAGAAGGAAAGATCTGGCCATCCGTCCGCGACGCTGTTAAAGACTTCTTGGCCCAGGTTACTCACATAGATTTCGACGCGTCACCGTACAAGTGCCGTTTCAGCAAGCCTCTGTAGCAACGATGCTTGTTATTCTTACAGTCCGAGCTTAGGCCACGACATGTTCATGAGTAAGTGATGTCAGCTGAACTACTTGCATCGCTGTCGTCCGCCCTGGCGAACGGCGAAGTCGCTATTGAGGACTTTCTCGGTAGCCCCAAATCACAAGCGCTAGGCGGCTTTGAACTTACCCAGGCTGCAGTCTGGTGCAAGGAGGCCGGAAGTGTAAGTTCTGCCAAGACCCTGCTTGCCAGAGCGATTGAGAAAGAACCGGACTGTGTAGCCGCACACTACGAGATAGCTGTCATCCTTCGCCTCGAAGGAAAACATCTTGAAGCGTTAAGCAGCCTACAAGCCGCCCGAGAAGCGGCGCCGGATGACATAAGAGTCGCGGCCTTATGTGCACACCTTCTCTACTCAATCGGCGCCTGGGAAGATGCGACGAAGATTTTGTGTAGTACTCCAGCACGCTCCGCCGAACAGCAACACGACATAGATGTGCTCTCGCAGTTCGGGCGCTACATCCGTCATTTTCCGCGCGATCGTGCAGTTTACAATTTGATGCAGATCAAGCTACAGCGCCCATACTTATCTGTGGAAGGGGTTGCCGGCAAAATCCGCGCTGCCGTGGCGGCGAAGCGGCCATTTGCGCTGATCAGGATGGGTGACGGCGAGGGGGCATTCGCCAATCTGGGAGGTCAGGACGAGAGCCGATATGCCGCTCTCTACGGCCAAAACCGTCAGGATTTCGTCCGCATGTGGTGGGGGCAGCAGGCCGATCGCTACGTCCTTGGTTTTGATCCGATCGGACACAAAGTGATGGATCTGGCCTCAGAATGTGACATCGTCGGAGTTCCCTATGAATCATGGCTACGGCACGAGTATTCCATTGCTAGTATACGTGGCATTCCTGGCCTAAGCAACATTCACCGATTCTTCCTTGTAGATAAGAACGTCGGCCCAGAAAGCTTCTGTAGCCAACATATCCACATTGAACTCCATACAGCCGGCCTGCTGGATGAATTTCTCCGCGGCACTAAGCAGATCGGTCTCATATCTTGTAGGTCCGATCTTCCATCATTGTTATCCACACATTTCGGTATTGAAGATGTAGAATTTTATCAAATACCGGGTGAACAGAACTATGGACAATGTGACGAGGATTTTCGAGATGCGCACTTTCCAGATACCTTCAGAATCTTGCAGAATGATCTTTCACGAGATCACCACGGAAGACTCTTTTTGGTGGCTGGAGGTGTTCTGGGAAAATATTACGTTCAAACGATCAAATCTTATGGCGGCATAGCAATAGATATTGGATCTCTTGCAGATGGATGGTGTGGGATTAACACAAGGCCCGGCTTTAACAATCGGCTTGCGCTATAGCACTGCGGCCCACAGGCACGGCTACAGGAATCCGGCTCTAACGCAGTTTTGCTGATGGTTTAACCCATCCTATTCACGCTGTTGAGGCTGGACTGCTTGTCTGAGCGGCGTGCACGGCTTTGCGTGGCTGCCGCGGGGCGCGTCTTCGTGTCGGCAGTGCTAGGCGCTGGGGTGGGCGAAACGCGGCGGATCGGGGGCTATGCCCCGTCCGTCAGGGTCCGCAGAGCTGCAGGCTGTGGGCGATCACGCGGAACAGCGCGGCCTCGGGGCAGCCGGCGGAAACGCGATGCGCACCCGCGTGGCGGTCTCGGTGATGCGGGCGGCGACCTTGAGCAGGCGCAGGCGCAGCGTGGTGAACTCGGCGCTGGCGAGCGGCTGCGGCCTGGGGATGGCGTCGCGCACCGTCAGCATCAGCCAGTAGGCGGCGGTGTGCAGCACGAGGCGCACCTGGTTGGCCAGCGCTGAGCGGCAGGAGGTGCGGTCCGAGGCGAGCTGGCCCTTGTGCAGTTTTATCAGGTTCTCGGCCTGGCCGCGGGCGCAGTAGAGGCCATCGTAGAGCCACTCGGGGCTGCCTGAGGCGAGGCTGGTCACCACGCAGCGTATGTCCAGGCCCAGGGTGGTGGCCTCGATCCTGGCCGCCACCCGCCGCCTGCAGCCCCAGGACCGGGCGCCATAGCGGGTCTCGGCGTAGCGGCGCAGCACCGGCGCCTGAGCCTCGGCGCGGCGGACCCGAACGTCGTCGGCTGCCGCCTCGAGCAGCCGGGCCAGCACCACGGCGTTGCCGGGCAGGCCGAAGATGAAGTGGACACCGTTGGTCTCACACCACGACATCACCTCGGGACGGCCGTAGTGGCCATCGCCGCGGATCGTCAGGCGCGTGGTGGGCCAGTGATGCCGGATGCGGCGCACCAGGCGTCGGACGTGGCCGCGGACCTCGATGCCGGACGGCGTTCTGCCGGGGCGAAGCACGATGGCGACCGGGCGCGAGGTGGCGATGTCGTAGACGTGGATCGGCATGAAGCAGCGCTCGTCGTGATGTGCGTTGAACAGCGAGAGCTGCTGGTGGCCGTGCACCACGTCCACGGTGTCGTCGATGTCCAGCGTCACCGCCTCGGGCGGCTGCGGGTAGCTGGCGCAGTAGAGGTCGACCATGGCGTAGGTCAGGCGCACCACCTCGCGCAGCGTCGGCGCGTTTTCCCACCGCGACACGGTGGGCTGCGAACACAGGTCGCGTCCGCTGTCGGGGAGGCGCCCGCAGGCGAGCTTGAAGCCGGGATCGGTGCGCAGGTGGTCGAGGTCGTCGCCATCCTCATAGCCGCAGGCGATGGCGAGCATGCGGGCGCGCAGGATGTCGGTGATGCTGTGGGTCACCAGCGCCGGGTTGCGCGGATCAGCGATCAGCCTGGCCAGGCGCCCCGCCACGCCCAGGCGACGCTCGGCGGCGGCCAGAAGCATGACGCCGCCGTCCGACGTCATGCTTCTGGCCGCCATCGAAGGCGGCGGTGAGCTTCTTGCGGCCGCCGGCTGGAAAGAGGAAGGGTGCGGTCGTATCATCGGGCATGGCGGGTGTGGCGCGGCTCGGTTGTGGGTGCTGGTTGGTCTCGACACCCGATCCGTAAACGCGATCAGCAGCTTACGCGACACCCGCCGCCGAATCCCTGCCATGCCGTGAATAAGATGGGCTAGGTGCATGGGCGCGTCGTGCCGGACAATCGGGGGCTGGCGACCGGCAAAGGCACGACCACGCCTGGAAAGCGTGGTGTGATCAGGGATCGCCAGCTCGAGGCCGAGCAGGCGCAGCACGCTGCG
>JAABUY010007286.1_pt1 | contig 10556 bp, 8 predicted proteins | sample 5560271 | NCBI WGS metagenome assembly JAABUY01 (sample SAMN10711886, study PRJNA513374) | rock metagenome | isolation source: Antarctica rocks | place: Antarctica: Victoria Land, University Valley
CGTACAAATCCTCGCGCCGTTGCATATGGTAAACTGAATATGCAATAGGCATTCCTTCTCGAACCAAGATTGGAGAACAGCCATCTGGGCCGCCGCCTCGAGGCAGCGTAGTTGCATGCTTACAGAAACGTGTGTTTATTGGAACTGGGGGATATAACCGGAGTGCTACTCCGTTTTTAGCCTGGGACGGAAAGGACTCTCCCACCTCGACATTGCATCACTTACTTTCTTTGAGAATATTCTGGAGGTAGGGCATGCGCTGAATATATGCTCTAGTGACATCCTTGTCCTGTCCAAGAACGGAGTCGATCTCACTGCGGAGTTTCTTGAGCACGTCGGGGTATCTTACAAGAAGACGGCTGCGCAACAGGCATTCAGTGAGACTCCAAGAGAAGAATATTTGAACTTACAAGACATAAGACATTGTCGCAGCTGTGGTATCTCGACCCGCAATAAGCACGTTGATAACCTGGTCTCGAACAAGTCGTGTATCTCGATGATGCTCACTATAGAGATCATTGATGAATGTGTATTTATCAGATGCGTCTGCGTTGTTCTGCTGCAAGGCGTCTTTGACGAACTGGTCTGTGTATGATTTGACCGTCTTGCAGGCTGCAAAAAACCCCTTTGGAGCATACAAAAAGTATAAGTCACCAAGTCTGACACGAGTAGCAGTGACTAGTGAGGCCTTGTTGAAGGATTGCGAGAACAGATCAATCTCGTGCTTGAAGCTCTCGACAGATTGACCAAGTATCATCGCGATTGTCGTGTCAAGAGTTAGGCGGTAGAACAACGGCTGGAGGTCTACTATGCCTTGAGAATGGCTGAGGGTCTCGACCAGATTTTCCACGTGCTCTCGAAAGCCTTCAAGATTTTGATATTGCATGCGTACAAATTGACGCCGCAGAAGCTCTCGGGAATGTTTCCACGCGGGACCATCTTGAGTAAAGATGCCTTCACCTATCATACTCATCATGGCTAAATTTCGAGGCCCAAGATGAAAGTCTAAGTTGTTCTTTAGATTGGATATTTCATGTAGTGTATTTGGGCCGCGTGGAAATAGTTGGATCTAGCGACGTACCGTCAAATTGGGTGGACAAGATGGCTTCTATATTCTCAGGATCCTTGGTTGCATATCCAGTGCCGCCGAGTATCGTCAGCTCGGCAGTCGGTCCTAATTCTTTAAAGTACTCTGTAAAGAGAGCAAGCAGCTTCTTTTGACGTCCGGCCTTGAATCCTCGTTTGACAACATCCAATGCTAGAGGCCATTTGTACTTAAGCACATATGCTGGCGGCTTGCAGCCATTGCGTTTTCCGAGTTCAGTGTCGGCCTAAAGAGTAAGTGTCAGTTACTGTATTGCAATAGATGTCATCGTTGATTTGTTTGTGCTTGTACCCGGTATTTCGTAGCCTTGGAAATATATTTGTATAGACAGAACGAGCAGAAAGCGAGAAGGACAAAGAGTCGTATGGACGTAATTTGAGCAAGTCCATAGGTCGACCGACCTTGCTCATAAGAGTTGCTGATAGACATCCTTCTTTATTCAGCTAATAAGTCTTCGAAGTCATGTTGTAAGAAGAGATGAAAGTGGATTTGGGATAAGATAGACTCGAGGGAGCTAGGAGCATAAGGCTGACGAGCAGGCTCCGAAGCGCCAGTGCTGAAGCTAGGATGCATCTAGCCAATCATTTCTTTCCGGGGAAGACAGATCTGTGGTTTGGCCCCCGCGCTTAAACCAAGCAGCGTGCATATACATATTGACTTATATATTTAGCACAGCTTGAATTCCTACCGTGTCGCACATGGGTTATACGTTGTGGTTGGTGTTTTCATGATTTCTCGGCGGCACGAGTAAAGTGTAATACGTGCCAAGAGAATCCCTCAAATCTCTGGACGTGGATTCGTCCGATCCGTCCTGGCCCCCTGGATGGATGTACAGTAGCCCTCCAAAAAAAGCAACTTATGTGTTTCGCATCGAAGAAGCCCAGAGGGTGGGTAGTGCTTCAGCCTCATACTCACCTTTAGCGCCCAAACTTGTTATCTACATTGCTTCCGCTTGAGCGCCATGGCAGGATTGTACAATATTCTAAGGTCCTTGCTTTCGTTGAGGGCAAGTCCGATGCTATGGCAGACCCTTTTTCCATCATCGTTGGAACGGCTGGTTTGGCCGATGTCTGCATACGTTTTGCGGGCTTCTTGAAACAAGCCATAGACGGATTTCAAAAGGTAGACAAGGATCTAGAGGAACTGTCGGAGGAGATCACAGCGCTCCGCTCCGTGAGCGACCTGATCAAACGCAGTTTCGAGGTCGATCTAGCCGGAACGAGGGATCCCAATGACCAGCAGATTATAGACAACCATTGGCAAGCCACTCGAACTACGCTAGAAGGCTGTCAAGCCATACTAGAGAAGCTGAGTGCTTTAACAACCGATATCCTGGGCAAGGACAAGCCCAAATATGCCAAATTCAAGAGTCTACGGAAATTCTTGAAGCAGCAGTCAAAGGAGGGCGAATTCATCGAATTGCGGCAAAAGTTACATGCCCATCTGGTCGCCCTGCAGACGAGTCTAGTGGCGGTCAATATGTAGGCGAATTGTTCAAGTACTTCAGCTTCAATTTTGTAACAATGAACAGTATCTACACCCGAGAATCGCAATCATCTTTAAACCACTCTTTTCCAGAACTATCAACGAAGATCCAAAGCCTAGGTGCTGATCTGCAATCCAAAATTGTCGCTTTGCAAGCGAGCATCGAATCATCCGCGGAGAAAAGTGTATGTCATCTATGCCCGGACTTGTCAAAGTATTCGACTAATTATGAAGCTCAAAACTGCTGTGACGTCTGCCCAAAACGTGGTGCCCCTCGCATCTCTCAATAAACACTTTTCTACCCCTCAGACTGTCAGCAGTATCTTCACTGGCCGGGCTAACGATCTAGATACGTTGAGAGGTTGCCTCCAGGCTCCAATGTCTACCAACCAGCTTCAAGCACAGAGAAGATTTGTCGTCTATGGGCTGCCAGGATCAGGCAAAACGCAATTCTGCTGCAAATTTGCCTCAGACAACAGGCAAAGGTAAATTAGGATATCAACTTTAATACAATTCGTAACTGATTCAGAGCGCTAGCTTTTGGGGGGTTTTCTGGATTGATGCAAGCTCTAGTGAGCATGCTAAGCAATCCTTCTCGACAATTGCAAGAATCGGGAAGGTCGAGCTGAATGAACGTGCTGCAAAGAACTGGCTTTCCAGCCTCGGTAAAAAGCAGCCGTGGCTGCTTATTATCGACAACGCTGATGAGTTAAGCTTTCCAGTAGAGGAACTGTTTCCGGATGGTGATGGTGGTGTAATCCTTATAACGACGAGGAATCCAATCCTCAAGGTACATGGCACTGCTGGTCCTCGTTACTATCATTTCGTTGAGCTTGGGGAGACTGAGTCGGTTGAGCTCCTCCTAAGAGCCGCCGATGAACCATTGCCATGGTCTCGATCTACCCTCGAGCCGGCGAAGAAGATTTGTAGGACTTTGGGCTACCTGCCACTGGCTCTTATGCACGCAGGGAAAACCATCCTTGCCCGTCTTTGTACCCTCGAGAATTACCTTAGCTTCTTTGAAAAGAATTGGACTCGCATCCGGAAGATGAAAAGTTCACATGACACACGTTCTATTACAGATGCAAATGCCTCTATCTATTCAAGCTACGAACTTATACATGATGCACTCGTGGCCAAGGGGACGCAAGCTTCCGAAGATGCATTAGATCTACTCAAGATCTTCTCCTTTCTCCATCGTCAACGCATCCGAGTGGACATCTTCTTGCGCGCGGCATCCAATCCTACACTCGAAATGCTGGAGCAACACCGACGAGCCCAAGAAGAAAAGGATGTCAACAGTCAAGCACAACCGAATACAACATGGGCTCAGACCTTTAGAAAGTTCGGCTTCGGGATATTCGCCTTCTTGTTGAATCTAGGTTATCGCCCTGTCTTACCACGAATGCTCGGCGATGCGCTTGGATCAAGGTCTTTCGACGAGTTACGACTCCGGGAAGCGTTGAAAGAGCTCTTTCAATTTTCTCTAGTTTTTGCTAATCCGGATCCAAAAGATGACAGTTACTCCATGCATCCAGCAGTTCATTTATGGGTGAGGGAAAGACCAGAGATGAAGATCGGAGATCAAGCAGTATGGTGCCAAGCAACAGCGACTATACTCACCCAAGCCATTCTCCTTCCCCCATTGGGCGACAAAGAGTATGATGAGATCCTTCGAAGGGATCTACTTTCACACGTTTCCCATGTACAGAGCAATGAGCATATGATTCGAGCTAGGTTCTCAGAGAATCAGGAATCCAGAAGACGAATATGGCCGGTGCTACAGCCACGACTCAACCGGGCCCAAGCAATGCAGCTTGTCAAGTTCAGTCTGGTGTACGCGCAATGCGGCCTTTTGGACGAAGCTGAAAAGCTACAATTACAGGTAAAGGACTTCTGTATGAGAATGTTGGGCATAGAACATACATCTACGATGGACATTATGCTACTTTTATCAAGGACCTATCAGCTTACGAAAGGCGACGAGGCTGCGGATCTGCAAAAGCGTGTCTTGGACGTGTGCATCAAGGTTCGTGGCAAGAATGATTTAAAAACACTCAGGGTCATGGACATATTAGGATCAAGTCTGTGGCAGCAAGGACGCATTCTAGAAGCGCGGGAGATTCTTGAAACTGCCGTGGAAGGGTTGAAGAAGGTGCTTGGCGACAACCACATAGACACGTTGAGGGCCAGGGGCAATTTTGGCCGAGCGGTTGGAAAGGACTTCGGGTTTACAAAAGCCATCAAGATACACTCCGAGGTCGTCTCTGGTCTTCGCAACCAGCTCGGCCAATCGCACCTGGATACCCTCATCGCCATGGACAATCTAGCCATGGCTTACTTCGATAGAGCCGCATATGGCTATGGCCACCTCGGAGATCTCAACACAGCAGTCGAGTTGGAACTGGAGGTTTGGGAGGAACGGAAGAAAAAGCTCGGAAAGGAGAACCTATATACTCTCTGGGCCGGTCTGAACCTCGCACGTATCAAGGCCTTACGCGGCGAAATCGACGAAGCCTTAGCGATATTCCTCCCGGGGCATGCAATCGCAAGGCGAAACCTAGGCGAAACCCACTTCGGCGTTCTCTTCGGCAAACTTCACTATGGCCGTATTCTTACCTACGCAAAGAGATACAAAGAAGCGGAGGATATACTATTGGAGGTTATTGAGTCATACGAGGGGCCGCGCAAAGGGCATCCTGACCGCTTGCTTGCGATAATGTCTCTGATCAAGTGCCGAAATGTGCTGGGCAAACAAGCGGAAACGGCAGCCCTTCTCCAAGAGCTTACACAAAGTACTAAAGCTCTCTTCGGTGAGAACCATCCCTGGGTCGCATACGTCCTCGATCCGGTAAATCTGTCGAGAGAGCCGGATGACGAGGTGAAGACACCTATTGAGTCAATCACCAGAATAGACTCGGGCATCGGTTCTACCGAGACCGTGGTGCCCGTGGTTATGATCGCCAAATATGGGCACATCTATGCATGACCATTTCTGATGTCGCGTTGTATCAATACTACTCTTCTTCGCTTTCATGTCTCTCTTAAAAAACAACGAACTAAGGGCAGGTCTCAGGCCGATGCCTTTGGTGGACCGGCAAAGCCGAATCACTTAAACTTGTGTACTATCTATTGGATCTATCGAACCTCGGCCGGTAGGTGTGTAGGATATGGAAGAGATGTACTGTATATGGATGCTACATGAATTTACGAAAAACAAAATAGAAGAGGGAAAGAGCCTGCGAGGTATTGTGTGTAGCTTGCATAGATAATCTTGTAATAGCATGCCTTCCCCATACCGATTCATGCGGTGCCGTGATCTCTGCAAAACCCTCTACTTTTCCTGCTGCTTTTGTATTTGGTTCCCCGTATCACCCTACACCCACCCTCTTGTCTTTGCTCTGATTGTATCGACGGCCTGCTTCATCAACAAGTTCAACGAATAAAACTACTTTCCATCTCTTCCACTCCCTTAACCACTCCTGCCTTCATCTCTAATGAAACCCGCCTCATTCAAAGTCCCCATCGAACCAATATTTCTATTTTAATACCCTTTCACGGTAAACAAACACACCTCACTGCAACCCCAGCTGGCCCCATGTCACCGTCTCCACTACTTCGTCCAGGGATTAAAACCCGCGGCTTAGCGCTATATAGCCTGATCCGAGGCTGCACCTCTGCTACGATGGTCGTTCTGCTGCAAATTTCCTCGCTGAGCAGGGCGCTTTCGGCTTCGTCCCTCCTTTCCGAAGTATAAGCATCCCAATCCCGTAGCCCCAAGGCCATCTCGATCTTGGTCAACCATTCCTTCCTTCCTATCTTCGGCTTACCCTCCTCCTTGTCCTTTTTCTTCCTCATCAATGCATTTCTTAGGTCTCTTTAAGACTGATACGATTGCTCGATATGACCCTACGCACAGCCTTAGGTTTATTAGCGCGATCATCCTCTCGCAAGCCTGCTCATTGAGTCTGTGGTGCCACCATCGTAAAACAAATGTTTCTTGTGCTTGTGAAGGGTTTGAACCAGCTGGCGGGCGGCAAAGAGATAGTTTCTGAGCAGCCGGGAGCTGTGGAGCAGAAGATGGGTGGGATTGTTCCGGGATGGGTAGGTAGGAATGGTGGTGATGGCATAGTTGGAAGAAATTGTGGGCGCCTTCGCTTTGGTGTACTTTCTCAGTGGTAGAGGAATGCGGCGTATAGTAGATTGCTAAAAGTATTGCCATGGACCTCATCTGTCGACTTCATAGTGACAGAGGCAAGGGGCCGCTACCGCCGCGGCAAGAAAGCATCTCAACCGACTCTAGCGAGTTGGTGAGTTCAATTCTGCACGCTTTACCGCATGAGGTAAGATCAAGCTGCACACAAACTAAGGTACCTACCACAGACTACAGTACCGTCACAGTCCGCCGACCTTTTTTGACGCCGTTCTACGCGGTTTTCTCACGAAATGTCGAATCGCCTCAACAGTACCTGTTGATCGGGTAATTCCGAATCCTTCGAGATAGCCTGCCTGGAGTTTCGCACCTAGGCGCAGCCGAAATGACTTGCCATTTGTGCCGTTCATGTCGGTGTGAAGGGGATGCCTGCAATCCAACGAACTGTATTCTGGGCTGGCCTAGCTACGTATGATATGTAGATTCGTTCAGTAGTATGCTACATGCACAGAAAGAAAGGAGAAGTCCCCGCTCCTTCAATAAATATGTAAATAGGTGCTTCGTGTCCTCCTTCTTTCCTAGCCTCAGCTGTCTGATTCCTTCCTCACCTGGTGAAGGAGTCACGACCTTATACACCGCGCTAAGGTAAATCCCTTTAGTCAAACCAACTCATTCCTACTCACTATACCCACAAAACCGGAACACTGTTGCTTAATTTCTGTAAAACACTACAACTGCCAGTCTCGCAGCATATTCTACCAAATCTTGTTGCTGATTAGCATGCCGACCTCTACAACTGTTACAAGAGTATCGCCAATCAAGCTCATTCCTGAGCGGCCAGGGTACACGCAAACACCTGCTCTTTTCTCTCATGTTCAACCAATCAGTCACTTCCGCGAGATCAAACCTGGGTACGGAAGCCGACACATCTCTGACGATGCCCCGTTCACGCTTTGGGATCCCACCAATTCTGACTTTCATACTCCTACTGATGCCCAGTGGGCTTGGATCAGCGAACGATTCAATGCCAGCAAGATCATCTTCGAATCTCCAGATATTATCATTACGACAATTGTACCCCCAACTCAACCCATTCCTCTCACTATCGCGGGCTGCCTGGTGCGATTTATACCACCGGACGTCGCTCTTCCAACAGCCCTTCCTCTTGGGAATTTTATGCCTTACAGCACAGCAAAGCGTGACATATTCCCATTTCTACTGCCAAGGTTCGAATTTCCGACGCTGGACCAACGCTCAACCATTGTGGAGGCGCTCCAAAACGAAATCAACGTAAGAGCGGTACATTTTGTCCCTCCGCTAATCATAGTTGAGCTTCCGGTTACAGATGGGAGGAGGTACGAGCGCAAAAGTCTTCCAGGAAAGGCTGGAGGGCTCAACATCATGTACCACCATAGTGAGAAAAGCTTCTGGTCAGAGTCTCGTGAAGCAAGCTACGCCAGGCTTATCACCCCCACTGCTACGGCCAATGACAGCACAGACTACCTGCACGCCGAGCCGTTCAAGCTGTCGCCAGGTGTATGCGCTTCATCTGCGGCATGTGCTCGTGGGACGGCTTGGCTGTCTACCTCCGCTGGTGTATTGATCCAGAAGGGCGCTGAGCGGAGATTGACACTCGCAAATCACGGTTTCCAGCATAGCGATGAAGTCTTTCACCCTGATCCTACCTCTGGCCGACGCATTGGTCAGATTCGCCTTCGTCTACCACCTTACGATCTCGCATTAGCTGAGCTTGATCCCTCCATCATCTTTGACAATCAGCGCTACTTCGAAGCTCCAAACCCTCAAAGACTCATAGACCATACCGAAATCCGAGCAGGAGATTGGTTTGAGTGTGACGGGATGTCGACCGGAAGAATTGATCTATGTGCACGAAGTCTTGGTGCCTTGTACCCAGACAAAGATTCTCAGCCCGAGGACAAGATTCCTTACAAAAATTGGAAGATTGAACTGCGCTTTTCTGCGTTTGGGATCCTAGGGGCGAACGTGCAAGATGGGATCTGTGGAGCGCCGCTGGTGGACGAGAATGGGCGCGTGGCAGGGATGTTTCGGTTCGTTGATGACGCGGGAATGTTTGCTTCCACTGCTTCAATGGACCTTCTAATTAGAGAGGGCTGGGCTGTAGTTTAGACTTCTTCTGAAAAATACTTGATTGATAATGTCATAATATACATGGTCATGAATCTTACTACTGGGGAAGGAAGTGGAAGAAGTAGCAAAGCCAACGGAAGGAAGATCCTTAACCAGTTATCACGTCCACACGCCTCCTTCCCTTGATATAGAACCAGCGTTCAAGTCTTATCATCATAATAGCTGCGTTACAAATCCGTTGATCCCAAGGCAAGCTAGATAATTCTTAAACTCGGTAGGTATGACTCTAAAATATCCCTCAAGAAGTCATCAAAGCTACCATACCAGGTATACGACCACCTTGCCTATATGAGTACGGAAGAAAGCATCCTACCAGGCAATATATCACCCATACCAATCGTTTAAGAATAATTTGGTTGGTGATCTTCGCCTCACAGGGCTGAGACCCGCTACTGTAGTAGAGTTTTCGTCTTCTTTCTCCTAGATAGACTCTCAGCTTCTATCATCCCTTAGGTTCACCAGATGACCTTGTTATACAAACAGACATCCCTAGGATTGCAGTGCATAAAAGTCTCGGTGGAATTGGACTCATCCGATGTACTCTGTGTCAACACGCAGATGGCCCTGCTCGGTAAAGGTGGGTTCTGATAAGATGAGATGCCAACGCCTGACCTGCTATACTGTAGAGCGCTCTCAAGCTTGCGTGATCGCTAACCGATCAGTCACTATGTACTCTCAATGTCAACGACTGCAGACCGGGCTACATCTTTCTTATTGTCACTTCCCCTCGTGTTTCTTCTGCAAGATCTTTGTTCCTGGTGGGCACATCCATCCACCTTGAATAGGACATCGGCTAGTATGAAACCCCCAAAGTACACGGACACTCTCTATCGCCTGTCGCGTCGGCGCTTGCTCTGCAAAACATGTAGATCCCGTACTTGAACTGTCATTTCTGCCTGCAATCACCTGTCCAAATCGCAATTCTATAAAATCACGCATCTCGCGATCCTTTAACGGTTCTTTCGGAACTTCCTCATAGCCATCCCATGGTAACAGAAGGCACGCTTCAAATATATAAGTTGATTTCTGATACTTATCTATTCTGCGCAAACCTCAACCCATAGTACTGGTTTCGAACACATTGCATTTCTATTCTGACTATCGGCCACTCTGTGAGCGCTACCTGCGTGCTTACCAGGGTTTGTTCGGGAGACGCGTAGTATTCAGAGCAGGATTGGGGCCGAAGACTTTATAAAATGACAATTAGCTGGTCCTCGTTATTTGCCATTTTTGGCGCGCTCGTTACAGCCAGCACATCGTTACAAGACCGTCAAGGTAGATTGCAATAACGGTCTTGCGCCCTTATAAATCTGACCGCGTCTAGTCACCCCCAATGTTGTTTATAGCGGTCTTTATTCGATAAGGAACTGCGGACAAGATGCTGCACAGATTGTTGATCGACTCCATGACCTCCGGACGATTTTGCAACCATCTCTCTCTGACTCGAGCTTTACCCATGCAAGTGCCGCTTACCAGACCTATTTCAAGGACATTTCTTACGCCCCCTTTATCAACGGTGTCCTCCAAAACATCGCGGCGGGAACGTCTATGCTGCCGGCCCAAGTCGCTCCCGGCTTCTCGACATCAAGTCCAATTATCACATGTGTTTCAACCATGCCCGACCCACACGAATCCCCTGTTCCA
>JAABUY010007287.1_pt1 | contig 10554 bp, 12 predicted proteins | sample 5560271 | NCBI WGS metagenome assembly JAABUY01 (sample SAMN10711886, study PRJNA513374) | rock metagenome | isolation source: Antarctica rocks | place: Antarctica: Victoria Land, University Valley
CCCTGCTTGACTGGGTGCGCTCCTCACGGCGCTGGGACTGTGGCCGCGATCTGGGCATGGCCAAACATGGCAACATCGGCACTTGAGACGCGCTGCGCGGTGGCGGGTCTGCCCTGCCCTGACCAGCACACCAGGGCATACACTTGGACCGGTCAAGTTTGGCTGCGATGCGCCTAAACCGTGGCAGAGCGTCATCCACACACCTGCTCCACTGCCGCAGGAGCAGGGGCTCGAGCCCCACAGCCGACATGCACGCCGCACACGGTCACGGCGCCGCGCGCCCCGGGCGCGCGCCTGCGGCAGGTCGAACAGGCCGGCGATGCGCGACGCGAGCGTCTGGCCGCCGGCGCCGGCCTCCTTGTCGGCGTCCGCCTGCGCCTTGTCGGCCTTCTCCTTGTCCTCGGCATCCTCCTTGGCCTTGATGTCCGCCTGCGCGCGGCGGCCTCTCCCATTGCAACGAGCCCTGGCCCACACGTCTTCACTGCCGCCTGCGCACGGGCCCGCTCCATCGCACCTGCTGCTTGAACCCCTCGGCTACCTACTTGCACACCCTCAAAGGCCTGTTGGGCCCTGACCTCTGCCTGCGCACAACCCCCGACTCTCCACCAGTGCGCGGCCGCCGTCGGTCGCGACAGACCCCCACGTGCTGCTGGCGCACCCGGCGCGCTCTGCGGCTGCATCCCAGGCCCCCGTGCGCGTCGGGCGCTGCTCAGGTGGCCCCTGCGACAAACCTGATGCACTGCATATGCACACGACTTGGCTTGATGATCATGTGATAGATGAGCTGCATGCAGTGACGCCGCGCCATGGACACACGTGGTGAGGCGTGAGGGTGTGGGGCCCTGCGGGAGCACATGCGCGCGTGCGCGCGAGCCCGCCGGCCGCGCGCATGCACGTCGTAGCTCCCGGCGGCCGTCAGCAGCGCCGTGAATGCGCCCGCGCCGCCCGGCCGCCGCGCAAACGGCAGCTGCGCCTGCCCCGGTCCCAGCGCTTCCACGGCAAAGCCTGGGCCGGAACCCTCGCCGGGCGCGGCGGCCGCGTTGCCGTACGCGTCCGCGGCGGCCACGCTGACGGCGACCTCGGCGCCGGCGGGGAGGGTTGGGACTGGGTTTGCGCCGGGCTCAAGCGGCCTCTCCTCGCCGCCGTCCAGCACGGCGAGCGACGCGCGGCAGGCGGCCGCGGCGGCCGGCCCGGGGCCGACGTCTATGTCGAACGGGCTGCCGGCCAGCGCCTCGCCAGTGGTCGAGCATGCGACCGCCAGCGCGTGGCGCCCGGCGACCGTGGCCTGGTACCTGTGCCGCGTGCAGGCAGTGTCGTGATGCTGACGGCCGGCCAGGGACGCTGCGGCAGCGTCAGCGGATCGGCACCATGGCGAGGTCCCTATTAATGTCTGGGTGGGTAAGAACAGCTGCAAGACTGCGCAACAGGTGTTGCAGCCCTGTGTGTGGCTCTTCACCCCCCCAGCCTAACAATGAAGCGTGTTTGCCTTGGGCAGCGCTCTAGAGGGGCCGCTGCCACTGCTTCATGGGGCGGGGCAGAGCGAGCGCATGTCGGGGCGTCCCTTGCGAGGCGAGCGCAGAGCCAGCGCGGGCGCCCACCGGACTTCAAAGCTCCCGTCGCCGGCCTCAACCACCTGAGTCACGAGAGCGCCCGGGCCCTCTCCGCTGGCCACCACGGGCGCCGCCCCCGTCACCTGCAAGCATCAGCAGCGCGCTCAGCAAGGGTCGCTGTGCAACCCCTTGCACACAGGAGTCAGGGGCACAGCATCTGCAGATCTCAGGCTCCTGCGCAAAGCCACATGCGAGCTGTTCCCGATATGCAGGAAGCCATTGAGTAACTTCATGTGCACTTGCACGTAAGTTAGAGTGTCACGCAAATCACAATCAGCCACCTGCAGGCCAGCAACATCAAATCAGTGCTGCAGGACAGACGTGCATGCTGCTCCATGTGCAGAATCACTCAACAGGTGGGCGACGTCATGCCTCACAGTGGCTCCACATGCTTTGCAGCATGGCACGCGCTGGCCCAATGAAGCACGTTTCCTCGCGCAGCGCACCTCGCAGACGCGGTTGCCGAAGCGGTCCGCCCGCCAGGCGCGCAGGGCGCCCCACGCTCCCGCGAACAATGGCGCGGGTGCGCCCTCCACGCGGGAGCGCGGCAGGCACGTCGGGGCCGGGCGACAGACCCCGGTGCATGTCACTCGGCTGTCCTCCCGGCCAGCGATCATGACGGCGACCTGCGTGGGGCGCGCGAGGAGAGAGTTTCTGGCCGCATGGCAGCCCTCCTCTGTTGTGTGTGCCGCTGACAGCCACCTGTGTGGGGCGCGCGAGGACAGAGACTCCGGCCGCATGTGAGCCCTCCACTTCTGCGGGTGCCGCTGTGGTGGCGCGCCCAGGCGACCTGCATGCGCATGTCACGCAGAGCCCCTTGCGTCGCGGCGCCGCCTGTGTGAGTGAACGCGTTGACAGCCCGCGGTGCGCACCGGTACACACGCCGAGCGTGTTCGAGCCCGGGGCAGGCCGGGCGTGCAGGGTCAGCCTGCTCTGCATGCTGCGCGCTCAGATCCTACCCTAGCCCTACCCTACAATAACTGCCAGCACGCCGCGTGCCTCAAAATCGCAGGCCTGCTTCAGGCTGCAGACGACCTCGTAGCTGCCGTCGCCGCGGTCGGCCACCTCCGCGCGCCGCGCGCCCGCGGCCGCGGCCGCGGGCGCGCTGTCGGCGCCGTTGGCGCCGCCGGCAACGGCCGGCGCAAATACAAGCAGAGTGGCCGCCAGCGCCGCGCCGCCGCTGTGCAGCGGGTTGCCGTGCGCGTCCAGCGCCGCCAGTGCTACCGCCGCGTGCTCGCCTGCCGCGCGCGGGGCGCGTTTGCACTTCTCCCAGCGTGCACTGCGCGGGGTGCCATCAGGACACCTGCTGACTTATGCCGCAAGATTAACAGCCTCCAGCTCCCACAAGCGCACAGCGCCGCCTTGGCTGTGCCACGCACCCGCTGTCGTGCGCAGCTGGCCGCGGCTTGCCAGCGCCAGCGCGTGCAGCGGTCCTGGCAGCACCGGCAGCGTGGCGGGCCGGCCGAGCGGGGCGCCGTTGACGGCCGCCGCCACCGTGGCCAGGCCCGCGCGCGTCAGGCAGACCGTGGCCGCGTACGTGCCGTCCTTGCGGTCCTGCCGGTCGCAATGAAGAGTGTGCTGCGTGGCTCATGTGGCGCGTATGCGGCCACCAGCTGCATGGCTGCCGGGTTGACAGTGGCAGCGCTGACACTCCGGGGCCGGGCCTACATGCTGTTGTGCACTGGCACCATGTAACGTTCATCCTTGCGATGCTGCCGGCCAGGGCGTGCACGTGCGCACAGACGCCACAGGATGTAGGCATGCTCCAACGCGCACAGGCGGCCATAGTGTGAAGGCGGGCGCGCCTCGACGGGCACCGCCGCGGCACCCTCGGCCGCGCTGTCGACGGTCACGACAACCTCGTCGCCGCCGCCAACCGCGGCATTGCCGTGCGTGTCCGCAACCATGATGCACAGCGCCATCGGCGCCCCGGCCACCAGGCTTGCGGGAAGGCCGCGCAGCGTCGACGTGCGCGCGCAGCCGGCCGCGGGCGCCACGGCAAGCTGTGCAGCATGGGGTTCTCAGGGTTGCACCAGGCTTGCGGGCAGCCCGCACACCGCCACGGCGCGCATGCACCCGGCTGCAGCAAGCATGCGAGTGCTTGATCACAGACCTGAGAGCCGAGCCTCACGGCTGTGGCCCGCCAGGTGCCAGGGGCGTGGGCCACAGACGCTGCCTTCCTGCCTCTGCAGCGCAAGCTGCGAGCGGAGCATCGCAGGGCGCGGCCGGGCCGCTGCGCGAGGCCTCGCGCCTGCCACGGGGAGCCGCGGACGGAGGCGCCAGCGCAGGTGACAGCCAGCGTCGCCGGCCCGGCCGCGTTCGCCTGGAAGCGTGCGCAGAGCTCCGCGCAGGCGGCCGCGCCGGGCGCCCCCGCCAGGGCCAGGGCCAGCGGCTCGGGGTCGGCGCCCGCCGGCGCCAGGGTTGCCTGAAACCCGCGCGCGCCCAGCGCCGCCGCGCCGGCCAGCAACACGGGGTTGCCGAAGCGGTCAAGTGCGCGCACCATGAAGCCCGCCTGGCGCGCGCGGCGCGCTGGCGGCATGGGCGCGACTCGCGCGCGCATCAGACCCCATTTGACAGGTGTGCAACTTCGAGCAGGGGTGCAGGCGTGTGCCACCGGCCGGCGGCGCGCCTGCTGGCCCGCGGTAACGGCCGCGGGCGCGAGCGCGACGGCGGACGTGGCGGCGCACACAGCGGCCGGCGCGACCGCCGCCGTGAAGGGGCTGCCGGCGATGTTGCGCCCGCCATGCTGCACGGCCACGACGTACACACCCGCGGCGGTCGCGCTGAAGGCGGCGCGGTACTCGCCCGTGCCCAGGTCCTCCACCAGCCCTGCGCGCATGTTGGGTGAAGCGGAGCAATGAATATTCCAGGGTTAGGGTACAGGGAACGTTGTGAGTGCGCTGTGGGCGCGGGGAGGCTGCATGCAGCTGGGCCGCCCCTGGGTGAGCATGCATGTGGTGCTGCTTCGTTGCAGCGCCATGCATATTGCTGGGTGCGGCCGCCGCTGATCTTTATTCATCAGATGGATGCTGAAGGGCTGACGGCATGCGTCGGGCTAGTAGTCGGCCCCGCACCCGCAGTGGCCGGCTGCGCGTCGCCGGCGCGCTGCCAGGCGATGGAGAACACGTCGCCGCCCAGCGACTTGCACACGCCCGCCGCGTCCCGCGCCACGATGATGAGCTCGACGGCCGCCCCTGCGCGCGCGCGCGAGCTGCGTCAGGCACTCCTCGCCTGCCTGCGGACGCGGCCTGCCGCCGGGCCGCTCAAGCGGCGCGTGATTGCTGGTGCGCAGCACATACGAGAACAGGCGTTGCAGGCATTCGTTGCGGCGGGGGGTCGCCTCGGGCAGTGACTGAGATCACGCGATGATTAAAAGCGCAGGCAAGCGAGCGGCTCACCCGCCACCGCGCTGATCTCGCGCGGCGCGCCCTTAACGGCGCACAGTGGCGCATGCGGCTCCGCAATGGACGCCACAACGGTCGCCGGCGAGCCGCGCGCGTGCACGCCGGCGACAGTCGCACTGATGGTGTATGCGCCCGGCGCGCTTGTGTTGTAGCAATATGCGGCCGCACCGCCCTCCGGGGGCCCCGCGCGTACCTGGGGCCTCGTGGGCCCCTCCACTACGACCTGCGCGACAGCACAGGCGGCGCTCAGATCCGGGCAGAGCGCGCTCGTTGGGGCGTCCGGCCGGCCGCCCTCTCAGCAGCGCGCCGGCGCGCCGGCGGCGCCCTCGCAGGGCCTGCAGCGCTGCGCGACCGGCACAGATCAGGACCCCATGGCGGACGCCAGCAAGGCAGGCTGCGCTTCCTGCAGCCACATGCTTTGGTTGACGACAGTCTGCGAAAGCAATGCCAGACCTCCAGCGCATTGCAGATTTGGCCAGGCCAAGACTGGCTGCTCGAGCAGCACGCTCTGTGTCAGGCGAAGAAGGGGGCTGGTATCCAGGAGCCGCATGGCGACCGGCACCAGCCGCGGCCGATTATACAGGGATACATAGGGACACAATCCTTTCATGGGGAGGACGCCGCCGCGGTGCGACGCACGGGCGCGCCTGGATGCCAGCGGCCTTAGGCCGCGCGGGCGGCGCGACCGCATTGCCGAACGCGTCGGCGAGCTCGAGGAACAGGCGCATGTCGCGCCCGAGCGCGACGGCAGACAGCCCCGGCCCAAATAGGCGACAGGCCGGCGCGGCGACCGGTCCGGGCGCCGCTTGCGCGACGAATGGGCTGCCGGCGACCTGGTGCCCGCCCGCCATGACGAACACGGAGTGCGTGCCCGCGACTGTCACGGTGTACGTCGCCTGCACGCGCGCGTGGGGCGCACGCTGGTGAGCTCCGCGCCAGGCGCCAGGGGGCGCGCGCCGGGCGCCGGCCGCCGCCGCGGCGCGCCGCCCCGTGTGCGAGCCCACCTGGCAAGGGCGCTCGCATGCAGCGGCGCGACAGCTGGGGTAGCATGCATATGCGCCCGGCGCGCCTGGGGCTGCTGCCCGCGCCTAGTCCACGCACGCTGTGGCCGGCACGCCAGCCGGGTGCTCGTTGGAGGATGCTTGGCCCTCTTCATGCAGGGAGGCCCGCCGCGCCTGGCAGGTGCGCGGGACAACGCCCTCCATGCGCGGGGCAGCCGGCACCGGTGCGTGTCCCCGCCAGAGGGTGTTGCTGGGTGTGCGCGGGGGCCCCAGCGCGCGCCTGGTAGACGCCGCGCCCGAGGTCCTCCACGCGCGCGGCGACCGGCGCGGCGCCGCCATCGTCCTGGCACGCGACGCTGACAACAAAGGCGTCGCTGCCGCGGCGCGCGTTGCCAAACGCGTCGGCCGCGCGGATGGCGAACGCGGCTGGCGCGCCGGCGACCGCGGCCGCCAGGCCAGTACCCTCGCAGGCGCAGCGCGCCGGCGCCAGCGGCCCGGGCGTCACCGCGCACGGCACGGCGCAGCCGCCCACCATGCCGGCGTCCAGCTGCGCCATGCAGCGGAGCCTTGGCATGGGGCCTGGAGGACCGCATTCGCTGACCAGGGTCCGATGAGCAAATAGCTGCGGCGCGAGATGCGCAGCTATGGACACTGATGCTGGCTGGGAGGATGTGGGCGCGGTGTGGGCGCCAAGGGACGTTCCTGAGGGCGGACTGCCTCACGCGCAGCAGAGGCCGGGCGGCTTGCGCACCGTGACAGTGATCTGGTAGTCGCCGGCGACCTCCGTGGACCAGGACACCTTGTATGTCCTGCGTGAGGCCCGACCCATCAGACCCATCAGATGAGCACCATGCATGCCATCAAGCAGCCATGAGGCATGATGCCGGAGCAGCCTCAAATACCACCGTTGCGCGCGTGGTGTAGGGGTGGGATGTGGACGCTTCAGGAGAGGGTTGCGGCGCGCCCATCTAGGTTGTCGTCGACAGTGGCAGCCGGCGCGGGCGAGGCAGGGCCGCTGATGTCGACCTCAAAGGCGTCGCCGCCCTGCAGCCGCGCGTTGCCCTTGCAGTCCACCGCTGCGGCGCGCCATGTGGCATTGTCAGCCATGTTTGCTACACAGGCCATGCAACGTGATGCATGTTTGCCGGCATGCTTTACGCAGAGCCACGATATTCGGGCCGCACTGGGAAACAGCGCATCAAGTACTGCACTCACAAGTACCGGACAGTGCAGGCGCTGCCTCGTACATCCTTGCAAGGCCACACACGGTGTTGCCTGCAGGGACTCGTGCGGCGTTTGATGCAGCACAACGTGTCGGGCAGATGGTCACACGTCATTCTTTGCGGCTGCATCGTGTCCAGTCCACTGTCGGTATGTGCAGTGCAGGCCTGCGCGGGCGCGCACCCTGGATGCCAAAGGCGGTGGGCTCGCCCGCGACTGCGTGCGTGAGCCCGACGCCGAACAGCTTGCACGCGCCCGCCGCCGTCTCGTCGCACCCGACCGTCAGCGGGAAGGGGCTGCCGGCCAGCGGCCGCCCGTCCAACGCCACCTCCAGCTGGTACAGGCCTGGCCGGCGCGCAGCCTGAGTGCGAGCTGCGAAAAGGGGGTTAGGGTCAAGGCCCTGGCCCTAACCCTATCAGGCAAATACTTTTCTTCACGTGCTACGTGCTGCGGGAGCTGGTCAGGCTATGTTTGGTAAGCCTGCAGCCGTGCGTGCTGGCCCTTGCCAGAAGGCGGGGCAGGCGCCGACCGCCGCTGGCCGCTGTTCTACAGGCCACCAGCCCGCGCCATCGCGTCACCGGCAATGCTGGAGGGGATTCCTGACCAGGTGCTCGGCACAGGCGCCACCCGCGCGCTACTGCAACCCTGCGCCGCTGCAACCCTGCGCGTTGCTACAACCCCGCGCTGCACCCGCAATGCGCGGCGTGAAGGAGAGCTCGTGCAGCCCGTCCTCGACCAGCGCGCGCGCGTCCGCGGCGAACAGCGCCGCGCCCGAGCCGTCGGCAAGCGTGGCTGTCAGCCTGCGCAGCGGCCGTGCTTGTAGCAGGATGCGGCTTCGCCCACCGTACAAGCCCGCTGCGGTAATGCACAGTGCGCCGGGCGGCGCTGCCGATAAAAAGGCCGGCCAGCAAGTGTGCACACGACTCAGTAAGCTGCAAATGCGGCCGGACATGCAACCTGTGCCTGTGCAGCTGTCTCAGCGCGCATGCAGCCAAGCAGGGCTTTGTCAGACCTTTTTAAGTTAGGAATGTCCCTGCAGCACAGAGCGCCTGCCAGCGCAGGGCCCTCGCACTTGGAGTCGCCAGCGAAGCGGCCGCCAAACTGGTCCAGCACCTCCACGGCCGCCGCAAAGCGCTCGCCGACAAACGCGCTGCCCGCGGCCGCCAGCCGCACGCGGCTCAGCGCCTCGCTCGCGCGCGGCGGCGCGCACTGCGCCGGGAAGGTGCCGAGCGATGCCGCGCCGACGGCCAGCGCGATCCTGTACACGCCCGACATCGGCGCCGTGTACGCCACCTCCACGGCACCGTCGCGCCGCTCGCGCACCTCCGCGCGGGCGGCTGCGGCGCCCTTAATTGACACCCGCAGGTCTGTCGCCTGCACAGGCGGGCGGCCGCTGGTCAGCAGGGGCGGCCGGTGCGAGCGCGGGCTCGCTGACCATCGGTGTGCAGGCTGCCGCAACGATAAATCCCTGCTGCGTATGTGCAGCTCAGGTTGAGATGAGCACAGTGCCCCAACACTGGGGCTCTCCTTCGTGGCACATGTTAGCTCGCGTGCCAAACATGCAGTGTGGCTCCATCCCCATCCTCACTCCTAGCTTCACAAGGACTGCGGGCAACAAGACGCAAAATCCCAAGCCCTCCTCTGCTGTTGTGCCGTCAACCGCCGGCGCTGCACGGCATGCCGTGCTCTGGGAGCGGCCTGCGTGCTGGAGGGGCGCGCCTTCAGGCGTGCGCCCGTGGTGCTGCATACGCTGAAGTGCGTGGGTACCCCAGGCGCGCACAGTGCCAGCCCCGGCCCACTGACCTGATACGCAGGCTGCGCCTGCAAGCCAGCGCGCTTGCTGGCGTCCTCAACGGGCTTAATGGTGGACGGCCTGCGGCCTAGCGCCTGCATGGCCGCAGTGCGGCCACGAGCGTCCACCTGGGACTCGCTCCGCTGCTCTGCTGGCAGCGCTTGCTCTCACCTAGTGCAGTTGCGCTTTCCAGCGCATCATGCAGCCCACGCTTGGGGCTGTGTGTTTGCGCCTGATGCGCCTATTGGTATCCCTGTCCCGCTGGCCTACCAATTGGCTCAGCGGTGCACTCAAGAATCTATAGCACTGGAGCGCTCGGACAGCTTGTCCTTTTTCGAAATCAACCATTTTTAATGCATCCCAGTCCATAAGCACACAGTGTCACGTATGCGAATGCGTTCTGCTTAGAAGTGCGCACAACGCCGTGACACAGCCAGGACGTGCGCAAAGGCGCATCCACTGCTTGGGACACGCTTCGGGACACGCTTGAGCGAGGAAGCACGCCGCAGCACTTGAGGAGCACTGCACGTGCACCGCGCTGTATCCCGGTTCTCGGGGACGCTCAGCAGCGCTGTGCAGGCCGGTAAAGACAGGGACTGTGAAGCGCCGCCTGACCTTGAAAACGGGGCATCAGCCCAACCGCCAGCCTCTGTCAGCAAGAGCGTGCCACCAGCAGCAGCCAGCCTGCGCAAACGACTGCGGCTGGGCGGGAGACGCCTGGCCTCCAGATGCGCGCCTGCCCTCAGGAAGTGCAAAGCGGCTTTTGGGGCTGAGGTGCCCAGCCTCCGGAGTCCGCAGGCACCGCCGCAGAGCCGAGCAGCCCCGAGAGGGAGCAGCGCAGCGTGCTGCACCCGGCTGCCTGTTGCACGGACTCAGTGATGGCCGCGAGCGCGGGGCAGCGGCCGCCGGCAGCGGCGCGTGGCGGCAGCGCCAAGGAGTCCTGGCGCGCGACCAGCCTGCGCAGCACGTTCGGATCGCAGTGCCTGGCGCAGCTGGCCACGGGGCCGTCCTGCGGCTTTGGCAGCTCGCTGCGCGAGGCCAACGCCCGGGCGCGCGCCCGCGCCTGTCGCACGTCGCTGCACATTTGCCACGACCCCGTTCAGCACAGGCCGTGCTGCGCGGCGCACTGATGGCAGACAGTGCGCGGCAGACATACGTATCGCCGGAGGCGGACCGCGCGCTGTGCCGCGCCCAGGGCGGGAACAACTCGCAGGGCGCCATCTATCGCACGCAGGCACGCGCAGCCTCGTGCAGCCAGAGTTTGCTCTGGTGCACCCAGCCAGCACTGGCGGACGGCCTGCACTGCGCTGGCAGCCTGGGTCTGCTTCACACACTCTGTTGTCAATCCGCACGCAGACTGGCCTGAGGCTCGTGCGCGCAGGACAGCCTGGGCGTGCAGCAGCTGTCGACGCTGCCCTCAGCGCCCGTGCCGGGCTTTGGCACCGGCAAGCGGCCGGGCCTGGCCGAGCGCACGCACGTGCCTGGCCCTGGCGCATACAAGGCCCGGCCGGCGCTCGGTGCGCCCA
>JAABUY010007292.1_pt1 | contig 10550 bp, 7 predicted proteins | sample 5560271 | NCBI WGS metagenome assembly JAABUY01 (sample SAMN10711886, study PRJNA513374) | rock metagenome | isolation source: Antarctica rocks | place: Antarctica: Victoria Land, University Valley
CGCCCATCTGCTGGCAGCACAGCCAGTCTTCCGCGAGATGTTCGGTGCTGTTTGAAAATGAGGGGAGGCCTGAGAGTCGCAACCGGTTCGCATATCCTGTCTGGTTCGAACGCGAGCGGCGCATCCGACCCGGCTGCAGCAGCCAAGGGCGGCGATGCTGGCCCGATTTCGCTCAACGCGGGCGCGCTGACCCTGCTGCGCGGCGGCGCGATCAGGAGCGTGGCCTCCGGGTCCGGCAACGCGGGCGAGGTCGCGTTGAACGTCGGCGGCGCGCTGACCATCGACGCCACCGACTTTGGTGGCTTCCCCAACGGCGTGAGCAGCGAGACCATGCAGAACAGTTCCGGCTCGGCCAGCACGGTCCGGGTGAGCGCCGGCAGCGTGTCGGTGCGCAACGGCGGGTTCATCAACGGCAACACGCAGGGCACCGGCGCCGCCGGCTCGGTGGTGGTGGCGACGCCGGGCGCGCTGCTGCTCGACGGCGGGGGCGGGCGCAGCACCGAGATTGGCGCGTCGGCGCGCGGGCCGCATTCCAGCAACGCCGGCCCGGTCACGGTCAGCGCCGGCAGGGTTACGGTGCAGAATGGGGCAGTGATCGACAGCAACACCGCTGGCCTGGGCCGGGACGGCTCGGTGACGGTGACGACGCCGGGCGCGCTGCTGCTCGACGGCCAGGGCGTGAGCGGCACCGGGATTTCGGCCGAGACGCTCGGGCCGCAGTCCGGCGACGCCGGCGCGGTCACGGTCAAAGCCGCCAGCGTCGCGGTCCAGGGCGGGGCGCAGATCGCCAGCAACACTTACGGCCCGGGCCGGGGCGGCGACGTGACGGTCAATGCGGGCGCGCTGACCCTGCTGCGCGGTGGTTCGATCAGAAATGTGGCCTCCGGGTCCGGCAATGCGGGCGAGGTCGCGTTGAACGTGGACGGCGCGCTGACCATCGACGCCACCGATTTCGGCGGCTTCCCCAACGGCGTGAGCAGCGAGACCGCGCAGAACAGTTCCGGCTCGGCCGGCGTAGTGCAGGTGATCGCCGGCAGCGTGTCGGTGCGCAACGGCGGGTTCATCAACGGCAACGCGCACGGCACCGGCGCGGGCGGCCCGGTGCTGGTGTCGACGCCGGGCGCGCTGCTGCTCGACGGCGGGGGCGGGAGCAACACCGAGATCGGCGCGTCGGCGCTCGGGCCGCAGTCCGGCAACGCCGGCCCGGTCACGGTGAGCGCCGGCAGCGTTTCGGTGCTCAATGGCGGCGTCATCACCAGCAACACGGCGGGCACGGGCGCGGGCGGCGCGGTAGTGGTGGGGACGCTGGGCGCTTTGCTGCTCGACGGCCGGGGCGACACCGGCACCGCGATCTCGGCCGACACGCTCGGGCCGCGGTCCGGCACCGCTGGCACGGTCACGATCAACGCCGCCAGCGTCGCGGTCCAGGGCGGGGCGCAGGTCGCCGGCTCCACCAACGGCCCGGGCCAGGGCGGCGGCGTGACGGTCACCACCGGCACGCTGACCGTGTCGCGCGGGGGCTCGATTATCAGCCCAGCGTTTGCGTCCGGCAACGCGGGCAAGATCACGTTGAACGTCGGAGGCGCCCTCACCATCGACGCCTCCGACGCTGGGCGCTTGGCCAACGGCGTGAGCAGTGAGGCCGTGGCCGGAAGCTCCGGTGCGGCCGGGACGGTCCAGGTGAAAGCCGGCAGCATTTCCGTTCTCAACGGCGGCTTCATCAACAGCAGCACGGCGGGCACGGGCGCGGGCGGCTCGGTGCTGGTGTCGACGCCGGGCGCGCTGCTGCTCGACGGCCGGGGCAATGTCGGCGGCCCCGCCGAGGTCTCGGCGCCTCCGACGCTGGGCGCTTGGCCAACGGCGTGAGCAGCGAGGCCTTGGCCGGAAGCTCCGGTGCGGCCGGGACGGTCCAGGTGAAAGCCGGCAGCGTTTCCGTTCTCAACGGCGGCTTCATCAACAGCAGCACGGCGGGCACGGGCACGGGCGCGGGCGGCTCGGTGCTGGTGTCGACACCGGGCGCGCTGCTGCTCGACGGCCGGGGCAATGCCGGCGGCCCCGCCGAGGTCTCGGCGTCGGCGACTAAGGGCCCGTCCGGAGATAAACGCTCTGATTCAGTCAAAAATCAGCGAGCCATATCAGGGTGTTAAAATAATCGAGTTCGATCACTTATCTCCGGACAGGCTCTAAGCCGCAGTCCGGCAACGCCGGCAACGTCGAGGTCAGCGCTGGTTCCGTCACAGTCCAGGACGGGGCACGGATCACCAGTTCCACCGCCGGCCCGGGCCGGGGCGGCGACGTCAGCGTGGCCGCCAGCTCCACCGTCCGCCTCAGCGGCCCTGGGCCGCAGATTACCGCCACCTCCACCGGCGCGGGTGCCGCAGGCTCGATCACCGTGGCGGCGCCGCAGCTCTTCCTGCGCGACGGGGCGGGCATCTCGACCGCGGCGCAGTCGGCCAACGGCGGCAACATCACCATCGGCCCCGGCGACCTGCTCTACCTCCAGCGCAGCTCCATCACGACCTCCGTCAACAGCGCACTCGGCAACGGCGGCAACATCGCCGTCGATCCGCGCCTCGTCGTGCTCGACCGCAGCGTGATCCAGGCGAACGCCGTGGGCGGCGACGGCGGCAACGTGCTGGTCCGGGCCGACCAGCTCGTGCAATCGTTCGACAGCGCCATCACCGCCACGTCCCAACTCGGCGTGCCCGGTCAGATCTTCATCACCGGCCCGCCCTTGGACCTGAACGGCAGCCTGGTCGTCCTGGCCAGCGATTTGCGCTCCGCCGCCGCCTTGCTACGCGAAGGCTGCGCCGTGCGCGGCGCCAGCCCGCGCTCCAGCCTGGTCGCGGCCGGGCGCGGCGGGCAGCGCCAGAGCCTGGAGGACACGCTGCCGGCGCTCTACTTCGTCCATCGCCCCGTCCGCGACGGCGGGCGCCAGGCGCCAGAGGCCTCGGCCGCCCTGGCGCACACCAGCATCGGGTTGGCCAGCCGATGCGGGTAGGCCGGCAGTGACCCCGGCCGACGCCGCCTCATTCCACAGGCTGAAATCCGGCAGGCCGAAGCGTCCGCCTCAAAGGGGCGTGCCGCTTGGGGACGCCGTGCGCCGGATGCTTGGCCTTCTCGGCACGTCGGTCTTTCTGCTGCATGCCGCCGGGCAGGCCACAGCACAGCCGGCGCCGGCCACCGATCCCCTGCCGGAGCGGCGCGGCTCCGGCGCCCCCAGCCTGCCGCGGCTCCGCCCGGCACCGCCACCGGACGGCCCGGCGGCGCCCGCCCGCCCGCCGGCGACAGTCCGGACCGGTCTGCCCGGCGACGCCCGCTTCCTGCTCACGGGCGTCCGGCTCCTCGGCAGCTCCGTGCTCGACCAGGCCGACATCGCCCATGTGGCGGCGCCGTTCCTCAGGCGCCCGGCCGGGTTGCAGGACATCGAGGAGATCCGGCGCCAGGTCACGCTGCTCTACGTGAACCGCGGCTACATCAACTCAGGCGTTGTCGTCCCCGACCAGACCGTCGCCGAGGGCGTCCTCACCTTGCAGGCGGTCGAGGGCAAGCTGACCAGGATCGAGATGACGGGGAACCGCCGCTACCGCTCCTCCTACCTGGTCGACCGCCTCCAGCGCGGCGTTTCCGTCCCGTTCAACGTGAACGAGCTAGGGCGGCAGCAGCAGATCCTGTTGCAGGACCCCGGCCTTCGCCGCCTCAACCTCAACATCCAGCCCGGCCTCGCCCCAGGAGAGGCGCGGCTGGTCGGGGACGCCTTGGAGGCCAGCCCCTACTCGCTGACCTTCCAGGTCGCCAACAGCCAATCCCCCACCGTGGGCGAGGTCCGGGGCCAGGTGCAGGGCACCGTGGGCAACATCCTGGGCGTCGGGGACCTGCTGGCGGTGCAGTACGGGCGGAGCCAGGGGATCAACGACGGCGCCGTCAGCTACTCGCTGCCCGTCGCCAGCGACGACACGCGGGTGAGCCTGCGCTACGACGTGAACAACACCCTGGTCGTCGCCCCGAGCCTCAACCCGTTGAACGTCACCAGCCGCTACGACAGCATCGGCCTCGGGCTGAGCCGGCCCTTCTACCGGACGCCCGAGCAGGCCCTGACCTTGGGCGTGTCGGCGGAATGGCGGCGCAGCCAGACGTTCGTGAATGGCCAGCCCTTCTCCTTCTCACCCGGTGCCGACAACGGCAAGACCAATGTCACCGCGCTGCGGTTCTACCAGGACTGGCTCGACCGCAACGCCGAACGGGTCGTTGCCCTGCGCTCGACCTTCAGCGTCGGGATCGAGGCCCTGGGCGCGACAATGACCCCCACGCCGCCGACCGGGCGCTTCTTCGCCTGGCTCGGCCAAGCCCAGTATGTCCGGCGCGTGTTCAAAGATTGGGAGTTATTGGCCCGCGGCAGCCTGCAGCTCAGCAAGGATCCGCTGTTCCCAATCGAGCAGTTCGTGCTCGGGGGCTTCTCGACCGTGCGCGGCTACCGGGAGTACCTTTCGGCCACCGACAACGCCGCGGTCAGCACGCTTGAGCTGCGCGTGCCCGTGGGCCGGGTGCCGGTCCCGCTGATCGGCGCCAACACGGACGCCGGCACCGTCCAGATCGCGCCGTTCTATGACCAGGGCTTTGGGTGGAACACGCGCCGGACGGGGTTGTCCTACATCAACCTGACCAATGCCAACCTGACCAGCGTCGGCCTGGGCGTGCGCTGGCTGCTCGGATTCGGAACGGCGGCCGAGGTGTACTACGGGTACGCGCTGCGCCGGGTCGTAGGCGTCGGCAACTCCCTCCAGGATAGGGGCCTGCACTTCCGCGTGGTCGCCGCCGTGTTCTGACGGCGGGCCGCGCCCGTCCCTACTGCGCGACGCCCATGTTGGGACCGGCCGGCACGCGCAGCTCCGCCCGCCTCAACAGCCGCGCCAGCGCGGTTCCATGGTCGCTGTCCTGGCTCCGCTCGGCCAGGGCCACCGCATCGTACCAATATCCGGCGCGCACGAGCGCATCGACGCGGGGTTCCAGGAACGCTTCGCGCGCCGCCTCAAGCGCCAGGCCGCCTGGCCGGTACTGGATAAGGGCGCTGCTGACGAGGTCCTGGGACGGCGCGCGGGGGTCGGCCCCCACGGTCAACGACCAGGCGCAGAGCAGGTTCGGGGCGAGCCGGATGCCATGGTCGCGCAGGCGGACGACGCCGAAGCCGGACGGCCACCCGCGCGGGAGTTCGAAATTCGCGAGCGGCCGGGCCTGGCCGGGCGTGCTGATCGCCAGCCGCATCGGCTGCGCGGTCCGGCCCGACAGGACGTAGCAGAGTTCGGGCTGGTCGGCCGAGGTGAGGCCGACGCCGCGCAACGGGGCCACGAGGTCAAGCGTCAGCTCCCCATCGGCGCCGCGCGTGGCCGCGCCGGTCCGCCCGGTCGGCGTGCCGCGGTCCCGCAGGCTGCCCTCGTTGCCTGCCTGGCTCTGCTGCTGGCCGTCGGCGGGCTGCGCAGACCCGGCCCGCCGCGTCAGGGCCGTGCCCGCCGCGCCGAACGCCAAGCTGAGGAACATCCGCCTTGTGTCCATGATGCCATGTTTCCTTGTCAAAGCCAGTTGCCGATGAGCAGGAACGGCGCCCAGTAGGCAGGGTGGCTGAGCAGCGGGTCTGCCAGCAGGCCACGTTGCGCCACCTGCAACGCCCGCGCTTTCGATTCGGTTCCGCCCCGCAGTTGCCGGTAGAAGTCCACCACCAGCGGACCCGCGGCCTGGTCGCTGACGGACCAGAGCGTGGCCAGGGCGCTCCGTGCGCCGGCCTTCAGGGCAAGTCCGGCCAAGCCGAGCGCTGCCCGGTCGTCGCCGGCCGCGGTTTGGCAGGCATCCAGCACCAGGAGCTCCAGGCCCGGCTCGCGGAAGCGGGCCAGCTTGATGTCGTTCTCCAGGTCGTCCAGGTTGAGCCGTCCGTCGTAGGCCAGGACGAACGTCCGGCTCGGGTCGCTGCCGAACTGGCCGTGCGAGGCGATGTGAACGATGCCGTAGTCCACGTCCCGCAGCTCCCGTGCGAAGCGCGGACGCAGGAACGCGCTGTTGAGCAGGCTGGTGCCGCCCTCCAACCGATGCACGGCATCAAGCTCCGACACGACGTTCGGCAGGGCCGGAAAGCCCTGGCGGCTTTGCGACAGGCCCAGGGCGAGCATCCGCGGCGCTCCGCGTGCCAACGGCCGTGGGTCCACCAGCCGCAGTCCCGGCACTGTCGCCAGCGCGTAGCGCTCGATGAGGAAGTGCGCGCCGTCGTGCAGCGCGGCGAACGGGATGGTGCGCAGGACCCCATCCGGCACGATCACCAGCGTATTGACCCCGCGTCCGGCGAGTGCCGCGTCGATGGGCCGGGCGATGAGGTCGTAGAGCCGCTGCGCCGGAGCGAGGAACTCGTTGGTCGAGCGCCGTTCGAGCAGCAGACGGAACTGCTCCACCTCCGCCCGCAGGCGCGGCTCGGCGATGGGGACGACGATCTGCCGCTGGTCCCCGCCGACGCTGACCAGGAGTTCCAGCCGGTCCGGCAGGATCACGGGATAGACAACCGCCGTGTCCGGCACCACCGTCTCGATGCCGCGCTGCTTCGCCTCAAGGTTCGCGATGCAGGAGTCGCGGAAATAGTCCTGGAGTTCGGCTTCCTTTTGTCCCTCCAGCATCTCGCGCGCCTCGCGGATCAGCGCCGCCGCGTTGCGCGGCTCGCGTCGGGCACGCCGCAGCAGCAGGTCGGCGAACTCGCTGTAAAGAGGGCCGAAGGTGCCCTGGAAGGAGGATTTCCCGTCCCGGTAGTCGATGGGGATATCCTGGCGGACCGATTGCAGGGTGGACACGGCGCGCCGGAAGCTCGCCACGGCCGCGTCGTCGTGCCCGAGGGCGCGGTCGATCCTGGCCTGCTGCCATTCCCAGCGGAACGAGATGTCCGGCGCCGACGCCTGCTGCGCGCGGAACAGCGCCTGCTGCGTGAGGCGGGAGGCCTGCTCCAGGCGTCCCGTCCGCTCGTAGAGGTGTCCAAGGCCGCCAAGGGCGAGGGAGCCGAGGGCTGCATGGCCCAGCCGGTCGGCGGTCGCCCTTGCCGCCTCGAACGCCTGCATGGACACGCCGGAGAGCGGCGCCGGCAACGGGTGCTCGCCCGCCAAGGCGGCCGTGCCGGCGGCGACGAGCGCCAGCCCCGCGGGGTAGCTGGGCTCCAACCGGACCAGCCGGTTGGTGGCGCTGCGCAGCAGGTCCGTGGCCCGGCCTGTGTCCTGGGCATCAAGGGCGAGCCGCGCGGCGTTCGTCTCAGCCGTCGCCGCGAGGGCGGGGTCGCCGGCCGCCTCCGCGCTTCGGGTCGCCTCGTTATAAGCCTGGGCGGCCTGTTGCGGCCGGCTTGTCGTGGCGTAGAGGTTGCCGAGGTCATTGGCGCTGGCGCCCGCCACGGCCGCGTCGCCCAGCCGCTGCGCCTGGGCCCGGCTGTCCAGCAGCAACGGCTCCGCGACCGCGGTCCGTCGCGACATGAAGGCCAGGTTCCCCAGGGCGCCGCCGGCGGCTGCCGCCAGCGGCTCGTCGCCCGCCGCCCGTGCCCGGCCCAGGGCGGCGGTCAGGTCCTCGGCCGCCTCGCGGAACTGGCCCTCCACCCTGTATGCCTCGCCGCGCCGGGCCAGCGCTTCGGCCTCAAGCTGTGGCGCGCCGGCCAGGCGGCAAAGGCGGATGGCGTCCGTCCAATGCCGCGTGGCGCCGAGGACGTCGCCCATGTCGAAGGCGGTGGCGCCGCGTCCCAGAAGCGTCAACGCCGCCTGCCGGTCCTCCGCAGGGCTGGCCTGCACGGAGGAGACCACGCCGGTCAGGGCGAGGGCGCAAAACAGGAACGGCCACAGTCTCATCACTTCTCTTTCATGACGATGCGGACCCCGGCTTCTCCGGCGGCAAGTCGCGCGCAGTGGAAGGCGGCGCAGGGATCATCACGATCCAGCGCCCGGAACATCGTGTCCGCCTCGGGGCGCTCAGCGCGGAGGGCTGCATAGGCTGCCTCGTAGCGGAGGACGCGCGGCTGGTCCGCTGCCTCCGCTAGGGTGAGCGGCGTCGCGACCGGAAGCACATCGCGCCGACCCCGCAGCGCGAACTCGCCAACGGGCCGGAAGCGGTGCCGGGCGCAGCGCCGTGCTGTCTCCCCGGACACGGCGATCCGGGTGCCAACCCATTTGTTTAGGCCTTCGAGCCGGGACGCGGTGTTCACCATGTCCCCGACCGCCCCGTAGTTCAACCGTGCCCGCGTGCCGACGTTGCCGACCAGGGCGACGCCGGTGTGCACGCCGATGCGCGTCGCGCCGAACGGGACGCCCCGGCTGCGCTGCTCCGCGCTGAAGCGGCATGCGAAGGCGTCGATGCCGAGGGCCGCGTCGACGGCGCAGTCGGCGTGGTCCTCCTGCCGCCGCGGGGCGCCGAACAGCACCTGCAGGCCGTCGCCGTGGAACACGCTCAACAGGCCGCCGCAGGCCAGGACGGCGGCGCAGACACCGTCGAAATAGTTGCGCAGCAGGGCCGCGACCTCCTCGGCCGGCAGCGCCTCCGCAAGCGCGGTGAAGCCTGCGATGTCGGTGAACATGACGGACACCTCGCGGCGCTCGCCGCCGAAGCTTGGCACGCTTCCGGCGGCGAGCATGTCCTCGACGATCCGCGGGTCGAGGTAGTGCTCGAAGCTTCGCCGAAGCCGGAGCCGTTCCCGGATGCCGATTCCGTGCAGCACCCAGACCACGCCCGCGGCGGCGCCGACCCAGGCCAGGGCGGCCGGGACCGCGGGCAGGATCAATCCCGCGCCGGACGCTCCATATGCGGCCCACGCGATCAGGCCAACGCCGGCGACGAGGCTCGCGGCGAAGGCGGGGCCGGCGGACGGGAACACCAGGCCGGTCGCCGCGGCGGCCATGGCGCACGTCCAAATGATCGCCGTGTCCGCGGCCCTCGGCAGGGCCGTCCGGCCCGCCGGCTCATGGGCGCGGATGCGGAGCAACTGGTCGGCTAAATGCGCGTGCAGCGTGACGCCGGACAACGGCCCGGCGCTGTTCCGGTCGGCGTCGAGCGGCGTGGGGAAGCTGTCCTTCACGCTCGGCGCCTCGGTGCCGATCAGCACGGCGCGTCCGTGTACCAGCGGGGCGGCTTCATCGCCCTGCATCAGGTCGCCGAGGCTCAGCCGCCGGAAGCGGTCCCGCCCGCCGCGGAAATCGAGCAAAGTCTGATAGCCGGCGGCGTCCACCTGCGCATAGGGGCCGAAGCTCCCGGTGATGAGCGCGACACGGCCCTCCCCGAGGGCGACGTCGTCGCCCAACGCCCGCAGGCTCTGGGCGGCGTAGGTTTCCGCAAGTGCCGCGCCCAGCGTGCGGATGCTCCGGTGCGTGCGCGCCTCGGTGGCGGCGAGCAGCCCGCGCCGGACCACGCCGCCCGGGTCGGTGACGACGTCGGCGAGCACGGCGCGCGGGCCGTCGGCCAGGATGGGCGGCGGCGGGACGCCTGGGACGCCCTCGTCGGGAAGCTTGTAGACCCAGAGGATTTCCGGATGCTGCGCCAGCAGGGCGGCAAGGGCCTGCGTGCCGGGCGGCAGGGGGCGGTCGCGGTAGATGTCGACGCCGATGGCGCGGGCGCCCCAGTTTGTCAGGCGCTGCAGCAGGACGGCCAGGTCCGCGTCCCGCAAGGGCCAGCCATACCGGCCGATGTCCGCCTCCGTGACCGAGGCGAGGAGGATGCGCCCGCTGGGTTCCTGGCCGGCCCAGGCGGTGACCAGCCAGTCGTAGGCCGCCAACTCGGCCGGTTGCAGCCAGGCCAGCTCGCGGCAAAATAGGACGGCGGCGGCCACCAGTTGGGCAGCCAGCATCACCCGTGGCCAGCGGCGGCGGCGCAGGCGCTGCAGGCGGCGCTGCACCGTGGGCGCGGGCATGCCCGCGCTTACAGCCTGCCGGGATTCAGGTGATAGTGTAATCAAGAGGCCTTTTGCGCTGGTGTGTCGGCGCCTGCGGCGCTGCTGCGGAACATGGAGCTTGCCAGCGTTGTCGCATGGATTGGTGGAATGGGCGCAATGGCTCTGACGGCACCTGCCTGCCCGAGCCACGCCGGCCACCGCTCCCCGGCCGAGGGCATCGGCCACGCCGTCCGGCTCCATCTCTGCCTTCCCCTGAGCCTGCGCGTCCAGGCCGTTTCACGGCCTGTCCCACTGGGAGTCCGCCTTCGGCGATGATGAACGACCTGCTGGCCGCGCGGCATCGTCGTCAGCCACGGGACCGTGCGCCGGTGGGCGTGGCTGACCGAAGACTCCGCCGGTGCAGCCTTTCCGCCCAAAGGACTGAAATAAAGGTCGCATGCTCGATGTTGAACGAAAACGACCCACCTCGGCAGGCCGGCGTCGCAGCGTATCTGCTGAAAATGCCTCGGAGGGGGCGCACTGCGCCTTATGATCCGAATGGTGATGCTGGTGGCGAAGTCGGTAGCGGGTTTGCTCCCGGCGTTTTGACAGCGCGTGCTTCGGTGCGGGGGCAATAATGTGGCCCCGCCCTTTCGAAGGCTCTCGCCATGCTGCGTCCTCAAAACTC
>JAABUY010007293.1_pt1 | contig 10550 bp, 7 predicted proteins | sample 5560271 | NCBI WGS metagenome assembly JAABUY01 (sample SAMN10711886, study PRJNA513374) | rock metagenome | isolation source: Antarctica rocks | place: Antarctica: Victoria Land, University Valley
GTGCAGACCAACTGGAACGTGTGGAACCAGGTGCACCAGATGTGGGAGCTGCTCGAGCGCAAGCGAGCCGTCCCGCGCCTGCTCGACCTCGCCGTCGCGATGGAGGACACCAGCGGGCAGGACCAGGACCCGATCGTGTCCAAGATGGGCCTGGACGACTACCTCGCCCAGATCGGCACCTGGTCCTCCCTGATGCCGCGGGTGCTCCCAGCCCTGCCGCCGTGCCCGCCGAAGGAGAGCACAGTCGCGTTCAAGGACTGGCGGATGAACGACACCGCGTGCACCGCCGAGGAGTACGTGCCCAACCCCGATGCCGCCGGGATCAACCACCCACGGTGGGAAACCCGGTGCGCGATCTCCGGGCGCATCGCCTCGGTGGAGCAACGCCGCGAGGCCACCCCCACCGAGATCCGCACCGGGCACTTCGACGACTCCCCCGAAGCCGAAGCCACCGCCACCGCGGAATGCACCATCGAGGTGTCCTTCCTCGACGACACCACCGGGGAACGCATCACCCGCACGGTGTCCGGGCCGGCGTCGCTGCTTTCCGACCCGCCCGCGGAATGGCACCGCCGGGGCGCCACCCTACCCACGGAAATCCACACCCACCGCGACTGGCCACCGCCCCTGCAGTGGCGGGGCGCGATGAAGGGCCACCGCCAGGAGAAGCGGGTCTCCCGCTTCGCCTGGGCACAGATGGGGTGGGTGCCCGTGCAGGGCGGGCACCCGGTGTACATCGTCGGGGACCAGGTGATCGGGACTACGGGGTTCACCGACACCGCCACCCCCGGCATCACCGAGCACACCCTGTCCGGGGCGTCCCGCTTCGGCGTGGATTTGCCTGTCGACCTCGACCAGGCCCGCGCCGATCTGCGTGAGTTGGTCGACGTCTACTACCGGAACGGGGCCTGGGCCGATCGACGGCTCGGGGCGTTGGTGGTGGCCGCCGGGATCCGCCCGGCGGTGCCGATCCGCCCGCACACAACGATTTACTTCGAAGGAAAAAAGGCGGCCGGAAAGGCGCTGCCTCTGGATTCCCGGGTTCCGGTACCGCGCAGCGAGCGGTACCCCGCCGGCTGGGCACAGGTCGGGGATCTCGCCGTCGGGGACGAGGTGTTCGACGCCCACGGCTGCCCGACTCAGGTGCGCGAACTCTCCGAGGTCGTCACCGATCATCCCGTCTACGAGCTGACCCTGCGGACAGGACAGGTTGTGCGCGCCACGGGCAGCCACCTGTGGAAGGTCTCGACCCGCTACAGCAGGGCCGCGGCATGTCGGGCGCGCGAACACGACGGGGGGCGTGCGGTGGCGGCGGGCAGGATCGCCGGGTTGCGGGAGTTGGCGCTGCGCAGCGCCCCCGGTGATGGCGCCACCACCGGCGACATCGCCCGGCTGGCGGGAGTGTCCTACGCCAAGGCATGGTCGGCGATCAACCTGGCCGCAGTGCCCTCCCAGCGGGTCAGTACCCCGTTCGGCTCGCCGAAGGCGTGTTGGGTCTGGTTCTCCGACGACGCTGTCCCGGTCTTGGCGCGGCGCGGCATCCTCGGTGCGACGCCGCAGGCAGCCCCGTTCCCGGTGCCCGCCGGTTCGTGGTGCACCGCGCGGGAGCTGGCGCAGGCGATGCTCGGTGCTCCGGCGAGTCGCAACGAGGTGGCCTCGGCGAAGAACTGGCTTCGCAAGGAGGGGGTCGCCACCAAGAGCGTTCGGGTCGCGCCCACCAAGATGCTGAACATTCATCCCGTGGGTGAGGCACTGCTGGCCATCGCGGACTCCTTCGGGACGGCGCAGGCACCACAGCCGCTGGAGACACTGCTTACCACCGAGGAGCTCGCGCAGCGGGTCGAGGGCGACGCTCTCGCCATCCGGAGTGCCGAGGCACTGCAGCTCGACGATGCAGAGCTGCCCGTACCGCCCTACACACTGGGTGCGTGGCTCGGTGACGGGACGTCCCGCGAGGGCGGCTTCACTTCCCCGGATGAGGAGGTTCTCGAATGCATCCGCAGCGACGGATTTGTGGTCCACACCTCAGCCACCCGCTCGATCGCGCACTACATCCGCGGCCTGGTGCCGGGTCTGCGGGCGATCGACGTGCTGAACAACAAGCACATCCCGGCCCTGTACCTGCGGGCCTCACGCGCGCAGCGCCTCGCGGTGCTGCAGGGACTCATGGATGCCGACGGGTCGATCAACGAGGGCGGGTCCTGCGAGCTGACGCTGTGCCGTGAGGCCTTGGCGACCGACGCGCTGGAACTGATCCGCTCGCTGGGCATCAAGGCCTCGATCAACGCCTCGCCCAGTGAGATCACCGAGGCCGACCCGCAGAACCCGGGCAGCACTCGTCGACGCGTGGTCGGAACCCGGTGGAGGATGCACTTCACCACGTCCGTGCCGATCTTCCGGCTGTCCCGCAAGGCCGAGCGGATGCGCGTCCGGGACGACGAGTGCGTGTCCTGGCTGGGCATCGAAGCTGTGCGCAGGCCTCCCGCCGCCCCGGCGCGCTGCCTCACCGTGGAACACCCCAGCGGGATGTTCCTCGCAGACGGCTTCGTGCCGACGCACAACAGTTGGTCTGCCTCGGCCATCATGGCGTTCTGGCAGGCCAGCGCCAAGGGGTGGGGTGAAAAACTGCCCGGTGGCGCGAAGGACACCATGGCCTCCACGGAGCTGGCGGTGTCCCGGGCCAACATCTGGGTCATCGACGACCTGGCGCCCACCGGCGACCAACGCCAGGCCCAGGCCGAGCTCGCCCGCCTGGGCGACCTGATCCGGTCGGTGCACAACGGATCAGGTAAGCGCCGGGCGGATCAGAACATGGATCTGCGCGCCACCCACGACCCGCGGGCACTGCTCATCATCACCGCGGAGAACGAGCACAACGTGGCCTCCGTGCGGGACCGGATCGTCTTCGCCCCGGTGGACGGGTTGGGCACGGATGAGGCGGTGGCCGCGGTGGAAGCGATGCGCGATGTCACCGGGATCCCGGGTCGGGTCAGCGGGGCGGTGCTCCAAGATCTGGCCCGACTCACCGCCACCCACGGGTGGTCGCAGTACGCGGAGATGCTCGCCGGGGTCTATGACCGGGACTCCCGCACCGCCGCCGACGCCACCGGTGACGGTGACAAGGCGATCCGGCACGGCCGTCTCGCCGCCGACATCGTCCTGGGTATCCGGGTGCTCGGCGACTACGCCGCCGAGATCGGGTGCAAGGACCTGCGCAAGACCTTCGGGGAAATGGCCCGCGACGTGCTCTCCCTCGTCGCCGACCACTACGTGTCCCAGAAGACCACCACCCCGGGGCGCTCCGCGTTGGCCGCGGTGCGCGCCACCCTGTCCTCCGGGCAGGCGCACATCGTCTCCCTCACCACCCCGGGAGCTCCCCCGGCCACCGGGGAGGAGGCCGGTGCCATCAACAACCTGCTGGGCTGGACCGCCACCCCCGACGGTGGGTCCCGCCCGGGTGGGCCGTCCATCGGCTGGATCGCCTACCCCAAGGGCGAGGGTGTGGTGTTCCTCAAGGCCATCCCCGCGTTCAACGAGGCCTGCCGCAACCACCCGGACCTCATCCCCTACGGGTCGACCCATCAGGCAGCCTGGAAATCGGCGTGGGACGAGAACCTGTGCTCGCAACGCTGGGCCCGCAAGCTGAACAACGGCGGGCGCCGGCGGATCACGGTCCGGGCCACCGGAGGTCGCACCGAGGGGGAGGCATCCGCCTGGTCGGTGGAGGGTGTTCCCATCCCGCTGGAGTTCATCGTCAACGCCGCCGCCGCCGTGGAGCCCGACGACGAGAACGAACCGGAGGAGGTCAAGCCCGGGACCCGGTTGGCGGGCAGAGGCAAACAAGTTCCATGACCACCGCGCAGGCGCCGCCAGCCCCCGGAGAGAGCCACCCCCTCTCCGGGGGAGTTCACTGGCGTGGGATTCCGACCAGTTGGTGGTCACCGACCCCGACCAGCGGAAGAAGTTGAACCGCCCGCGGCTGTCCGCGTCCACGCCGAAGGCCATCGGACTGGCGCTCCGTCGGACTACGCAAAGGCACCGCTACGCTGCAGCGCGGTGGGCGAACCTCCGGGACCCCGACGCCATCGCCGGACGGGCACGAAACCTGCAGCAAGCGCTGCGCGACGGGATCAACGTCCGCCACATCCTGACGGGCGCAGCCCAGGGAGCCCATCTCCGTGACTCGAGCGGTTACTGGTATGACCGCCGCGACCCGGAGGTGACCCGGCTCGCCGACCTGGACTGAACGAACCGGCAGGATGTTCCGGCGCGCGGCCGCCCACCCGATTCGCCGGGGCACCACCCACCAACCCCGCCCCAGCTCGTCTGGGCACGGCGCGCCAGCGACGAAGGTCCGGCGCTAGCCGAACTGGGAAACCGGGGCCGAAAAACCGGGTAAAAGATGAGGCTCCGCCGCTGGCGCGTCGTCGCGTCGGTTCGGGTCTTTCCCTCCTCGGGGCGTTGTCGTTCCTTGCCTGCGGCGGCGGTGTTTCTTTTCGTTTTCTTGCACCTGCGGTGCCGTTCCCGGTCCGGGTTCTTTTCGGGCGTTCCGTTCCCGGAGGTGCATCGTTTCGTTCACGGTGTGGCGCGGAGCGTTTCGTTTTCTCTGCGCGGAGCGTGTCGTTGCGTCGGCGTTCAGCGCCGACGTGAATCTTCGGGGTTCCTCTGCGGAGCATCAGCGCTGCGAAGCGGTGCTGATGCGAACACTCGACGGGGTCGCCGCGATCAGCGCGGAGCGTTGTCGCCGCGGAGCGGGCAGTGTCTTTCCGCGCAACGCTGTCATCATCGTCATCATTCATCAGGGGCTTCATTCACCCGGCGTGGCTCTCCCAGGGCAACGGGCCAGTTCAACCGGGGGTCGGTTGCCCCCGGCAAGGCGCACCGCTGGAACACCCACACCGTGGGTGTTCTCCTCAGCCCCACGTGGGCGACCCAACCAGGGACCAACCTTGCCGGGGGCAACCGGTTGGTTCCATTCCAGCGGAGCTGGGGATTCGAACACCCGCGGCAGGGGACACCACCTTCGGTGCAGGGGACTGCCACCGCAGGTCGCAGCTCCATTGCTGCCGCAGGCCCCCTCCCGAAGGACATTCTCGGGGTGCCGCACACATCAAAGGTGACAGAGCACCAGCACCGCTGGCGCGCACCTCGCAAAGACACACCGTGGCCGCCGCAGGCGACACCCGAAGGACAATCCGAGGTCCCCGCACACACCAAGGGTGGCACCGGAACAGACACCACCTGTTTCCCACAGTCGTTGCCACGACGAACCACCATCCCGGCGACGTTTCGACGTCGACCACCCCCTTGCCGCAGCGCAGCGGAGGCTTCAGTAGAAAGTGGGGGCGCGGAAAGCGCGGCTCTACGGGGTGATTTGTCCGTTCTGGGTGAAGTCCGCTCGCGCAGTTTTCTGCTGGTGTTTTCGGGCATCTCTTCGGGCCGGGTCGACCGGTGTGATTCTGCGCATGTTCTCTGCCATGAGAACACCTGTTTCCACCCGTGTGTGGCGGTTCGTTCGGGCCGGCGGGGCGTCCCCGGACCCGGCCAACGTGGTGCGCCGGGCTCAGTCTTTCGCGGTTGCCGCCTCGGAGTCGGGCACGGTCACCTTGGTGTGTGCGCGGGACGATCGGGGGATGGCCGGGTACCTGGTGACCTCCGATGGTTCCTCGGCGGATCAGGCTGCGCTGCACCTGGCGCAGACGGTGGCCGCCCGGGCGGAGCCGGTGGCCGAGCTACCCGCGTTGGACGGGGTGGGGTCGGTGGGATGGTTGCGGGCGCATCCGACGTCGGTGGCGTCCCGCGACGTGCAGGCCGGTGCGGATCCCTCGGAGGTGTCGCGCCGGTTGGTGGTGGCGATGCGCCCGGGTCAGTGGGCGGCGATCGTGGCGCGCCCGGCCTCGCGCCGCGAACGCCAACGGGTGCTGAACTGGTATGCGCACCGCCTGGGCACAGCGAACCCGGTGCATCACGTCACCGATGAGCAGGCGGTGGTGGCCTCGATTGTGGCGGGCGGCGCCGACGCCGATGAGGTGCGGTCGTTGTTGCGTCAGCTCGCCGCCGCGTTGCCCGGTTTCGATGTGGACACCAAGGTGGGCACCTCCACCCGGTGGCGTGATGTGGCCGCGTTGGCCGCCGTGGGTATCGGCTCCTGGCTGGGGGTGGGCATCGGGTTGCACCTGTGGATGGTGGCCTCGTTGGTGGGGTCGCTGCCCGCCGCGTTGGCCGCCGGCTTCGCCTACGGGCTGGTCCCGACCCGGGCGGGCAGGATCGCCAAGCAGGTGAGCGCCGGGGTGTTCGGTGCCCCACCGAAGCGTCTGCTGCCCCCGCGCCGACCGCGGGAGAAGAAGGAGGCCAGGGACAACGGGCGCAAGGGGTCCGCCGCGGCCGATGGCTCCTACCCGTTGGCTTCGACCACGTTTCTGCTGAGCCCGTCGGTGGTGGTGGGTCTGGTCGCCCCGCACGCCGGTGGGGCGTCGGGGGCCTCGACCACCGAGCGCCGCGCGGCGCCGGAGATGTTGCTGGATCCGCGGATCGGTCCGGCGTTGGGTCAGGCCGGTGACGACCCGGCGATGGTGCATTTGCCGGCGGGTGACTTCCCGGCGGGGGTGGCGATCGTCGGGAAGCAGGGCAGCGGCAAAGCCCAACCGTTGGACACCTGGTTCCCGGTGCCCGCCTCGGTGCGGTTTCCTTCCGGGTGGGCGCGCAACGAAAAGCTGCAGGCCGGGGACCGGGTGTTCGCCCGCGATGGTGAGACCACCGAGGTGGTGGGGTTCTCCGAGGTGTTCGACGGCCAGTGCTACGAGGTGTCCCTCGATGACGGGCAGAGGGTGATCTGCGATGCCGGGCATCTGTGGTCGGTGTCCACCGCGGCGTCGCGGGCGGACGGGCACCCGCCGGTGGTCCTGCGCACCGAGGAGATGGCCGCGGCGATGAGCCGCCGGCGGCGGCCCGGGTACGCGATTGCGTTGTGCGCTCCGATCGTCGGGTCGGACACGTCCTTGGCGTACCCGGAGTCCCAGATCGGTGCCGGGGTGCATTGCTGTCGGGCCGGAGCCGATGCCACCGTGGCCCCGGAAGTTCTGCGTGCCTCGGTCACCCAACGCCTGGCGGTGCTGGCGGGGTTGATGGACACCGAGGGTGGCATCGGGACGAACGGTCGGTGCGCGTTGGTGTTCTGCCGCAGCGACACCGCCGCCTCGGTGGTGGAGCTGGTCCGGTCGTTGGGCATCAAGGTGGTGTACACCGTGATCGACGAAGGCGAGCACCCACGCTGGCATGTTCGGTTCGTGACGAACACGCCCGTGTCGAATGTGGCGTGGCGGCTCGACCGGCTGCCCGAAGACCTCACCGAGAAGAACACCCACCTGTTCGTCACCGCGGTGAGCGAAGTGGGCACCGTGGCGGTGCGGTGCATCAGCGTCGACCACCCCGAGCACCTGTACCTGACGGACGGGTTCGTGCCGACCCACAACTCGCAGATCACCCGTTCGCTTTACGCCTGGCACTGCCTGGAACGGGTCCGCCCCTCCGGGCGGGCCGGGTACCCGGGAGCGCGCAACGCGCTGGTGGTGTTCGAGTCCAAGGGTGATGAGGGTGCCGATGTGTACCGGCAGTGGGCGCAGGTGATCGGGGATGAGTCGTTGAGGATCGACCTGGTCGACCCGACGTCCTACGCCATTGACGTGTTCGCGATCGGTGGGACTGTGGCGGAGCGGGCCCGGTTCATCGGCAACATGATGATCTACGCTTTCGAGCCCGGCGCCATCCAGGGCCGTTCTTCGAGTCGTTGGACGCGGCGATCAGCGGTGCCCTCACCGTCACCGACGCCATCGCCACCTCGGTGGGTGCCCCCACCGGGCGTTCCCCGATCTACTACACCCACGTCTTGTTGGGTGGTGTCGGTGACGTGCGGGCGGTGGCGTTGGCGGGGGCGATCTTCGAGGCCGCCCACCGGGTTGGGTCGGTGGACATGGATAAGCGTTCACCCGGCTCCCCGAGCGCGGCGTCGGATTTGATGGTGGCGCAGGAGAAGCTGTCGGTGCTGTTCGGCGGGAAGATCACCGAAGGGCAGCGGCGCACGTTGACGGAGGCGGCGCGCAACAAGATCGGGGACCTGCTGGCCGCGGAGTCGTGGTGGTCACCGGTGCGGCGCAAGGTGAGCTGGCGGGACATCCTAGAGGGGCATCACTCGGTGATCTTGAACACCGGGGTCACCGCTGGGGCGGTGATGGATGAGCGGATCACCGGCTACATGTCGTCGCTGCTGATGTACTCGCTGCGCGATGCGATTATGCGCACCTGCTCGGGGTGGCAGAAGGCCGGCCGGTCGGTGTCCATCTTCTCCGACGAGCTCTCCTTGCTGGCCGGGTCCTCACCGGAGGTGATCGCCTGGACCCACGATCAGGGTCGCGCCTACGGGGTGCGCCCGTTCTTCGCCACCCAACGCCCCGAGCAGCTTTCCGATGCGCTGCGCACCTCGTTGCAGGACTTCGGCACCTTCCTCTGCTTCGCCCAGTCCAACCCGAGTGTCGCCGCACAGGCCGCGGCCGACATGGCCGCGGACGGCGGTGAGTGGACGGTCGCCGACATTGTGGGGTTGGACCCCTACACCGCGGTGGTCCGCACCCACGTCGGCCGCAAACGCCAACCCGCTGTCCCGGTGCGGGTCACCAACTGGGAGGCGGACATGGCCGGGTTCTCCGACGCTCAGGGCTGGCCCGCGGCGGCGCTGCGGCCATGAGCGAGAGAGCGTGCCGACGTGGAGATGTACCAGCAAACGAGTCGACCCAGCATGGAGGAACCCCGATGAGCTCTGTCCCGGACCGCGCCGCCGCCGAGGCCATTCCGTTCGCCGAGATGGTCTCGGCGTGCCCCAGCACGTCGGTGGATGCCGCCCACCGCCTGGACCCCTACTGGTTCGGGTTGTGGACCGGCGGCACGCAGGTGTCGTGGAACTCGCGCGGGCTGGCGCACCGTCTCGACGCAGCCGGGATGGTCCGCCAGCGTCGAGACGGTGACCGGGTGGACCCGGAGCAGGCGATGGCGGCGATGTGCGTGCCGAAGCTGCGGGCCCGCCGGTGCGCGGTGATGGCGGCGATCGGGTTGTGGCGGACGCTGACCGCCGAACAGATCGCCGCCATCGTCGGTGTCCCCGCGTTGGTGAAGTCCGCCGCCGACCTGCGCACGGCGTGGTCGGCGGGGTTGGTGGAGGAGGGCAGGTTCGCCTTGGCGGTGGGGGATGGACGCTACCGGAAGAATCGCAACACGGTGTACCGCCCAGTGAACTCCCCGGCGTTCACCCGCTTCGCCGCTGCGTTGCCCTACAACGAGTGGCTGTCGGTGACCTCGGGACGTCCATGGAGGTCGGGAAGCGATCTCGACCGACACAACCTGTTGGCCGCCGAGCTGGGTCTGCGGGTGGCGGAGTTCGCCGAGGTGGGCACGGTGTTCGGGGAGACCCTGTCCGGCTTCGACCTGCTCTCCGCGCACCCCGGGGCTCCGGGTGGGGTTGTCGGCACAGGCCAGCACGCCGACGCCGACCTGACCTGTGCGCACCGACGGCGTGCGCATCGCCGTGGAGCTCACCGCGTCGACGGGCCCCAACTTCACCCGCAAGGTGCAGAGGTGGGCGCAGCTGTTGATGGACACCGACCCCGACGACAACGGTTTGACGGTGGTGTTCGTGGAGGCAGCGAACCCGGACCGGGCCACGCATACCCGCGGGTGGAACATCATACGAACCACGGTGGCGAACGCCGCGTACTCGATTCCCGGTTCGATGCGCCGGCGGGTGCCGGAGCGGATGGCGGTCGCCCGGTGGTGTGACTGGTTCCCGGCACCGCTGGCGGCTTCGCGGGGGTTCCGGGTGTTGGCCGCGGAGGTACCCAGCGGAGCTCACGGTGAACGCTGGAACCCGGTGTCCCTGCTGGACCCGATCGAGCACACTTTCGATCCGCGTGATCCTGACGCCTCGACCGCGGTGCTGCGGATCTCACCGAACCTGTTGGGGGTGCCGCACTGGCTGCGCACCGGTCCCGGTGTGGACGTGGCCGCCGTGCTGCGCGAGCAGGCCGGCTTCGCCAACGCACCCTCACCCGCCCGGGTGCGGGCGCGGTAACTCAAATCTTCGGCGGGGATTCGCCGACCCGGCCGCCCGGAGTCGTCGTCGCGGGTGATCGTGCCTGGCCGCACACATGGTGGGTATGACGCCACCCGCCACCATTACCGGACTTTCTCCGCTCGAACAACGCCGCAACGAGGTGGCTGACGCCGTGGCATTGCACCTGGTGTCCGGCCAAGTTCCGGTGCATCCGACTCCGCCGGGTCCGGGTGTGGGGGGGCTGGGGATGTGGTGGATGAGCAGGGTGGCCGCAGCGAGCACGGTGGGTCGGTTGTAGGTGACTTGGTAGTCGAAGCGTCGGGCGGCCTCTGCTTTGGTGTCGCCGACATCGCGGGCCAGTAAGGCGCCGGTGAAATGTGGGCCGATGACGATGACACTCCACTCACCGGTCAGCGGGTCGGCGTGGCTCAGCGCGACGCCGCGCACCCCG
>JAABUY010007296.1_pt1 | contig 10549 bp, 9 predicted proteins | sample 5560271 | NCBI WGS metagenome assembly JAABUY01 (sample SAMN10711886, study PRJNA513374) | rock metagenome | isolation source: Antarctica rocks | place: Antarctica: Victoria Land, University Valley
CCTGAGTCTTTTCGCGAGGCATCGGGTGAGCTCGTTGCATGAAGACTGCTAACATAATATACGAAGAAGCCAATGAAGGATATGTAGTCCAGGGTTTCTGGTGTGGCAGACCAACTAGTTCTGCCTTTGGAAGACCCTGCACCACTACTATGGTCAGCTTCCTTTCCATGTATGATGCTCTAAATGGTTTAGGATATACCGAAAGTTGAATGTTCCAACGACATAACCCTCTTGCAGAGCTCCTGCAACGGTACTTAAGACAACGTAATCGTCATAGCAGCCACCCAGTGTGGCGTACGGGTGAGCAATAATGGCTCCTCTTGACCGCCATGGCATCGCTTTCCCAGGCCCGCTTCTACATGACGTTGGTGGATGGTAGATCCGACAATCTAGGGTTGTATTATCGTATACTGAAGGGATTGTGAAACTGAACGTGGGCTCAGGGATCATTGTTATCGCCCTCTCTTCCTGTAGATTTCATGGCATCTGTAAATGCATGGGTAGCGTTGAACGTCGAAATGGTCATTCTGGATATCAAGACAAACTCTAATAGCCAGAATATTCAAGCCAGGAGGAAGCTATTGTGACAAAATGATTGAGTAAGGGAGCATTAGAGAATATGTTTCAGTAAACAAATCGACACTTCCAGATTTTAACCGCCAATGTGCCTTTAAACGCTGCGGTACACCAATCACCAATAGGGCCGATAGGTTTAGGTCAATACTTAATATGGTTGATCACAAATAAAAGATGTGTATACATTACTTGTGAGACTTCTATGCACGTCTAGCTACTCATCTTCCATATGGGATATCAACAATTCCGGACCGGGCTCGTCATCCTCATCTTCAGATCTGTCTAGGAATCGTGGAGATTCAGTAGATTTATCCTGAGGCTTTGGTGTATCTTGAGGACCTGTTAAAACCTCATCAAGCAAATGGCCATTGCCATGGGCCCCAGTACTGCCTTCGTCATCCTTTTCTACTGTGTCAGAAATCCGAGAAGCGTTGAGCGCATTTTGTAGAACTTCATATCCCTCAATGATTGCTTCAAGCTCTGCACCGATACAGCACACAAGCAGCTTCCATTTCCGTTCTTCCGCAATGGTCAGTTGGCTTTCGATGTGTGACTTGGCGCTTTCCATGCGCTTCAAAATGTTTCGCACGCCATCTGCAGCGTCATTCTCGCTAGCCAGCTTAGGGACCTGGTGGGCTGGTAGTCGCTGCATTTCCTCTCGCAATATCTCCTCCACTGCAGTAACCTTGCTGACCACGTCTTCCCACATTACGGCCCCTTCCTCAAGTGCACTCTTCTCAAATCTGATGTCCATAGACCACTGATTTAGTTCTTCTCGCTCCTCGTAGAAATGCTCGTTTGCCATCTCTAAGGTTCTTCTCTGAACTGGTAATGCCCAAATGCTCTCACTCCCACCCTGTGAATTAGACGAGTTCCCCTTCGGTCTTGCCAGAAAGGCCTTGGCTTCCTTCTCGGCCAATGTCAATGCCGCTTTATATGAGCTCAATTTGCTCTGGATGCTGTTGTCCAGGCCTTCAAGCTGCCCAAGTAAATGGCGCTGCCTGGCCTTCATCTCCCAGAGTTTACTTTCAATTACCTTGATCTCCGCGTCCAATGACTTCTCTTCCCGCTTGAACTCTTCAACTTGCCTACTAGCTTCTTCATTTTCGATATTGTGAACCTGATGCTCCAGGCCTTTCTTTTTGCTTGCCAATCTCTGGGCCACACTTAAGTCTTCCTCTGTCTCTGCGAGTTGTGCCTCCATTACTTCCCCTTCCCGACTCTTCAATGCTGCCAAATCATCCAGAGCTCTTGCTATGCCTCGTCTGGCGCCTTGAAGGCCAATCTTCTTAATCGTATTTTGCCGTACAGGGATGACACCCTTCATTCGCTTGAAATCACCATTTGAAGAGGCTGATGTTGGTGTTTCACCTCCGGCTGACGACGCCTCGTCTCCCACAGTTGAAATGCCAAGACCAGATAGAAGTCCCTCACTTTGAGCATCTAGTAGACTTTGTAGAGTTTTTTGCAGGTAGCTCTCTCGACGAGCGAGTCCAATAAGTGTATCGTGGCAATCCTCAGACAGGCTTGCCATTCTCGACTGGCTGCGAGCCTTTGGTGCCAGGTTATTGTCGACACGAGGCGCTGCGTCAGAGTATGACGTATTCAGCGGAAGCAGTGGTTGTTGATTACTATTGGAAATTCGGCGTATGAAAGCATTGACCGCCATGATCGACTTTAAGAGCGTAGCACTTGGTGTTTCTGGATTTCCATTCCTTTGTAAGGTCGCTACAGACTGCGACCTAGCGCCGCCTGCGCATAGATATCTATATGCCATCTGACCATGGTTTATCTACATGACACACTCAATGTTTAGGTCATGTAAGGTAGGTTATTTACCTCACGCGTAACATATTCATGGTTTGAGTCACCAGATACTTTGAAGATTAGGCAATTTGCAATTTGCTCTCATTGACTGGTTCTCAACATAATAATCGTACATCTTTCTTACATAAAGTGCGGAACGCCAAATGCGGACTGCACAAAAGCCAAGGGCCGTTCCCTGGCGTGCCTGGTATCCCACAATTGATGCTATGAGGCTCCGCAACGCCAAACACCTCGCTAGCCCCTAACTTTGAACGCTTCAGTATGCCAGTGAATATTTGGAGACTCCTCAATGAACCATTCATATGCAAACCCCCCAGACGCCTCTACCTCCACTTACCCCAAGCCAATCACTGCCTTGGCTGGTTAAACCGCTCTGTGGTGCCCAGCTTAAGTTCCCGACCTCATAATCACATTGCCAGCTTGCGGCTGGGCCGCGTGAGTTTTCTGCACCAGAGCCGGTATGTGAAGGTTGCGCCCCATTGGTCCCAGGAATTGTTAATGCATTCCCTTGGTTCAAAAGATCCCAGATCAATACAAGAGAATCGTCACCACCGGACGCTAACATCCCTCTTCGAGATGGAGACCATTCTATGCAATTGATTGCGGCGGCATGTCCCCGTAGCTCCAGTAGAGCCTGGCCAGGTTGCCGAACATCAAGGATCCGTATGCTGTTAGAATCCTGTGAGAACGTAGCAAGAAGATGGGCATCGTGTGGTGAAGCTAGATATCATGAGTCCAGATTTCGAGATTCCCATCTTTAACGCCTGTGTAAGAAACTCACCAGCTAATCTCAAAAGTGGGGGAGCGTAAGACATGGTCTGCTGTGCGGTCGTCGGACTCATATTCCCGGGACTTGATGCTAATGGAAGATACGTCAGACAAGAGATTACCATAGAACGAAGGGGCATATATACATTTTTCGTTCTTTTCGGATGGTTCGTAAATTATTGTACTATGCTCCAGGCTTCTAAGATCAAACATTCGTACACTGCCATCAGCGCCACAGCTCACGAAGACGTCAACACTGTTGGCGCAAAATCGCACGTCAAAAACCTCTTTATCATGCGCTATCAGCTGCGTTTTGGCTGTCAAAGTGGGGATGTCCCATATCGTACATGTCGTGTCGATGCTGGATGTGATGATCAAGCTTGGAGATAAATTGTTCCAATCTAGAGAGGTAAGTGGTGCAGTATGCTCGGGGGATTTTGAGTTTGAAAGAAGGGCGAGTGGTGTAAGTTTTTGGGGTGGTGGCTGAGCATTATTCGAAGAGCGGGTAATAGAATTGCCTGAATTGTAGGACGATTGGGATGGTAGAGACCATAAACGTAGATGATCTCCAGATGTAGCGAGCAGATCGGTAGATTGTTTTTGTGAAGAGGCGGGCTCCCATAAGATGCGCGTTACGGGGTAGGAGTGTGTGGCTTCGGCAGTCTTGACGAATTCAAGACCATACTGAGGAGCATCAGAGGTTTGATTAAGGTCAGGCTCTGGTGTAACTTGTGTATCAAGAATTTGAATCTGTTGCTGGAGTTAGGACTCTACTCAAATCAGCTCTTAACAGCAATTCCTGCTTACGAAATTATGTCCATCTTCCACATAGCTGCCGATGGCCATTTTTCCTGCAGCATCACCAAGGCTCTGTTGCTGTACAGGCCACTTACACCAATCAAAAGCGTAAACCGCCCAAGGAGCAAGGTAATTGCTATTTGTCGGCACAGAATTAATGCCATCGTTGGAATACGGATTCGCGCTCATAGGACCATCTGGTAAGCCGGGTTCACCGAGAGGTCTGATGTCTGCCAAACCTAGTGGTGAATATGATGCACCCGCTTGTGGTGTGTGGGAGGACGTGTATCTCTGATTTGGAGGTGACGCGAACTTGGAATTCTCTGGAGTATTAGCATACGGAACGTACTTCTGTTGCTCGATTCCGGTAGGGCTTGATCTTGAATATGTATGCAAGTGGTTAGCCAGAGACGATCGCGAACTATTTGGATATTGCTGGGCGTGGGTCGAGGCTTGGGGCAATGTGGGTATACTTGAGGGCGCCGTAGTCGATGACAAGGGGCCAGGTCTTCCTGACTGGAGAGCCCCAGGCAGAGACATCCCCGTAGAAGCATTGGAATAGTGAGATCCTTGTGGTGTGGCTTTCTGAACGTGGATACCTGGTGCTGTTCCACTTGCTACTTCTTGGGACAAGTTATGGGAGTGATGCCGCGAAAGGTCACCTGGGCTCTGCTGGCTCATCGCATTGTAAGACGGTGGTATATGTAGTTCTTCTGGTTGGCGAGCAGACGTCTGCGTCCGCCTTGGTGTCTCAAAGGCCTGGGACGGATTCGGTATGGCCGATACGGGAGCTGATGGCGAGCCCATGCCAACAGCTTGGGCTGTCTGGCTCCCCGTACTCATTCTTTGAACGTCTCCGCTCGGAAAGAAGTAAGTATCACCAGCTGCTGAGATCGATGACGGTCTTGATCCTCGCTGACTTGATCCCACCCTTTCTCCTAAGCCCAATGCTTGTGTGTCCTGATCCAGCCCACGAGCGTCGCCTGACTGGCTTACGGTATGGTCCTGTTGTGAGATATGGTGATGGCCCTGGTAAGGCATTTCAATGTTGAGAGAGCCAGCTTGATTCAACACTGCATGAATTGCTAGCTCTAGCTCTAAATTCGAGGATTTGCCTACAGTCCTTTTGGCCTCGGATGCCTCGATGTGTCTGTAGGGCTGCGCTACCGACAACCGTAAGCGCGTGAGGCAGTCAGTCTCGCTCTCACTTACCACCATCTATTATCCATTTACAGTAATCATCGGCACGATCACTGACACTCAAAGTAGTCTTCAAAGGCCATCTTTGTATGCTTGTAGTAGGAGGGGTTATCTTTATCAACTATCCTATGGCTGGCGCAGAGGCTCATTCGCCGCTTTGGCTAGTCCTCCTTCCGTCTTCTCCATCAGACATTTCACTCAAGACGTTAAGGGCCGTGTACGGCCCACCTCTAACTCAAGCCTTACGGAAAGCTTCAAATACCTCTCGTGCCTTTTCTACTGTCACACTGTTGGACATTGCTATAGCTCGTCCTAATTTACCCAATGATCCGCATATCCCTAGAACATTTCAATATGCAAACCTACAAACTCTTCTCGGACAAATGTACAAATTAATCTGTATTATTTGCACAGAAGAATCAATAGACGTCCAGTATGAGAACGATGTTGACGCTCGCATCCTCCTCCTCGATATAAACGCCGAGAACAGGGTAGGGCAGGTCGAAGTCCCAGGAGATACTTACCTATTCGAGGGACCAATTCTAAGCTTACAAGCTCTGGCACAATGCCAGCGACAATGGCAACGCCTGTGCGTGATCGATAGTGAGGGTGGAAATGTTTTGCTCGGCGTCTTCCAGCGGCTTCAAAAGTCTCCACTGGGTGATATGCGGCGAAGTATAGCCATTGAAAGGTTGCAGAGCGGCTCAGATGTGGAGGTGTCCGATCAATCTTGGCCACAAAGCATTTGTACACCCCAAACCTCATCAAAGCGCCACTACTCCGTTGCCGTTGGAGGAACTTTTGATCATTTACATGCGGGCCATAAGCTTCTATTGACGATGACTACACTTGTGCTAGAACCAGCTACTAGATCTGGGATCCCACAGAATAGAACGCTCACGATCGGGATTACGGGTGACGAGCTCCTGAAGAAGAAGCAATTTGCCGAAGTATTGCAGAGCTGGGACCAGCGGCAAGCCTGTGTGAGGCAATTCCTCCTAGCGCTTCTTCAATTGAACTCGCAGGCTCAGGTTGTAACATCTACTAAGGATCTCTCAGATTCGAACACTCTTGGCAAAGCAGTCCAAGATGAGTTGAAGTCCGGTTTGACCATTAAATACGTTGAGTTGTTTGATGCTTTCGGGCCAACTATTACGGATCAGAAAATATCTGCCTTGGTCGTCTCTGGCGAAACCAGGGCCGGTGGAAAAGCTGTGAATGACAAACGTAAAGATAAAGGATGGTCGGATTTGGAAGTTTTCGAAGTCGACGTGCTCGACGCTGAAGAAAAGGATGATGTGAAATCAAACGATGAAGATGCCTTTCTCAACAAAATCAGTAGTACAGAGATCCGCCGGAGACTGCATTATCTCCATTCCGCCGCAACAACATATCGAGACGACTAGGACCTATCACGAGTCAAAGCCTTCACCTTAAAGTACTAAATCATCCATAGCTAGATTGTGTCAAGTGCTTAAAGTACCAGTCTGCCGGACAAATATTGTTAAGAGTCTAAGATTCTTGAGGTACTCGTTGGTCAGAGTCCATCTAGTGAATCAATAACATATCAAGTTGGGGACGGAATGTACAGTGGAAATCGGTCAAGTGTGTTAAAAACACACTGCTAGGATATCGTGGCTCCCTAGAAGAGCTTGTGTGACCTACCAGTTCCAGATGGAGCGTTGGCGCCCATCGGATGCTGCAGCGGTGTGGATATAATGCAGTCGGTATGCACCATGCAGCGGCCATTGGCAGAGTCGGCCCTATCTAGATAATACCTCAAACCCATGTATCTCTCTTGCGACATCTCGTCTATTGAAAGGGTGTCTCTCGCGTATGGCGTCTCGGATATTAGAATGATTACTGACGGTCAGAAGCACCTGGATGAGTGCCCAGCTCAGGAGATGATGTGTCGTCGTCTATACATGCTAGCAATGCAAGCGCCGGCGAGATGGCCTAGTTTTTCCTGGGTTAGACTCTTGTCGCCATGAAGGCGGGAGCCAATCATTGCCTACCACTTTGACTGGGCCCATTTCACTCGGTCCACACAATAGCGTATTCCGTACGGAGTACTACGATACAGGATCTTGCATGTAACTCTATATATTTAGCCAGTCCCATTAGCTGTATCTGGTCGCGAGGACATGCCTTGCTCTTGGGACCGAAGAGCGAAACGCCAAAGGTAGTGGCATCGTTGATGCAGGTTTACGGTCTTGACCTGCACCTTCTGACGCTTGTTCCCGTCTATGCCCTGCGGATTCGCTCGTGTGGCTTCCTTTCCTACCAGACCGGGGCCATCCACCACTCGAAGAGCTCCTGGCCCTTAATATGTCACAATAGTGTGCCGGTTGGCAGCGGGACCGCCCTTCCGACGGTGAAGAATCAATCATGTGACTTTTCCTCCTTCATGGAGGGTGAGCACGAGCCTCAATTGGCTGCGGATTGTTTATTGGCTTCGATGCACAGCTCGCTTCTGTTCTTCCTACTCGACGGCCTAATCGTTATGTAGCGCCGTGCTGCTACATCTGTTGCTGTGCGTCTTCTCTGGTTCAGAAGTGTTCCCGTGCCTGAACCGAAGTGCGCTGGCAAGACGTCGTCTGACACCTTTTCCTTCCTTTCCTTGTTTTACTCTCAGCACTGGAAGAACGTTCCCTCTGTCAAGACTTTGCGAGATTAATCAAGAATGTAGTTTGGCTCTTGGACCCAAGTTCCATTACGTGCGTCGGTCAAACAAGCTACGTTTGTCACTCATTGAATGATGTCGAGTACTGCCGCTATCCAGAAGCTTTCAAACGAGTTGCTGAAGGATATCCTCGATCATATTGAGGCCGATCCCGAGAGATCTGTGAATATCGACCGTCGGGCTTATCTGTCAGTCGAGAGCTTTCGACTCCCAAGTCCTACATTGCCTTCGCGAGCGCAGGACATCGGAAACTTCAGACTGGTGTGTCAGAGATTTGCCGAACTAGCTGTGCCATATCAGTTCACAAAGATTGCTACGAGGTTCTCTCGCAGCGGCTTTCGGCGCTTGGATAGAATATGTAGCAAGGGATATCTAGCAAAACATACGAGGAAATTCAGTTATCTCGTTCCATTTTTCTATGGTGAGGGTATGGTGAGCTTTATAGTGCGCTTGGCAGCTCCAGGCTGACGAGGATGAAGGCAGGGGCAGGATCGAAGACATATTGCATTCTGCCAACGGTGACTTACAGAGTCTAGACGCATCGTATTTTAAAACCAAAGCCGAGGACCAAAGGAATATTGTTCGCTCCGGAGAAGATGTGCGCGTGCTTAAGAAGGCGATGTCCGCCTTCACATCGTTGCAACACGTACAAATTCTCAGGCTACAGGACGAAGCGGACAGGCATCTCCTTGATTTTCTGCAAGAAAGTGAAGCCGCCGGAACATCATTAGTCGAGTTAAAATGGACACCTGCCTGTATCCACGCTACTAAAACAGTTGGAGAGGCTCTTGTACATGCTCGATCGCCGTTTAGTCGCTTCTCTGGGCCTATGATGAATCCACAAAGCGCGCTTATCATGAAGAAAAGCATACCACCAAATGTCTCCTTTCTTGCATCGCGCCTTACCTGCCTAGAGCTTCATTTTGATGACGGAGTGGGTCTAGATGAGAAGATGACTGAGCTTTCAGACTTATTCAAGACGGTTTTCTCCGCAGCTCGGAATTTACAGGCAGTGCATATCGGATTTCCTTCGCATTCACCTCTGAACTTAAGATTAGAAGATGTATTCCATAATGTACAATGGGAAAAACTGCGCGCCTTTGGTATTCAGGCCTGGCGTCTTGAGGCGGATGAGATTATCAATCTGGCAAGACGCCATAGCAAAACGTTAAGGGGTCTTCGCCTACGCGATGTACAGCTAAAAGAAGGGAGTATGTGGAAAGACGTCCTTGCGATGCTTCGCGTAGAAATGGACCTACTGGATTGGGTCAGTCTACGACGAGTAGATTACTCGAAGCATTTCGACGAACTGTGGGCCAACAGTATGGAGGTTCCTGATGATCCACCAGCTGGTGCTAGTGACAGCGACGACGAAGACGATTTTGCAACGCATTGGAGTGTTCAAGGCACAGACACCGCAAGTGAAGACGAGGATTCGGACGAACGAAGCGAGGCAGACACTGATCATGGCCCAGAGGCCGATGACATCGCCTTATCGCCTGATACGCCAGCGTCACTACCGTTCTGTACGTGTTCTCGCAGTTCTTACCCTGCAACAGCTGAGGACTTGGGAGATAATGGACTTTTTGTGAATTATCAGCAACGGAAGATGTGGGAGCGATGGGTCGTTGGACGATGTCCAGAACATAGCCCTGGTCAATGAAGTGCTAAGAGGTTCGGAATCTTACCAGCTATGGATGACCGCATTTTTAGGCATCAACGCTAGGGGTCAGTAAACTTAAAGTACACCACGCGGGTTCGACTTTCGCTACCTTGGACACCTATGGCTCGCATAGCTATATCAAAAGAGAGAATGCCAAACGCCTGCACAATTGGGGCTGTGGACCACCTTGGGCGACTTTGAGAAGCACAGCACCATAAAAGTGCTCGTAAAGCAAGCATCGCCATGCCTATACCCAAGTCCTCTAGCTAGAGCCCCATCCTGTCAGGTTCAGAACCACCGGTGTCCGACCACTTCTCGTGATAACCCACGTCACCTCTTCATCTCCATCGTTTTCCTCCTGATGCTCCGCATGTGCAGGTATGAGAGCAAAATCCCCAGCTTCCAAGATCTGGCGCCTTTTCCCACCCTCTGAAACTACAACTCCTCGACCACAAACCGCATACACGATCGTATCTTGATCGCCGTGGTGATGGATGGCTGACGATGAGTGGGGCTTTGCGATCATGACTGGCCATGCCTTGAGCTATTCTAGATCATGAAGCTATCAGGTGGTAGAGCGTACTCGAGGCGCAGATTTTGTCTGACTTGTCAACAATGGCACCTTGGCGGACCATGCCCTCAGTCTGGCCAGTGCTAGTCTTGATGTCTGAGGCCTTGATCACTTGTACTTCAGCTGTCATCTTCTCGAGGTTGGCCTAGGTATGAGATGGAGTAGGAGGCGTGTGCACATAGGCTTATGTACAGGCAAACGAGCTTGCTAGACTATTGATGTTAGTGAATCAAGTAGTAGGTAGTCTAAGATTCTTCAAAATCCATCAAAATCCATATTGCTAACGGAATGCGGTTCGGAATCGCGGTCGCAGTCATGCCACACGCCAGAGAGCCGCTAAAATAATCGCCATTTCTATTGAGACTTCTTGTCTTCTATTTCCGTACGGGGGGTCAGATGCACTTTTTGGTTTACCGCACAATGCTCTAGGTATGCTTTCAAGTAGGTGAAGACAAGATACTTT
>JAABUY010007297.1_pt1 | contig 10548 bp, 12 predicted proteins | sample 5560271 | NCBI WGS metagenome assembly JAABUY01 (sample SAMN10711886, study PRJNA513374) | rock metagenome | isolation source: Antarctica rocks | place: Antarctica: Victoria Land, University Valley
CCGAGCGTTAGCATTGCTACCGACCCTATTCCCTACCCTAGGCAGTATTCGGCGTATTGCTTCCTTCTAAACGGGGAAGAAGGAGTAGAGCCGATAATAGGGTAGCCGGGTAGGTTTTGATTGGAAACAAGGTATTCCGTAGCTTGTGGGTTCTGTGGGTTGGCGGGGGTTTGAAGGATGAATTGGAGGATGTGGAGGAAGAGTGGTTTGAGGTGATGGCAGGTTGGGTGTTGCGATCCCATCTACAGTATCTAAAACCGCGTCTACCTACCCCCCCCACCCCGACCCCGAACCGCCAATAAGTACGTCTTCACAATCACAACCCTTTCCGTACAACCGCATCCAACACCGAGAAGCAGCCGCTATCTATCTTCTGACGAAGAATCGAAATACAAGCGTGTGAGAATCCGGTGTTTGTACGGAGTACGGAATAAAGGTTTTGGGGCTGGGAGTGGCAGGGGATGGGTGGGGTTGGACAATGAGATCGAGACATGGAGGGTTTGCGTGGATAGATGAAGCGGACCAATAACTTGGGGCTTTCGTTCATGCTCGACTGCGTTGCCTCTATACCATTCATATCCTCCATGTTCTAAATATCCATCCCGTCCCATCACCACACCCTTAATATTCAACCTTACAAAAATTAAACGCATGGGACAGCCCAACTACTCCATTTCCGGCGCCATAACCTCTTCCGCTTTCCTCTTTGTGCCGTTTGTGATTGATGGAGTGGGATGGGGGAGGGAGGTTGGGGAGGTTTTGGTAGAGGGGCGGAGGATGATATCCATGACCTTGCCGAGGCGGGTAAGGGCTTCGGGGGAGATTTCTGTTTAGGGAAAGGGGAGGCAGGTTTAGTTAGGTAATTAGGTAGATGGGTAGATGGGGTGTTTGTAGGGTGTTTGTAATCGGGATATGGAGGGAAGGGGGTGAGGAAGGGGATGAGGGGGAGCAACGAAGAAAGGAAGAAAACACTCACGATAATGCACCACCAGCCTCCCCCCCAACACCTTAACCCCCTCCAACACCGCAATCTCCACAAACCTCTCCTTGCTACACCCCGCCGCCCCCAAATCCAACCAGCACATGTTCGTCTCGCACTCCCTCTCCAGTCTTCCCCCCCTCCCCACCCACATCGCCGCCACCTCCCTTGCCTGCGCATGACTCCCAGCCAACAACCCCCCCAAAAACGTCTCCTCGACCCCCACCCTCGCCGCCGCAGTCACAACACCAGCCTGCCGCAGCCCGCCCCCGAGCGATTTGCGGATCCAACGCGCGCGGGTTATAAAAGCGTGCGAGCCGACGATCATGCTGCCGATGGGCGCGCCAAGGCCCTTGCTGAAGCACAGGCTCACGCTGTCGAAGCAGGCGCAGTAGTCGGCGAGGGAGCCCGCGCCGGCGGCCACAGCTTCCCAGAGGCGCGCGCCATCGAGGTGGAGTAGGATAGGCGGGTGCTGGGCACGGGCCCAGGTGGAGATGGCGCGGCAGTCGGAAAGGGGGAGGATGGAGCCGGCGAGGGTGTTTTCAAGGGCGAGGACACGGGTGGGGCAGGCGTGGATGTCGGTGCCAAGGATGGCGTGGTGTTGGATGTCTGGGAGGGTAAGGTGGTGGCAATTGGAGGGGAGGATGGGGATGGCGAGGGCGCCGCTGAGGGAGGCGAGGCCGCCGGCTTCCCTGTGTTTGGGAGTTTAGCTTGGTGGATTGTGCGAGGGTTGGAGCGGGGGTTCGTTTACCAGCCGATGATGTGTGAGCGGGAGTCTGCGAGGACGGAGTGGGGAGGTTGAGTGAGCAAGGTGCGGAGCGAAAGCTGATTGCCCATAGTGCCGGAAAGAACTAGCAGGGCGGCCTCATGGCCGGTCAAATCAGCAATGTAGGATTCGAGTTGATTGGTCGTTGGGTCCTCGTGGAAGACATCGTCGAGGAGGGTGCAATTTTGAATGGCGGCGAGCATGGAGGGAGTGGGCGTGGTGACGACATCGCCTGAAGGGCATCAGATAATGTTGCGACGTCTAAAAAAGGTGAGGAAGGTACTGCGGAAGTCAAATGCGGCGTCGCCGGGCGCGGACCAGGCGTTAGGAGAGGAGGAGGGGGTGGGGTGGCCATTGGTACTGTTGGGCGTTTCCGAGGGGGTTGCGTTTGTCATGTTGGAGGATGATGCGGTGGGGGATGCGGTGGGGGTTACGGTGGTCTGTGTGTTGCTTGTAAGCGATATAGGGTTTACAGGAGAGTCCGGGCTTACGAACGACTCTTTAACCTGTCATCCTGTGGTTCGGAGGGAGGGGGTGCGACGGAGGGAGGGGGTGGGAGGGAGGGAAGAGAGTAATGTGAGCAATACGGACAATGTGTCGCCATTGGTTTGGGGAAACCCCAAGCGGGGATCTGCCATTTGGAATGACGATCTCTTCGTCTCTCAAAGTTCATGTTCTTTGTCGTGGACCAGCGCCAGAAGCCATGAGAAATTACAGCATGTTACATGTGCGCAGGTTCGAGAGCAGGCTTTCGCAGTGTTCGGTCAGAACATAAAGCTATTGAGCAATACTTTATCGTTACCATCTACCCATTTACATATGTGGAAGCAATAGAAGCATTGAAGCGCATTGCCCATGACCTCGTGACACGATGGTACTCATGCTCATCTGCGCACATACGCCAAGCAGCAGGGCAAAGAGCGAATAGCAAGAAAAGAACATATCCCATGCTCCGAAGACCAGCGGAGCCTCAACCCGCCCGGCTCAATCATAACGTAACCACCCACATCCATCGTGTCCCCCTATGCCACCAGCCTGTCGGCCGTGAGAGAGCATATCCCGGAGGCAATAAGCCGTAGACGCATGGAGGCGCATTGCTTCTAGAACCGGCCATGCGCGGCAGGAAGCCGCGTCTTAAGTAATGGTTGTGTAAACAATAGAGTAGCACAAAAGAAGAATTCGAGATTGGAAAAAGCCGAGATCGTGTCGCAACCGGGTATCGCAATATACCAGTACAAATGCAATAACATACGCCACCCGATCCATCCTCCCCCTGGAATTGCGAAATCGCCGTCTAATGATTCGTAAGACAATGCCGCCTCGAGACCCATCCATGAGTAGAGCTCCCCCTAGAGTACAATGATACCGAAGCTCCTAGGGTGATGATGTAAAGCACTTTTGATACAGACAAATGAAAGGAAATGCTTTGGTGTAGTGTGTTTCGTAAATTTGATGGCGTAGAAGAGAATGAGGTTGTATCGAAGCGCCAAGTAATTGCGTCTTCGGACAAGCTAGAACCCTTGCCTAATCTTAGAGAAGGCAAGCAAAGACCGTCTACCGTCGCTCCTCCGAGTACTGGACGCCCTGCATACTCGTGTTGATAGAGTTGTTGATAGGGTTATTGATGGGGTTGTTAATCGAGGGAGCACCGTTCATCAACGGTGGAAGTGAGCGACACGGGTCGGCCAGCATTGGAGCGTGTGGAGCTGCGTATTGAGGGGGTGCTATCACAGGTTGGCGAGACCCTTCGCGATAGTGCTGCATTTCTTGATAGAGGCGACTATTCTCGCTACGAAGGCTGTCGTTTTCACGTTTGATGGTATCAAGTTCAAGACCGATCTGAGACAGTTGGCTTTGGGCCTGGCGGCCAACTTTGTTCGAATTTTCAAGGCTCTTGATATATTCGGAAGCTGGAAAAGTCAATTGTTGAGCCACCTTAGAGACCAATGCACTGAGGGACGAACCTTTGGAGAGGATCTCCCATTTGCTCGATTTGCTGCCATGGCTAGCGGGAATCTGCGCTCGCAGAGAATCAAAGAGATATTTCATTTCAGTACGCCGCTTGCGCTCTGCCAGCTTGTGGCTGGCTCGAAGGGCCGGTGTGCGGCTATATGGCGATGCTGCATCCGGAGACTCAGACTCCTCAGCAAGATGACTGACTTGCTTGTGCTGAAGTGAATGATGGTGAGTGCCGGGTATGTCTATGAGCACGAAATCAGTCTGAATGTTGCACAAGAAGAAATTGATGTGTACTACCTTCGTCCAGCCTGTGTTGTCCAGCGGGCATTCGAGAGTCACTAGTAAAGATGCTGCTGGTGATTGAAGTATGATCACTGTTGCGGCGGGACATCATGGTAGATCCAGAGCGAGGGTCATCACCACTTCCGCTCGAACGGTTCGATATGTCAGGATCCGGAAAAGCATACGGTTGACCTGCAGTGGGTTTTTCTGCATGGTAGACCTCTTTCATAGGATTAGCGCTAATGATAGGTGCCGTCCGCGTGCTATATTGTTGCCGCGACTCGCCAGGGAGGGGGCTAAGAGGAGACATTGGCCCCATATTAGACGACGCACGCGAATTGCGAATACCATTAGAGGTTGAGCCGATTCCACGTTCACGTTGGAGGCTGACCGCAATCGAGCTCTGAGACGCATTGGTGCTGCCATGATAGGGAGATACAGCACCGTTGATGTGGAGGTTTGTGAAACCAGAATTCACTTGACTACCAAGGCTGCTCCGACGAGATTCCTGAGGAGGAAATTCGTGGCTTCCACTGCCTCGATAGTTCGAGTTCGATCCATCATGATACTGCTGATTGATATTAGGGAGACCTAAGCTCTGGTGAGGGGACGCAAATCCAGGGGAAGGCTGAGGATTGCATGAATTTGAGGTGGTAGAAAATTCCACTGGATGAGAGGTGGCTCCTAGCTGGCTTGAATTGGAAGCGCGGTGGGGAGAGCTTATCGAAGAAGAGTAGTAATAGCCATTAGGACCAGAGGAGTATGCGGAGGAACCTGGGTGCACTCAGTACCATATACAACCAGGGCTTAGAAGTAAAGACCACCGCCTATACCAAGATCATAGATTCAGAGAAAAGAACATGAAACTTACGGGTACTCTGCGGCTGACTGGGCCAAGGGTCCGAGTCTCGGTTGCTCGAAGGATAGTTTGGAGACTGTGGGACACCATTCGATGCGCCAGGGAGATTGCTGGTCAGAGTAGCAATTGAAGGAAGCTGAGCAGGCCGAGAGTCGCTGATCGGAGTTGAGTTTTCGCTTGGGGTTTCCCAAATACGACTATTAGATATAGTCGACATCGTGGGCGTATCCCTTAGAGCCTTGGTAGGTTGGCTTGGTTTGAGCAGTGACGAGGTCGAACAACTCGAGGCGGCTTATCCTACGATATTTTTCGAGCTTTTGGAAATGTCTTGCTGGGGGGATTATTTTTGACTCAACATATAATTCGATCTGGACAGCGAATAAATCGAAGGAGTCGTACTGCTTCAGGCAAATATGGAAGGATACCAGGTGTATGACAGAAACAATAATAACATGCGGTTGAAGAGGAAGGCCGGCCCAAGTCAGAGTCTCCTATACTAAGGTGGCTGTGGGAGCCCTTGGGTTCCCAGTTAGCGCCAATCGCTCCTGATCCTTAAAAACAGGGCGATGAGGCTATTCGATATTATGACTACTCGGTTGTATTGCCGAAGTAGGCTTCCAACGAGTATAGATTGTCGCGGTAGGGTTCGAAATTTTGCGTCATGGAAGCGTGGAATCAGGCCTCGTAGTCAAGCGCCGAAAGTCATTGATGGACGAACAACCCAATCATGTGCCCACAGATATTGTCGAAATGCTCCAGCAAATTCCACCTCTTAGACCTTATCCGAACCGCTTGCTCCAAGGTTACCACCGTACAAGTGGTCTACCCCTCCGATACTCGATTGCCGGGGCCGAATGCTTTGGCACGTCTTGAGACAGCTCTGAGGCGAGCCACCAGCCTTCAAATAGCTCCAGTAACAGATGTACAGAGCATGTCAGAGGTAGGAGAGTATGGTCGAGGGTTTGAGAGGATGTCGAATGAAGGTGGGATAGGAGTGCGGGAAATTGAAACGGTCGCAAGGTGTCGAAAGTTGTCCCCCCCAAAGTCCCAACTCTATCTGGCTTTCCGGTTAGGGTACCGTAGTTCCAGTACTCTCCCTCCTTGCAGGCCGGTGTGCGTCCGACAGAGCTAGAGCATCAAGTAAGGATCTGCAATTTCCTCGAATCGACCAGAAGTGAATGGTGCAGGTCTGGTGATCGTGTTCTTGTGACAGGATGGAGTAGCGAGCACCATGGACTGGAAATAACAAAAAAGGACTGCTTGGTGCAGTGGATACTACGGAGACACTTTCTATTCATCAAATGTCGATTTATTCACCAGGGCGTAAGCTAAAGTACCTCCAAAAGTAAGAAGTAAGGATGTTCTACGGCGTGTGTTACATGTGGTCGTCTAGCTATGTACTTGTACTGTATTCAGAAATCTTTCGATTCACTCCTTGCAAGGATTAAGGATTAATGCGAGTGACTTCAATTCTAGACCTATGATTCTCCGCGAGGCGTTCAGCTAGTTCTAGTTGGAGTGTCGGCCTTCTTTATTGGCGGCGGAAAGCTTTCGTACTCGCAGGCCACGTTGTCCTGTGCCACGAGGTCCCCCCCCTAGCCCTGGATGTACTTGTTGCTCTGTCAGAATTGGCTTGGCCGTTTCCCACCTCTCAAAGCTTTGGATTAATTGATACCTTGTTGTTGTTGTCAGTTGTCGACATCGGACGCCTTGGTCGGAGGATCATGCACGTCTCACGCTGACAAAAGCTACTCTTCCGTCCCTCCGCCGGGGCTGTCATAGGCGGGGAGCGACGGTAGCTCCAAGCTGACTGCGCCGAAGTTCTCCTGACTGGACTCACGCTGTGCAGGGATCTGCATACAAGGTCCATCCGCCGTTTCCGTCCGATTCAGGTGCCGGAAGCGTGATTCAGACCAGAATGCCAGCACGGAGGTATCACCAGTCGCCACCAGGAACGAAGAGTCAGGCTATCAACAAGGGATCGAACGCACCTCTGATGAACGTGGTCCAACGTGCCAGTGGCCATCTGACGTTGATGTTCTCCCACAGTGTGACACTGCTAAGCATGCACAACGTTCATCAACGACCACCACCGGTACCCAAGGCTCTGCTTCAGGCACGATCGCCTCTCTCAGCATAGATGCCATATTGAGAAGCTCGACAATCTTGTGATATCGTTGTCCCACTGTGCTATCTCCCGCGCGCAACGAGCCGATGCGCACAAAGCCTTCATGTTGTGTTCATCGAGGACAAAGATTAAATTATGACATCTATCATGCGAACAAGGCATTCGAGTCGTGGCCGGTGCCCCACAGTTCCTCCTGAAGTCCTGACGAGACCGCCCAGTCGCTTCCTACCGGCCACTTTGCTACTATCAGCACCGGCGAAAATTGAAGGAATTATTTAATGAACAAATCTTCAAGACGATCATTCGCCCGCAAAAGGGACCGCGTTACGGCTACGGGCCGAGAAATCCTTGCAGGGGGAAGAATTCGATGGAACTTCCTTAACGGGACTGATGCGGCCTTGTTCCGTCCCAGGCACGCTAAAGCTCAGGCCAGCAACACAAAGTCCATCAAGGAACTTCCTTACCGTCCCTGCCGTTTGGTGATGTCGACAAGACGAGTCGCTGAGCTAGGAAGAGAATACAGATGATCTATCCAAAGGTTGTCAAGTACGGAGTAGACTGCTTTGATCTCAACCGTGTTGGCTTGGGGGGATCCGTGCGCGCAAGATATGGATGACCGCAATCGATCAACATTCAACATCGTCGCATTATTCTAGTAGAATGTGCGTTTGTGAGGACTTAGGGGATCCAATCTAACCACCTTTGAGTGTCACTGCGAGTCAGCAGGCCAAGGAAGGGGAAGACCAGGCGTAATCGCTCACGGTAATAAGCACCCTTCTTCAATCGGTACCTCGTGAAGCCTGTCTTTCGAGTGCGGTGAGGTATCGTACATTGACTGTTCGTTTGGCACCGAAGCCTTAGATCTACGAGATTGTAGGGCACGAACTCACTGTCTTACGTCTAATTGCCCTAGCCTGGTCGACGACTCGCCAGGTGTGGAAAGAGCATTATGTATCGAGGTGCACACTAAGACTAGGTGTGAATTCTCAAGATATCTAATAAGGTACCTAGATAATCATCAATCTTACCCACTATTCCACCCACTGCTCTACACACTGTTCTACTCTCTGCTACATGTATGCCTTACTCGCTGTTCCACTCACTGCTCCATACATGCTCTACCAATTTCTTCATTGAGTGCTTCATCAAATGTTCCATTCAGTGTTTCATTCGGTATTTAATGCAGTGCTCTATTAAGTGCTCTATTGAATGCTACACTATGTTCACTATCAGTAAAACATTGTTAACTTCGTCGCAGTTCACCAAACACAAATGAAAAGTGCTAGACCGCGGCAAGACTTCTTGAACATTCGAATCATATCATCAGTCTCAAGCAAAATACCGAATCGAGGATACCATGAAGCTTTCCGATGTCAACCACGCTGTAACGGTGTACGGGTGGATCAGACGGAAGCTTTCGGCAAAAGCTACGAGGCCAATGCTCGTCCCTTGAATAATTTGGATGGGGCTGTAGCTTGGGAGAACGTAATTGTCTGCTCCAGTTGGTCAGCACGGAACCAACTTGCAGGACGGCACATGTGAAGTGCTTTCAAAGGGTTTCCATTTAGCATACGTTCTTTGTACGTGGTAGACGAGCAGTACCAGATGGATAAGAAAGATCGTCTCATGGAACTTGAGGACATGCGGACTTTGTATCGTGCAGCGCTACACCTTCGAAGAGCGAGCTTGTCGTCTTTTGAAACACCACATACAGCTTTTCTCATCCTTCTCATCGCCCTTATGGCGTCTTCGTCTTTAGATGCTTTGCATAAGAAGATAGTGAAGATACCGTCGTTTGATGAAGCAAGGCCATTCTTCACATTTTCTTGGAATGATTTGTCAATCAGCTCATGTCTTGTTCGAAGCAGTCCAGGACTTTCCAAAATCGTTCCGATTGCGGGTCTAAGCTTCTATGTTAGAGCTCTGGTTCTCAAGTCCCACATGTACGTCATGACATTATCCCTCCTCTTGAGCTGTCTAGAGGTCATGGTGTAGACACTTTGACTCGTAAGCATTGGGCAACAGCAGAGACGAGGTATTCCGACAAGGTTGGCAGATGGCAGCATCGCTAATCTCTCCATCCGTCAGTCATTCCACTATTCAATGGTGCTGCCCCCAACAATTAACACGCCAGCCTCGAACTCCGCACATGTCGGAGATTTGAAGGTACACAGCTCGCTGGCTCATCATACCGACTCAATTCCACCAACAAGAGCCAACATCCACCCCCAACCGCCCCCAAAACCCACCAGTTTCATACCGCGGCTCCGCGGGAAAAACTACCGAGATCTCTTTCACCCGCACCCAGCGACAGACTCTAGAGTATTCCAATCTGCTTCTTCTTCGTTACTTGAACCACTCTAGCGGCTCGCTGCTCGCGAATACTTCCGCTCCAAACCAACACCCAACAATCACAGTCTCACAGTCTACAGAGCAGAGCCGGAATTATTCACCCATTGCGCTCTCCCCTCCAATAATCCTCGAGACCCATCTCGGAGCCACCAACAACGACCAAAATATCCCCCTCCGTTTCACCACAGTCATCACAATATCATATGCCAAATCTAACACCACCCGTCACGCTTCAAACTTGTCGGCTAAAAAGACAGATCCCCAGATTCCCCGTGCGAAACGGCCCCCAAACCTAAAAGAATTCCAAATTCCAAATCCAGGCCGCGAGCCCAAAACAGCCACGGGTTTTAGTCGTTGTGGAAAGAGGGCTGAGAATGCCTTGCACTAGATGGGAACAGGTAATAGCGATCGTGGCGCTAGCTTTATGCGAATATGCGACGTGTACTCGTGGTTTGGACGAAAACCGTTAAATCTACCTACAACCTTCTCAACCCTCTCAACCCTCTCAAAGTAGCCATTCTTCTCTCTGAATCATGTGATCATCGTTGGGGAAAAATCAGCTCACCGGATTGAAAATGTCACTTGCTCACAACTTGATACCGTACTGAAGTTTGTTTCAGAACAGGGAAATAGAAGTCAGAACACAACAACCGATATTCGATTGTCGGTCAGAACAATTAACTTTTCCAGACAGGATCCATCCCTTCCCGCATCCCCTCATATCCCCGCCTCACACGGACCCTTCCCACCCCACCCCACCCCTCTTCCCCCCCCCCCCCCCCCTCTCTTCCCTTCTAACCGCTTGCACCCACCTCTCCAAATGTTACTTCAGTCAAAACGATACAGCGGTATACCAATATTAGCAATCAACACCAACCCCGAAACCCGCAACCCCCCCCCCCCCTACTTTCATATCCCTTGCTCAGACCATCCCTACACCTTCTCTGTCAGATTTCAGGGCGTTGTGTATGTCCTGGCATTCGTATACCTCGATACGAGATCAAGCATGGGTTGCAGCAGACGAGATCAGCACACAGAGATGTTGGGGTGGAGATGGGTACGTGAAAGGGAAGGGAGGGGGGGGGGGGGTGGGGGTGGGCTAAGGCAGATGGGAGTGAGGTGGAGACGTGAAAGAACGTCGCGGGGGACGGGGTAGTCAATAGCGCTAGGAGCTCGAGAAAATAGGGAACGGCAAAGAAAAAGAGTCACATCCCCATTATTTC
>JAABUY010007303.1_pt1 | contig 10541 bp, 13 predicted proteins | sample 5560271 | NCBI WGS metagenome assembly JAABUY01 (sample SAMN10711886, study PRJNA513374) | rock metagenome | isolation source: Antarctica rocks | place: Antarctica: Victoria Land, University Valley
TGGCTGTTCAAGGGCACCACGACCAAAGAAATGCTGCGCCGCATCGGCGAGCGGGAGCTGCAACTCACCCATGAAACGTTCGACGCCCTGCCCAGGTCCCACGCAGTGGAACACCTCCGGGCGATCCTGACGCACCACCACATGCTGCCACCACAAGAAGACCGACAACTCGCGGTGTTCGAACAATGGCTTGATGAGCGGCTCGAACAGCTAAAAGCGACACCGGAGGTTCACTCCCCAATCGAACGCTTCAGCCGATGGCACCACCTGCGCCGACTCAAAGGCGAGTCCTCTCGGACAAAAAATATGAACTACGCCACCCGCAGCGCGAAACAGGAAATCACCGAAGCCGGTAAGTTTCTGCTCTGGCTCAAAGGCGAACACGGCAAGACCGCAGCATCATTCAATCAGGCCCACGTTGACGAGTACCTCGCCGAAGGCCCATCGACGCGGCGGCACATCCGAAATTTCGTCCGATACCTCAAAAAAGAACGCACCATCGAAGGCGTCGACGTTCCTATTCGCTACGCCCGCACCACACCGATGATCACCCAACGACAGCGACTTGAGCACATCACAACACTTATGCAGGCCGTCGAAATCAGCGACTCCACTCGAGTCGCAGGCCTGCTGTTCCTCCTCTACGGCATCCCCATCGGCCGGCTCTGCATGCTCACCACCAGCGCGGTCGAGGTCAAACCAACCGGCACAACCATCACACTAGGCAAGACACCGGCACCGATCCCAGAGCCGATCATCCCGCTGCTACTGGCCCACCTGAACAGCTGCGAAGGACAGCAAACCGTCAACACCGGCACCGACTGGCTCTTCCCCGGCCTCCGAGCAGGACGGCCCCGCTCCCCCAACACGCTCCTCCTGCAACTTCGCAACATCGGTATCAACATCCAAGGCGTCCGGAACACCACCATCCGCAGGCTCGTCGAGGAGATCGACCCCACATCGCTCGCACAAATGACCGGCTACGGCCGGAACACACTCGCCCGGCACGCAACCGCCGCTACAATCCCGTGGTCCACTTACGTCGTCGACAAAAACCCACATTTGGGAGTGGAACGTGGACATCAATGACCGAGTTGTAGCTTGGCTAAATACGATGTCACCGCCACATATTTACATATCGAGAGCCCGCAAGGACGCTAGTTGGGCGATCCACTCAGGGCCGGGAACATCGCCTATCGTCGCGTTTCAAGCATCTACAGAACCGTTACATGAACTGGATTTGATCTTGGACATGTTTCAAGACGTCATCATGTCTGACACCAAGGAGCGCTGGCCGGACACCGACCACGACACGTCGCCCGATATCCAGGCCCAAGACGACGGCTCGATCACAAAAGTTGGATACAGCTACGCTCCAGTTGAACGCGAACCAAGGGAGTGGGTGGCCTGGCTCGATCCCTCCCAATGACGCAACCTGCCGCTGCCCACACCCATCGAGGCGCAGGGGGGCGACGGATAGTGCCAAAGGCGATACCCCTGTTACCCAGTTAACCTCTGCGTATTCCAGCTGATGCAACACGCCTGCTTCTGCTACGGAGTTGCTTGCAGTTGTTGTTGGGGTCGCTGACCAGCGGTGAGGACTATCGTTCGACGGTTCCGTCACCCGGCCGTGGCACTGCGGATAATTGTCTTATGCAGTGGATTGGATGACCGACTCCCGCGCAAGGGCCGTCGCCAGGAGACAAACCAGTGACCGGCAGCGTGCACCATCCGACGGACCCGAAGGTTACGGGTGGGACCTGACCGGATGTGTGGCAACAATGCTACGATGACGCACATGACGACCGTAGCTTCCCGGGATCTGCGTAACCACACTGCCGAGGTCCTGCGTCAGGTGTCGGACGGCACCCGGGTCACGATCACTGTGAACGGCAAGCCGGTCGCCGAGATCGGTCCGGTCCGGTCCGGTCGGCCTCAGTTTCTCGCCAAGGCTGACCTCCTCGCCGTGGTGGCGGGGCGTCAGGCCGACGCTGGGCTGACAGGGGATCTGGAGATACTCGCCGGCGACACCACCGACGAGATCGATGCGTGGTGAGCTCGCGTCCCGCCCTGCTTGACACGAGTGTCCTGATCGCGAGGGAGTCGGGCCGCGGCCTTGACACGGACCTGCTTCCTGACCAGACGGCGATCAGCGTCATCACCATCGCTGAACTACATGCGGGGGTATTGGCCGCCCCTGACATCGCGACGCGAGCCCGCCGCCTATCGACTTTGGAGGCGGTCTTTGCGGTCGAGGCCTTGCCGGTCACCGCGGAGGCCGCTCGTCGCTGGGCTGAATTGAGGTTGCGTCTGGCCGAGCAGGGTCGCCGCGCCAAAGTCAACGACCTATGGATCGCTGCGGTCGCCCAGGCCAACGGGATGGACGTTGTGACACAGGACGACGACTTCGACGTCATCGAGGAAGCCGGCGGACCGCCCGTCGTTCGGGTGTGACGGATGCACATGTCCGGCCAGGTCCAGCGTGACCATCGCTCGGCGGCGCAGCTGACAGCCCCCAGCAGGGTCAGCGGTTTTCCGGGGCGAGCGGCCGGGTCACGTCCTTGACCTCGATCTGCTCCTTGCGTACCTCGCCGGTGACATCGCGCTGTTCGGTGACCGTTTCGGTGCCCAGCCGGACCCGTTCCACCGGCAGCCTAGGCCGAGACGAAGGGCCGCTCAGCGTGCAGGATCACCTCGTGTTCGTCTTCGGTGATCTCACCGCCGGTCATCGCCTGGTCTGGGTTGGCGTCGGTGATCGGTTCCCGTTCCACCCGCACCTCCTCGTGGGAGACGGGCATGTTGACGGTCTGCTCCTTGGTGACGACGTACTTGCGTAACCGAGCCCGCCCGGCCTCCACCTGCTGGGTGCCGACGTTGAGGCGCTCCTCCGAGCGGGTCATCGCGTCGTCGGAGTTCGGGCCCGACGTGCCGTGCCCCGCCCCGCGGACGTTGGCCGGTGCCGGTGCCGGTGCCGGTGCCCCCACGGCCGTAGGCGGCGTCACCACCACCGCGCAGGTACCGCTCATCTGCAGAGCCAGGAATGTGAGTGCAGTGACGACTACCCCTCATGGCGAACTGCCACACCTCGACCAAATCGGTCGCGCCACCCTGCGGACGATCGCGGAACTCGCCGGTGTATCGCCGTCGACGGTGTCGCGGGTGCTCCATCCTGGGGCGAAGAGTACGGGGCGGTCGGCCGCCCCTAAGACGGTGGCCCGGATCCGCTCCGTCGCAGATCGCGTGGGTTACGTCGCCAATCCGCACGCGGCCGGTCTTCGTACCCAGCGCAGCAATCTGATCGGCGTGCTTGTTCCTCGATTGTCCGACCTGGTGCTGGCAACCGTCTATGAAGGCATCGATGATGCTGCCGGGGGGCCGGCTACCAGACGGTTGTCGCGAACAGCCATGACAATGAGGCAGAACAGCGGAGCCGAGCCGAGATGCTCCTGACCCGCCGCGTTGACGCGCTCATTCTCGGCGACATCCACTACGACGGCCGGTTCGCCGACGAGCTAGCCCGACGGGGTGTGCCGTTCCTGCTTGTCAGCCGACATGCCGGCAGTTATCCATCGGTGACCTGCGACGACGTGCTCGGCGGCCGGCTGGCGGCCGAACACCTGCTGAAACTCGGTCATCGGCGGGTGGCCGTCATCGCCGGGGAGCCGTTTGCGAGTACCGGTATCGATCGCACTGCGGGCTTTCTCGCGGCCTTCGCAGCGGCAGGTCATGCTATTTCCCACGATCGGGTCGTGCACTCACGATTCGATGTCAGCGGTGGGCGGGCGGCAGCCGAAATTTTGCTGGCCCAACCGAGACACCCACCGCCATTTTCGCCGTCAACGACTTCGCTGCGATTGGCACACTGGGCGCGATTCGGGACTCGGGTCTGGTCGCCGGCCGCGACGTTGCCGTGATCGGCTATAACGATGTCTCGGTCGCGGCCGAGCTGCCGATTCCGCTCACCACAATCCGCTCCCCGATGCACGCGATGGGCTACCGCTCGGTCGAACTTGTCCTCCGTTTGCTGGATGGCCAAACAGGCGGCGTCCGAGCGGCTCCCCCCCCGTCCTAGTGCCCCGGGCCTCCACACTGAACTGGGCCGACCAAGCCAGAGCAGCCCAGTAAAAATACTCCGTAGCACCCGTCAGGCCGCGGCGACAAGGTCGGGGCCAAGAATCAGGGGATGCGGGCTCCGGTGCTGGCGATGGGTGATGGGGCGTTGGGGTTCTGGGCGGCGTTGCGGGATGTGTTCCCGCAGACGAGGGAGCAGCGTTGCTGGTTCCACAAGTCGGCCAATGTGCTCGCGGCGCTGCCGAAGTCGGCTCACCCGGGGGCGATTCTGGCGATGCAGCAGATCTACAACGCCGAGGACCTGGACCACGCAAAGGTCGCGGCGAAGGCGTTCGCGATCGACTATGGCACGAAGTTCCCCAACGCCGTAGCCAAAATCACCGAAGACCTGGATGTGCTGTTGGAGTTCTACCGCTACCCGGCCGAGCATTGGGTCCATCTGCGCACGACCAATCCGATCGAGTCGACCTTTGCGACCGCGCGGCACCGGACCAAGGTCACCAAAGGACCGGGCTCGCGGGTGGCCGGATTGGCGATGGCGTTCAAGCTCATCGAGGCTGCTCAGCAACGGGTGGCGTGCGGTAAACGCACCGCAGCTGGTGGCGCTGGTTCGGGCCGGCGCGAAGTTCCACCACGGCAAGCTCGTCGAACGATCAGACGATGAATGTGAGGTCTCGGCGGTGGCTTAAAAGATCTTGATCCACAGGTATTGAGAATATCTCGCCATACAGGGGCAATTCGTGGTCACAGACACTGGGCGACCCTGGCTCCGGCGCCGACCGCAGCGGTGGGGTAGCTTGACTGGACGAGAGTGACCCAGCTCATAGGTTTCCCTTGTGTCGCATCGTTCGGCTTGGACCAGCTGTTCACGACATGGGCCGTGGTCACTCCCCCGTCGAGACCCGGAGGTCAATAAATGACAAGCAACAAGGCTGTTGCGTACGTCGAACCAGGCAAGGTCGAGGTGCAGTCCATCGACTACCCGAAGCTGGAACTGCTGGACGGGCCGGGTGTGAACCCTGCGAATGTCGGCCGAAAACTCAATCATGGCGTCATCTTGAAAGTCGTCACGACCAACATCTGCGGCAGTGACCAGCACATGGTGCGTGGACGGACCACCGCGCCGCCGAACCTGGTGCTGGGTCACGAAATCTTGGGCGAGGTCGTGGAAGCCGGTCCTGACGTCGAATTCATCAAGGTCGGCGACGTATGCTCGGTGCCGTTCAACATCGCCTGCGGCCGTTGCCGAAACTGCAAGGAAGGCAAAACGGGGATCTGTTTGAATGTCAATCCGGCCCGTCCGGGTGCGGCCTACGGCTACGTCGACATGGGCGGCTGGGTCGGGGGGCAGGCCGAGTACGTGACAGTCCCCTATGCCGACTGGAACCTGCTGCGTTTCCCGGACCGCGACCAGGCGCTGGCGAAGGTGTTGGATCTGACGATGCTGTCGGATATCTTCCCGACAGGTTTCCACGGCGCTGTGACTGCCGGTGTCAAACCGGGTTCCACCGTGTACATCGCCGGCGCTGGTCCGGTCGGCCTGGCCGCTGCCGTCGGGGCGCAACTGCTCGGGGCCGCGGTGGTGATTGTCGCCGACCTGAACCAGGAGCGCCTTGCTCAGGCCCGCAGTTTCGGTTGCGAGACGGTGGATGTGTCGAAGGGAGCGCCGCAGGAGCAGATCGAGCAGATCCTTGGCGTTCCCGAAGTCGACGCAGCAGTGGACGCGGTGGGCTTCGAGGCCCGCGGTCACGGGGGCGACTCCGGCACAGAGGCTCCGGCGACCGTACTGAACTCGCTGATGGACGTGACCGCCGCCGGAGGCGCCATCGGTATCCCGGGACTGTATGTCACCGGCGATCCGGGCGGTATCGACGAAGCGGCAAAAGTCGGTGCGCTGTCGTTGAGCCTGGGCACCGGGTGGGCCAAGTCGATCTCTTTCACCACCGGCCAGTGCCCGGTGATGCGATACAACCTGGGCTTGATGAAAGCGATCCTCAACGACAGGGTGCAGATCGCAAAGGCAGTCAACGCCACGGTGATTTCTCTCGACGAAGCCCCCCAGGGTTACGCCGACTTCGACAAGGGCGCGGCCAAGAAGTACGTCATCGCACCCCACGGCGCGGTCGCCTGACCCGTTGGTCCGAGGCCGAGTTGCCCGTTTCCGGTGGCAGCTCGGCGCCGCGTCGAAACCAGTCTCTGGCTGCTCACCGCCGGATGCGCGCCGCGAACTGCCCGCCATCGCTCCGGCGGAGGGGTACTTGCTCGGGTTATGCGCACCGTAACCGGCACCGTCATCTCCAGCCTGCACCGCCGGCACCGCAGCATCGAATTCAAAAAATTCCTGAACAAGATCGACAAAGAAGTTCCCGAACACCTGGACATCCACCTCGTCTGCGACAACTACGGCACCCACAAAACCCCGACCGTCAACACCTGGCTCGCCGCCCACCCACGGTTCCACATGCACTTCACCCCAACATATTCCAGCTGGATCAACCAGGTCGAACGGTTCTTCGCCTACGTCACCGCCGACCTACTGCAACGCAGCGACCACCGCTCCGTCCAAGTACTGGAAGCCGACATCCGCAACTGGATCAAAGACTGGAACACCCACCCCAAACCATTCATCTGGACCAAGACAGCCGAACAGATCCTCACTCACTGCGCGACTATTGGAACGGACTACCGGCGCGGGACACTATTCGGGGATCGTGTGGTGGTTGGGCTGTTGCCGAGGTCAGAGTTCGGAGTTGTCGTTGATGTCGCGGACGTCTTTGACGGCGCGTTCCGGACGGCGCGGTCCTGGGCCAGGTCGCCGGCGATACCTCGTAGGTCGGCGGGGGGCGTGGTCCGCGCGGCCAACTGCGCCGCCTGGGCGCCCGGGTCGGGCAACCGTGCCGGGCGGAAGGAGTCGAACTCGTTCCAGGCCGACCAGATGTCGCGCCGCGCCGCATCGGCCAACGCCCGGGCAGCATGTTGGACCTCATCGGGTGGTTCCACGCCAGTTCCGGTCAAAAGGTCCCACAGCGCGTGGTGCATCGCGGCGGGAACCTGGTTGTGCCGGGTGGGCCGCGGGACCGGTTGCAGGCCGTACAGCTTCGCCTCCCGTTTCATCTGCACCGGGTAGGCGGCCAGCAGCATCTGGGTGCGCATCAACGCGGCCAGCACGTTGTAAGCCGGCAAGAACATCTCGTCGGTGGGGATCAGCCGGCGGGAGTCTTGGCGGCGGCGGATCCGGGAGCGGCACCAACTGACCTGCGCGGCGACTCCCGCGCCGCCCAACCCAACCGTCAACAGCGCCTCGAGCAACCCCGGCCATTGCAGGTCGCCCAGCCACCGCGATGCCGGCGGCCACTCCGGCGGCGCCGGTCAACGCGGCCCGGGCGGCGACGGGCAGTTCATCGTGCGTATCGGCCAACCCTTGAAGGTCACGGCGGCCCGGCTGGACCACACCCACAGCGCTCAGCTGCGGGTCCGGTTCGTCCAGGTGCACGGTGTAATCCACCCACCCCCACGGCGGCACCACAAACCGCACCCGCCGGTGACACGGCGCGATCCGGGTGCTCTGCTGCGCCTGCACCGCGCCGGCGGTCAGCTGCGAGCGGACCCGATCCATCCGGGCGGCGAACGCCGCCGGCGTCACCCCGACCAGCTCCGCCTGGCTGACGTCGGGGTCCGGCTCATCCATGATCATCCGTCATCATCCAGCTTCCACCGTGGTCTTCCTCGCAGATGCGGCTTGGTGTTGACAGTTGTCAGGGGTGCGTGGCGGCGGCGACCGAATAAACGAATCCAGGTCTGTTGTCCCAGTGTGCGTCGCGGTCGCCGCGCCGGACACTGACCCACCACCCCGATGATTGTGTGCACCACCTTTCCGGACCGGCGCACCAACCAACATCAGCAGCACACCCGCCACGACGGTGGCCGCGCGGGCTGACCGTTGGTCTGCCCGTGCCCGGCCCCGGTCATACTCGAACCCGTGGTCGTTCATGCGGCCGCCGAACGCCGCAACTTGGAGGGATCGTGACCGAGCAGCCACCGACCGGCGTCACCGAGCTGGCCGCCGCCCGCACCAGAAAGGCCGCCGCGCCGGCCACCAACCAGGACCTGCGGGCGTGGGCCAAAGGCGTGCACACCACCGCGGCCGCGGTGGAGCTGCTCATCCGCGGCTTCTGCGGCCGGTTCGCCGCACCCGGTAACCCTTGGATCCAGCCGCGGGAACACGTCGGCCACTGGGCAGACCTGGAAGCGATCCCCGGGAACATCGGCACGCTGTCCAGCGGCGAACGGGCTTACCTGCTGATCACCGCATCCATCGGCCTGGGCGGCACGGACGGACCGGCGATCAACCTCGGGACCTGGTGAATCGGTCCGAGCTGGTGAACGCAGTCGCGGAGAAGACGGACACGCCTCGGACGCAGGTCGAGGCCGTGCTGGCGGCGACGTTGGATCAGATCATGGCCGCTACAGCGACCGGCGAGAAGGTCATCTTGGCGGGATTCGGAACATTCGAGGCACGCAATCGAGCCGCACGAGACGGACGCAACCCGGCGACGGGCGAACCCCTGCAAATCGCGGCAAGCCGCGGGGTGGGCTTCAAAGCCGGGACGGCATTCAAGCAGCACGTCGCCGGCACCGTCGGATAACTGAATCTGTCACGCGGACCCTCGCCGTCATCCGGCGACAGTGACCGAGATCGGAAACCTGCTAGATCTGTACCGGTGGCCAATAGGTGGGTCAGGGATCGGCCGATTCGGTCAAGCTTTCCCAATGACCAGTGTGTCGCCGACCAGCAGTCGCTCGAGCAGGCGAGTGAGCTCCGGCCGGCCGGTAACGGCGCCGGTGGCCTGGTCGGTGAACGTACGAGCGCAGCCGGCTCGTTGCAGAGCGTCCAGGTGCGGCGCCGGGTCCTGCGCGCTGGTGAAGACCCCCGGTGTACCCGAAGGGCTACGCCGCGACATCGTCCATGTCCGAAACCCCCGACAGAGGGTTTGCGGACACCTCGACTTCCGGTCACGGATTTGGGACAGTTTCCACTCGGCGTGTCGCGATCGACCTCGGCGGTGTCCGAAAGGGATCGAATTCCAGGCCATTGTCGGTTTCCTCCAACTCGACGGTCAGATAGTGAGGTACCAGCTCCGTAGCGTCGAGAGGTGTGCATCCGGCCTGCGGTGGCGTCGTCGAGCGCGTGTGCGGCGTCGTTGTCCACGTCGGCGACGATGCGGCGTTCTGCGGCGCCCTGGCCGACGGTGTCGGTCAGGGCGACCGCGAAGTGGGTTTGCCTGAGGTCGATACCGATGACGTGCCCGTCGGGGTGGCGGCGCGCAGTAGCGCGGAGGGTCGACCGCGACCACCCGAAGGAATGGCCTGGACGGCACTGGGCATCTACAGTCGCAGGTGGTCTGGTCCATGTGTGATGGCCCTCGACGGGGCCGGGCTGCGACCCTGTCGAACCGCTGCCGAACGCATCGACCGCTGGTCAGCCACTCCGCTTTTGTCATCGACGACGAATGGAGCAGTACATGCACGATTGGTTAACGCCCGGACGGCGCCCACGGGCCCGTTGGATGGCGGTGGGTGCCGCGGCCGCGGTGTTCATGGCGATGGTGTCGCCGTTACCGGCGGCTGCGCAGGTCCAATCCGCACCGGCGAATGCATCGGTGGCGGCGGACGGTCCTGGGGCGGTGAGTCATCAGGACCAGTCCCGTAAGGACTGTGTCGGCACTGCCCGGAACACCGGCTCCAAGATTTGGTTCACCGTCGCGGGCGGTGTGTTGTCCGATGTGTACGCGCCGACCGTGGATGCGACCAACGTGCAGACGATGCAGTACCTGGTGACCGACGGATCGACGTTCACCGATCTGCAAAGCCGGGATACCACCTATTCCGCGACGTCGGATCTGACCGGGATGTTGTGCACGGTCACCTCGAGCGCCAAGAGCAAGGCCTACCAGCTGATCTCCACGTATCTGACTGATACCGCGCGGGACAGTGTGGTGGTGCACACCCGGTTCGTGCCGTTGATCGCCGCGGCCCGGAACTATCAGCTGCTGGTCCGGTTGGACGCCAATGCCGGCGGCAATGGCGGCGGCGGGGCCGCGAACGGCGGAGCCGACTCCGCGGTGGTGGACACCTCCGCCGGTTCGCCGGTGCCGGTCTCTTTCGACATCAACACCACCAGTCAGGCCAACCGCGCGTACGCTGTGCCCTCCTTCCTGGCATTGAACGCCGACTTGCCGTTCTCCGCGGTGAGCAGCGGCTTCGTCGGCGCCGCCAGTGATGGTCTGACCCAACTTGACGCCACTCACCACCTGGGGCCGGTCACGGCCACCGCGACCGGCGGCAACGTGGAGCAGACCGCGGCGATCACCCGCGGCCGGGACGGCTCGACCACGCTGGCGTTGGGGTTCGGTACCACCCAAGCAGCCGCCGTCCAGACGGCCACCGCCACAGCTTCGACCCCGTTGCGA
>JAABUY010007304.1_pt1 | contig 10541 bp, 12 predicted proteins | sample 5560271 | NCBI WGS metagenome assembly JAABUY01 (sample SAMN10711886, study PRJNA513374) | rock metagenome | isolation source: Antarctica rocks | place: Antarctica: Victoria Land, University Valley
AAGTAGTCCCGGCACGCGTCATCGTCAGGGAACCAGGCCAGCAGCTCCCCGTAGGAGCTCGGATAGTCCCTGCCCACGACCGGAGGCACCGCCCCATCCTACCTGAAATAGATAGATACCCCCCTTCATCACGTTGGAGGGGGTTGCAGGCTCGGTGGCCTGCGCGACTGCCACACCCCCCGCCCGTTCATAGTTGTATACCTATGATTCTACGTAATCCTTAGTTGCAACACTTCCATAATCCTTGGTACGGTCTATAATCCTTGGTACGGTCTATAATCCTTGGTACGGTCTATAATCCTTGGTACGGTCTATGTGCCCTGGTGGAGAGAGAGACCGAGCTGCACCCGCATCACGAGTTCCCGATCAGCCGGGACGCGCAGTCGAGCGCTGCGAACATCGCCGTGCGCTGCCAAGTCTTCGTCGCTGGCGTGAGGAGGGGGCGACGTGTCTGAGCGTCGCAAGGTGTGCGTCGTTGTCGCCAGTCGTGCGAACCTGGCGCGGATCACGACCGTGCTGGAGGCGGTGCGCGACCACCCGGCGCTCGAGCTGCAGGTGATCGCCTCTGCGTCCGCGTTGCTCGAACGCTTTGGCACGGCCAGTTTGCTCGAGGACGCGGGCTTTGCGCCCGACGCCAAGATCCGCCTGATCATCGAGGGCCAGACGCCGGCGACGATGGCCAAATCCACCGGCCTTGGGCTGCTCGAGTTGCCCACCGCGTTCGAGCTGCTCGAACCCGACATAGTCATCACTGTCGCCGACCGCTTCGAGACGATCGCGACGGCCATCGCCGCTGCCTATATGAACATCCCCGTCGCGCATACCCAGGGCGGCGAGATGTCGGGATCGATCGATGAGAGCGTCCGGCATGCGGTCACGAAGCTGGCGCACGTCCACTTCCCGGCGACCGAGCTGAGTGCAAGTCGCATCATCGCGATGGGCGAGGACCCGCAGTTCGTCTTCAACTGCGGCTGCCCGTCGATCGATCTCGCGGCGCGGACGCCGCCGGGCACCCGCCAAGACGCGCTGGACAAGCACCTCGGTGACGGCGCGCCGCTGGACCCGGGCGAGCCCTTCCTGCTGGTCATGCAGCATGCTGTAACGACCGAGTATGGACACAGCCTGGAGCAGATCAACGCGACGCTGCACGCGGTCTCTTCCATCGGGATGCAGGCGCTGGTCTTCTGGCCCAACGTCGACGCCGGGAGCTACGAAGTCTCAATCGGCATCCGCGAGTTCCGCGAGCAGGGTCTCGCCGACGGCTGCCACTTCGTCCGCAACGTGCCCGCCGAGGACTTCATGCGGCTCATGGCGCACTGCGCCTGCATGATCGGCAACTCCTCAGCAGCGCTGCGCGAGGGGGCCTACCTCGGAACGCCGGCAGTCAACATCGGCACGCGCCAGCACAACCGCGAATGCGCCCCCAACGTCGCCTTCGCGTCGCAAGACCCCGTAGAGATCATCGACGCGCTCCGCGCCCAGATCGCGCACGGGCCCTATCCGCGCAGCGACCTATTCGGTGACGGCACGGCGGGCCGCGCGATCGCCGACGTGCTGGCGACGATCAACCCGCCCGTCCAGAAGCGACTGCACTACGACTCGGCGTCGCTGCCAGCCGGGGCCCCAGCATAGGCAAGGCAATCCGTGCGGGCGCGCCAGCGCAAAAAATCCGCCAGACACCTATGACGCGAGGAGACCGAGCATGACGACGGTTGCGATCAACCTGACCCAGTCCGAAGAGGAGCTGGGGGAGATCCCGATCGCCCTGCGCGCGGCCGATCTGGAGCTGCGCTTCGGATCGGGACGGCAAGCGACGCCTGTGGCCGAGGTGATCGAGAGCCTGAAGGACTGCGCAGCGGTGATCGCCGGCCAGGAGTGCTACACAGCCGAGGTCTATGACGCGTGCCCCACGCTGAGGCTGATCGTTCGCTACGGCGTCGGGTTCGACGTTGTCGACGTCGATGGGGCCACCGAGCGCGGCATCCTCGTCGCCACGATTCCCGGCACGAACGACTGGGCCGTCGCCGACCACGTGTTCGGGCTGATCCTCGACCTCGCGCACGGAATCTCGCGCCACGATCGAGCGATGCGGCGGGACGAGTGGCGCCCCCAGCGCGGCGTCGACGTGTGGCAGCAGACGCTTGGCATCGTGGGGCTTGGCCGCATCGGCCAGGGCGTCGCCCGCAGGGGCCGAGGATTCGACATGCGGATAATCGCCCACGAGCCCTACCCGAACATGGAATTCGTGGAGGAGCACGGCATCGAGCTGCTGTCGATGGACGACGTCTTCGAGCACAGCGACTACCTGACCCTGCATCTACCGTCGATGCCAGAGACCGAGAAGATCGTCAACGCGTCACTGCTGGCGCAGATGAAACCCACCGCGTACCTGATCAACACCGCGCGCGGCGATCTCGTCGACGAGGACGCCCTCTACGCCGCAGTGCAGTCGCAGCAGATCGCCGGGGCCGGCATCGACGCCTGGACGACCGAGCCGATGGACGATCCGCGCTGGGCCGAGCTGGACAACGTGATCCTCACCCCCCACAGCGGGCCCAACACCGAAGGCGTGCGGACAGCCAGCGGAGCTATGGCCGCGGACATCGTTTTGAAGGTACTGCGCGACGAACTACCCGAGCAGCTGCTCAACCCCGAGGCATCGGAGCGCCAACGGCAATAGCAGCACCGTGAAACCCGTCTGGGCGACCCAGCTACAAGGGCGCTCTGCGCCCCAAAGAGGACAGGTCCCAGCAGGACCGTGGCGCTAACCCGACCCCAAATCGCATATGCAGTGCATACAACGGGCTCGTACCAATATCGCCAAACACCACCCCAAGCGCGCCCAACGTGAGCGCCGCCACCCCCGCCCTGGCAGCGCCGCCATGCCCGCGCCGCGCTGCCAAACCAGACTCGCCGGGCGCCCGTGAGGGTACGACGCGCACCCACAGACCCCATGCGTCAACCAGCGTGCAGCACCGCAAGAAGGGCCGGCGAGCCAGCGCACTTGAGCGCGGCGGGCTGGGCGCCGATCTACTCATGCGTTGGGCGACCATCGTGCTGCTCGAGGTCGTAGACCCAGCCGCGCCACGAGCCACGGTGCAAACCAGCGTGCCGGTCGAAACCAGGGTGCGCGGCAAAGACCCCCCGCACGTCCTGCGTCTGCGCTGGATTTGGGTTTCCCGGCAGCGCCGGCGGCGCGAGCACTGCGAGCCGGCGGGAGTTCGGAGGCCTGGCCGCTATGCTCGGTCTTCAGGCGGCAGACGGACACTGCAGCGCTGCTCACGCCCGCTTTGGGCGACAGCAATGACGAAGAGCAGGCGCGTCCGCGGACGCCGTGGTCGCTTCTCCATTTCGCGCAGAGCGCAAGCGGCGGCTCTATGCGACGCTGAGCTCAGCCAGGCCGTTTTCGTTCACGGCGTAGAACCAGGGACCCGCCCCACGAGTCTGGATTGTTCGTTCGATTGCGTCCCAGTGGCGAACTAGGCGCGTGAGCCAATCCCAGGTCGGGAGATCCTTCTTGCCAGCGATCCAGAAGACGCGAAGCCCTGCCTGGGCGAACACGCGAAGCTCTTGGGGGCGGGTCCGGATGTGTCGATCGCGTGCGATCACGATCAGATCCCGCTGAGCGACCGACGGGATCCAAGTTGGATCAAGGGCGCCGAGCCCGCACTCTGGGATCAGCCTATGGCCGGCATGGACGACGTCCTTGCGGGCGGCCTCCAATGTCTTGCCGATTCCCAGCGCGCTCTCGTCGACGTAGAAGCGCAGACTGGCGGGATCGGCGGTCACGTTCGCGGGCGGGCCGTGGCCTTCGTTCTACGCCGCAGCGCGCAACAGTTCGTAGCGCACCGCGGCATCTACCTGCGAGCGCTCCAACTCGTAGAGCTCGCCGATCATCTCCGGCGAGTCACCCGAGCGCACAAGTTCGGCGATGACCTCGGTGCGGACACCGCGATCGGTGATCACCGGTTCGCCAAACCCGCGAAGCGGGTCAATGACCACTTGCGAGAGATCCGTCACCGGGCGAACCAGCCGAGGCTGAGCTTCTTCATCAGCGCTTGTCCACTCCACGGAGCGCCGGAACTCCTCGGCCGGGTCGCTCCACTCAATCATGCGCTGACCCGTTCGTACCACAACAAGCGCGAGCTGACGCTCCAAACCGATCTCCTCTTGCACTCCGAGCACGAGCTCACGGCCTTGAATCCCGAGCCAGGTACGTGCCGAAGCGAGCGGATAGGGGGTGCCCAGCTCTTCACGAAGCCGATCTATGGCAGGCCGCATCCGCAGGAGTGGGACGCCAGCGTCTCGATACTGGGCCAGTAGCCGCGTCTCCACAAACTCACCCCACGTAGCGATCTCGTCGCCAGTCGGCTCGTGGCGGATGACCGGTGGATATCGCTTGCCGCCTCGCTGATACCCCTCAATCCAGCGACGGGCAGTCCCGCCCGCCAACGCGAGGAGCCGGTCAACCTGGCCTAGGCCGTAGAGCGGTCTTTCCAGGAGATTGATCACGTCGCCCATGCTGGTGATCATCGCAGCGATGCCGGGCGAGAGCGAATGCTCACGCCCAGACGCTGCCGTACCAAGCACGATCCAGTCAGGCTCCGATCTACGTCTCGGCACCTAGCGTCGCTACCTTTTCCGCGTGGCTCCGGACCTCTGCTCACGTCTGCTTTGCGCACAGGGAGTCGCGGGGGTGCAGCGCTGCTTTCTGTCGCCAAGGGGCCGTCTCCGCAGAGCACTGCTTTCGCCTTCAAGCAGCCGTCTCTCTTGCGTCCCTTTCCGTTTCAGAGCGGGAGGACCACCCGCGGACCGAGCGCCCTCCGCGGTGTCGATCTGAGCCAGCAAGACAACGAAATGTCGTCGCCGAGACAAATAGGTGTCGTCGGGCTGGACAAGCCCTGTCGCCCTACAAGAAAGTACCCGCTCACCTCACCCTTTTTGTCCGAAACCGGCCGGGGCGCGCGGCGCGCTGGTCCGGGATATCACCGAGGCCCGACACGGAAGCAAGACCCGCAGTTCGACGTGAGCCGGACTGAGGCAGGCCGCGGGCATCGCCGCGACGGCGTCGTCGTCGGCCTATGAGGGTTTGGCGAACGAACCGAGCAACGGGCGGTCGCGCTGCCGCACGGTCCGAGTTCTCTCACGTTCCCCAGCGGCACAATCCCCGCCCCTCACGCAAACAGCCGATCCTCGACCTCCGGCCAACGGCCCGGTGAGCGAGCGCGGTTAGGACGACCTCATCCCGGGCACCAACGAGGCATGAGCAGCCTGGAGCACCCCAGTGAGCGGGGTGGTGCCGAGCGAGCTGGCGGGGTGTTTGAGCGCTTCTCCGAGGCCGCGTCGAACCTGACGAGCTCTCCCCTGTTCTACGGCTTCTGCGTGGCGCTCGTGGGCGCGTTCATCGCCGCGCACGTAGCCCGGCTCGGCGTCGAGTGGGAGCTCGCCCTCGGTGGCGGGCTGTCCGCCGTCACGCTGCTGCTGCTCGCGCTCCTCACGAACTCAGAGGGTCAGGCCGAGCACGCGGTGCAGGCCAAGCTCGACGCGATCGCAAGGGTCCTGGTCGCGCAGAACGAGGCCGACCGGCGGCGCGCAGAGAACGAGCTGGCGGCCACCATCCGCAGCGAGCAGGAAGCGTGAAGGCCCACTACGCCTTTGCAGGTCAAGCGTCGTGCTCGCCGTCGTCCTCCGGCGGACCCGTTGACTCTTGGTCGTCGCCAAACTGAGGCTCACCCGGGTTATGAGGGGCCTCCTCCTCCTGATGCTCGTCGAACTCCGGCTCTCCCGGGTTGTGCTCGCTTTGCTCCATCATGACCTCCCTGAGAACGGTTGACGGTGATTGGGACACCACGGCGACGAAGGTGTCGAGCAGGCACGGATCGTGTCGTCGCCCGTCAAGGGCGCACAGCCGCACGAACAGGTCATCAGGGTCGCGGCCACGGAGGTCGTCAACACGCGCGATCCCCAGCCGCTCCAGCTTGCTCGCCACGGCCGGTCCGACGTTCGGAATCGACTCCAACTGGCTGGTCATCGACACGTATCATCGCAGGACCCCGACCGCCGGCAGCGAGGGTGTCCGGACGGCGTTGAACTTTCGGTCGACCTGGCGGGCTGCTGCAATCGCCCGCAGCGAAGTCGCCGGCCAAATCACCCCCACTGCGGTAGCCGCTCAGGGACCTGCTCTCCGCGTGTTCTTGACGTGGGCGTGGCCCGCTCTCTTCTGCTCGGAAACCGGATCCTTCCGGACGATCGCATTCGCCATCCCGCCGGCGAGGGACGGGCGACTGCTTGGGCGACCACACGATCGCGCCGATCGGGTCGGCCGGCGCGGAAGCGACTCGATCGCCTTCGTCCGGATCTGAGTGTCCCGAGTCCCGAGTTTGACGAGAACGAGGGCAGCGGCCCATTGCGGTGAGGCACCTGCAATGACGCGAACGCGGTACTCGCCGACGATGTCGCGTACGCGGATGGGTTCGTTCCGGACCAGCAGTGAGGACGCTGCTGCCGACGACTCCCGCAACGCGTGGCGATGCGACCGTCAGCGCTCAGGCGAACGTTGTTCCCTTTGCTCCTCGCACCGAAGGATTCGCTGAACCCCTGCAAGCGCTCGCATCGTTCGGCCGCCGTCCCGGTAGGGGATCCTCCCGCGAGACCTCAATCGCGATGTGCAGGCCGCCAGCTGACCGGCGGGCCATGGGCGCCGCTGTCGGCGATGGTGACCCCCCTCCCGTCGCCCGGCCACGAGCGGCAGGTGATCGTGAAGTTCGAGAGATGGTCGTCGCCTGGCTCGAGCGCCACCCAGGCCAGCGGCTGCTCGTCGGTGGCGTGGGTGCCGGCTTCTTCGATTCGATCCTCGACCTGGCGCCGCTCGGTCTCTCCGAGGTACTGGCGCATGACTGACTGCCAGACGACGGTGAGGCGGCCGGGGTGAGGTTTGGCGAGCCGGCGCTCGACCCAGGCGACGGCGGCTGCCGCCTCGACGATGGCCGGGTGTGCCCCGCGCGATGGTGATCGCCTCCCTTGATACGCGCGAGCCGATCGAGCTCGTCGGGCCAGATATAGGAGAGCAAGGCCAGCGCGCCCTCCTGCGTGGACACGTCGATGGGGGCGGGATCGCAGCCGCACCGCTCGCTCAGGCAGAGAAAGCTCTCGACCATCCAGGGTTCCTCGACGGGCAGTCCCTCCCAGGGCTCGTCGAACGAGAGGCGCGACGCTGGGTCGCCGAGTGGCCGCCCTGCGACTACGTAGCGGTAGCGGTCCGCGTGGAGATTGAGGCCTGCGCTCGCACCCGGCTCGAGCAGTCTGATCGGAAGTCGGTGGCGGTCGGCCAGCCGCAGCAGGGCGCCGTAGAGGGCGGCCGAGCGCCCAGGCTCATTGGTTTGGACGGTCCGGGCGGCAAGGCGACGGACCTCCCCTTCGATCGTCGCTTCCGCCGCCGCCCAAGCGTGGTCGAGCGGCTCTTCCCCGCCTACGCTCGCGTAGTAGCGGGCGAGCTGCGGCGCGTCTCCGGCGAGCACAAGATGGTGAAGCGCGGCCAACAGCCGCCCCGCCGGCGCCGACCCCGGCGCGCCCGGTCCGTCCGGGAAGACGTCGGCGACCGGCCCGTCGCGACGCGCGCTGTCGGCGGCGCCGCGCATGAGCGCGATGTACAGCGGCGAGCGGCGATCCCGCTCGAGCGCGTCGGCGTGACGCGTGATCCGATCGGCGAGCGCGTCCATGGCGGCATTTTGACGCCCGCCGGACGCATGGAGCACCGGGCCGAGTTAGCACCACCCGCTCGCCGTCCCGATACGTCGGACTCACGCCGGTCGAGATCGTCGAAGCTCTCACCCACGCCGCCGTGTACTGCGGCTTCCCCAAGGCCCTCAACGCGATCTTCGTCGCCAAACAGGTCTTCGGCCAGCGTGGTCTCCTGCCGCTCACCCCACCAGCACGCTGAGGCCTGTGCGACCCGCAAGCCGATCGGCTTGCCAGCCTGCCCTCCGAGCTGAGGACTACCAACACCACGGCCGCGGTAAAGAGGGGCCCGCGCAGCCCGTCTCAGGGGTCATCGCCCAGCCCGGTTGGCAGACGCACACACGGCGGGGATGACCGTAGGATTCGGTCCATGTCAGACGAAGCACGCCTCGAGGAAGGCCCCTCCGGCCTGGCGCCGGCAACTCGCGGCTGGTTCGTGGTCAACGTGGCCGACGCCGCCTGGCGCACGCACCCGCGCTTCGGCGCCTCCTGGGGGTTTGAGTCCCGCGATGTCGCCCCATTCGCCGAGCTCGGCATCAACATTCGTGTCCTGGACCCCGGCCAGCCGAGCGGTCTCTACCACTCCGAGAGCCACCAGGAGGGCTTTCTGGTCCTAACCGGCGAGGCCCTGCTCGTGGTCGGCGACGACCAGCGCCCGCTGCGCGCATGGGACTTCCTCCACTGCCCGCCGGGCACCGACCACCTCCTCGTCGGGGCCGGCGACGGGCCGTGCGTGCTGCTCGACGTCGGCGCTCGCGCGACCGATTGGTCCCAGCAGGGCCTGCACTACCCGGTGTCCGAGGTGGCGGCCGGCTTTGACGCCTCGGTAGCGACAGAGACCAGCAACCCCCGTGAGGCCTGCGCCGAAGTCGAATGGCCCGAGCCAGGGCGTCCGCAGGCGCCAGGACTGCCGTGGCACGAGCACCCGGCGGTTCCGCGCGCTGAGATCGGTTCGAGTGGACGCCTGATAGACCGCAGAGGTCGCGATGTGCGAAGTCACTACGAGGGCCGCTGCTGCGCGGCGCGCCACTCCGCCCCCGCATGCCGGCGATCCGCAGCACGATCCACATCCCCCTTCCGCATTGATCGCATCACTGGGCGCGCTCGAGTGTGATCGACTCAACTTCAACTATGCGGCGGGCCAGCGGTAGGTCTCCGGATGTGGGCGCGAAGGCCCTCAGGCGCCCGCTTCTCGCGGTCGGTCATCGCGCCGTCTGCGCTTTGGGAGTGGGGCTGGCCGTGGCGGGCGCGGCCGCCGGCTGCGGTGGTGCAAGCCCAAGTCCAGGTCGGGGGAAGCCGAGCACGATCACGACCTCGTCATCGTCTGTGGTGCATGCCACCCGTTTTTCGCCGCCGTGCCTGCCGGCCGTGTCCCCGGGCGCATTCACCGCCGAGCAGGTCGCGGCCCGGTTTCTTCAACTCACGGGCGAGCGACTGACCGTCAAGCACAGCGTGGGTCTTGAATTTCTGGACCTGCCAGAGACCGCGTTTGCTCGCACCAGCGGACGCTACGGCCAGTTTCAGATCACTGTCGTCGACGGAGGGCTCACCGACATCGAGACCCAGCTCGATCACGACCAGGCCGGGGATACCGTGAACCCCGATCAAGGCTGCGTGTGGTGGCAGCGCGATAACGCCTCGCCGCCGGACTGGCAGGCGGTCAAGCCGTTTGGCAACGTGCTGCTGACGGTGGACTACCACTCGATCAAGCACCTGGACGCGAACTTCCAGCGGCTGGTCGAGGTGCTGGACACGCTGCGCGATCCACCGGCCGTGGCCGCATCGAGGATTCCCGCGCTGGACGTGGCGTGCGACAAGCGCGGGATCACTCCGGGCTCGAGCATCGAGGGCAGCTGCCGTCTCGGTGACCAGACGCTGGTGCAGGTCGGCGCCAAGCATCTTCTGCGCCTGCCCGGGATCGACGTGCGCCTGGACAGCGTGCAGACCGGGGCGAGGATCGACGTTGCTGGCCGCGGCGTGATCCGCTCGCGCGGAGGGTTCGTGATCGTCCGCTACACGGTCACCAACCATACCTCCGCGCCGATCAGCGATCTTGATCCAGACGCCCGCCTGGCGATCGACTCGCGCCTTTACCGCAACCGTCCCGGTCTCGAGGTGCTGTTCACCCCGCCGGCCGCGCCCGGGCTGGTCAACCCGGGCGGCAGCCTGCAGGAGGTGCGGGTGTTTGATCTGCCACTCGCCGCCATCCGTCGGCTGGACGCTGCGGCAGCGCTTGAGGTCGCCGGCGATCATCAGCTCGTCCTGGTCGGCGATTCAGACACCGTCGGGCGCCTGCGCCTGCGCGGCGCCCCGCGGCAGGGCAGCGGGCCTACCAGCTCGAGGTTGGGCACGCGCGTGTGAATCCACCACTCACTCACCGGCTGGAGGTAGGGCAGCGCCCGGCCCCGGGGCCTCGACAGAGGCGCCCGTCACCAGCCCGACGGAAGGAGGTCGCGACTAACCGCTGGCCTCGACGGCCGCGAGCTCGTCGACATGTTCCCGATAGTCCCACTGGGCTCGAACCTCAACCTGGGCCTCGCCATCGTCTCCTACAGCGGCACGCTCAACTTCGGTTTGGTCGGTGACTTCAACGCGGGACACCGTCGGTCGAGCCGGAGCGACGTTCGAGACCCCTGCTTTGTCGTCCGGCAGACCCGGCGTCCCGGCCGCCTTTTTCCGGTTCTCCGGGCATCGATGTGGCTGGTCGAGAACCAGGATATGGCGCTAAGCAGGACTTTTGTACGGTGAAGAGGGGCGGTAGAACTTGTGCGCACGTTGGATCGTCGTTCGAACCCCGATCTGGG
>JAABUY010007306.1_pt1 | contig 10539 bp, 12 predicted proteins | sample 5560271 | NCBI WGS metagenome assembly JAABUY01 (sample SAMN10711886, study PRJNA513374) | rock metagenome | isolation source: Antarctica rocks | place: Antarctica: Victoria Land, University Valley
GATCAGCAACACGGACTGTTGTCTGTCTGTGCACTGTCTGAAGCTCAGCGTATTGCTGAATCTGCTGTGAGAGCTGCTGCTGAAGTTGCTCAAGCTGCTGAGACTCGAGATCAAGCCGCTGAGTCAGATCAGCGTTGGACTGAGCAAGCTCTGCTGAACTGGCTTCCAAGGACCGCAGCTCAGCGCACTGACCATCAATGCACTGTCGGGCTTTGCTGAGCTCCTCAGTGCTGCCTACAGCAGTAAGGTATTTGTCTGTGTTCTGCATTTGGTTGTTCACAGTTTTGCACAACCTCAAAGCAGGTTGCCATTGCAGTACAGAAAGCCGTTGACACAAATACTAAGAATTGTAGGACTGAGTTGGAGGACTAAGTTGTAGGACAAGTCTTTGGACCCAAGCTCACCAACACATTGCTTCAGGTGTCAGTACAGTGTCATTTTATGGATCAAAGACGCAACAGCAATGCAGTGTACAAAGCCATCACACACACTGCCACCTAGCTGATAGGCTGTGTGACATGATGCCAGCATGACATAAGACTGTACCTTGCAGCTCTGCTTGCACAGCATGCAAAGCTTCGGTCTCTGTTTGCAACTGCCTCTGCAGCTCTGAGACTGTGTCACTACTGCCAGTGAGATTCTCCTCCAGCTGGTTGCAGCGTGCTGTTTGCTCACTGCAGGTCTGTTGCAGACGCTCATGCTCAGCAGTCAGCTTTGCGGCCTGCGTCTGGGCATGCTGCAGCTGCTCATGTGCAGACTGCAGCTCTTCTGCCAGTGCTTGACAACTGGCCTCTGATGCAGCTGCTGCGTTCTTCAGCACTGTTACCTCTGCAGCCTGACTAGCACTGACGTGTTCTTGGTGCTTGAGCTCAGCCTCCAGGCCTGTGATGCATTTGTAGATTAGACATGCCTGGACACAGACTTGCAAGACACGTATTGAGCTTGACTTCCTTGAATGCGCGCAAATTGCTGACACTTTATTTGCAGGATGTAGGTCGCACAAACCGGTGAGGACTGCCAACTATTGGCAACAGATGTTGATGTGCCATGCATTCACAGTCCAGCAGGCATCAAGAGCTAAATACGCTGCTTGTGTCCAAGACATCAGGAAAACAATGCCTGATATTGCAGGCCAAAGTACACTGCCACGTGCCTCTGCGTTTAGCAAAGAGTATCAGGTGGCAAATACATATGATCTTCAGGTACCTGTGGCCCTCTCCTTGTGAGCGTCAACCTGAGTCCCAAGGTCACCACAATGAGCTATTGTCTGCACATGTGCTGTCTGAAGCTGGGCATGCTGCTCAGCCTGCTGTACCAGGTCCTTCTGGTGCTGCTCCAGCTGCTGAGTGAGGTCACGCTTTGCTTCACTAAGCTGTGCAGCGTTGACATGAAGCGACTGCACCTCAGAGGCCTGTCTGACAAGCTCTGCTTGTGCGTTGGCGAGGTCATTGGTGCGCCCTGCAGCATACATCCCCGTAAGTGGTTTGCATATTTTGCGCGTGCAATACACCATGAGTAGGCACATACATATGTTGACGGATAGTGCTTATAGCGTTGAGATGCAGTGTGCAGTAACTGCAGACTCTGGCCAGTCCTACAGGGAGCCCAATGATAACAACAGACAAGCCCACCGGTGATGATGATGCAGAGTACAGAAGCTGAAGCATGTCCTGTGGGGCTTTCATTTTCAGTGTGCAATGCACAGCATGAAGGCAGTGATCAGGACACACAGATTGCAGCACCTTGCAGCTCCTCCTGCACAGTGCCCAGAGCCTTTGTCTCTGCCCGCAAGCAGTCTTGCAGGTCAGAGGCAGCTCGACCACTGCTGAGAAGCTCTGCCTCCATCTGGTCGCAGCGCGCTGTCTGCTGATCACATGTCTGCTGCAGACGCTCACGCTCACTTGTCAGTTGTGACGCCTTAGTCTGGGCTTGCTGCAGCTGTCCAGCTGTAGCCTGCAGCTCCTGCTGCAGTGTGTGGTGACTGGCAGCTGATGCAGCTGCTGCATGCTTCAGTGTGGCCAGTTCTGTGACCTGGCCATCGCTGGCTTCCTGTGCTGTTTGCAGCTCAGCCCTCAAACCTGTAGTCAGTAGAGGAAAGTATTGCCAAGGAAACCCTCAGCAAACCGACTCACGGCAAACTTGCTTTCTGGGCATGACAGGTGAACGCAATGTGACTGTGCATGACTGAAGACATGAGTCCTGTATATGTAATTGACTTGAAACACTCAAGACTTCAAAGAGCTGGCTAGCAGCTTGATTACTCAACAGTTTTTGGTTGTAAGCTGAACTTGACAATGTTGGGTAAGTGATATGCTGCTATACTAGCTTCATTAGACAAAGACATGTCACATAAGCCAGTATCATGTGCGTGTTGTTATTGACTGAATGATTGTTAGTGCTGCAAGCAATCCAGATCTGACCAGATCTAGTCACAATTTTGACACGGCAATGCAAGATATAGATCACAATCACCTGAAATGCTGTTTGCCTGACTGGCACTCTGGGCCTGCAGTGACCCCATTGTCTGCTGGCTTGCCAAGAGGTCTGACTGCAGCTTGGCAGCATGGTCCAATTGTTGTTTGTATGCTGCCTCACTCTGATCAATATCCTGCTTCAAGCCCTCCAGCTGTTGCAGGCTCTGGCCCAGCTCATCATGGTTGGTCTGAAGCCGATGCTGCAAGGCCTGCTTGTCCTCTGCCAGCCTGTCAAGGTCTGCCTGAGCTGTTGACAAGGCAGAGGCTTCAGCGTGTTGCTGCTCATGGGCTGCTGCAAGCTCGTCTTGCAGAACTGCACCAAGTATTACACATCAGCAAACGAACACAAGAGCATTGGCAGGATGAAAAAGCGTTGGCATTGCTGGGTTGTTGACAGATAGGTTGGCAAGATGGCATAGCAGATGCCAGACCAAAGATACACACTGAACAAAGTAAGGAGAAGCAAATGTGCAGGCAAGTGTCAAGGTTGTATCAGCACTGTCAATCACCAAATGGTCCCTCTGCAGCATCAGATGAGCAGGTCATCTAGGTGGGACAAGACCTCAATGGAATTTTGGACGAGTGCACATAACTCAGTTGCATTGCTCTACCTGAGACGGTGCTTGTCTTGTCCGCAAGTTGGCTTTCAAGCTCGGCCCCAGCTTGAGTGCTGCTTTGCAGTGCAGCTCTGAGCTGTATAATCTGAGCAGAGTGGTCATCAGCCTGAGTCTGCAGCTGCATGTGCTGCCTTGAACGCTCCTCTAAGCTGTCTTGAGTCTGTTGCAGCTCGATCACCTTCAGCTGCAGTTGCTCCTGCAAGCTGTCGTGGGTATGACTCAGCTGGTCCAGGTCTGTCTGTGCAGCTGTGAGCTCCTGGGCTTGGTCAGCAGACCTTTGCTGTGCCTCTGCCAGCTGCTGCTCAGTGCCTGCACATCGCAGCGCAAACATTGCTGTATTGCATGTTTTAGGCACCAAAGACAATTCAAGATTGCATCGGATTCCTTGAAGAAGTTGGTGTTGACAACAGTGTAGTTGTGAGGACTTAAGGGCTGAACAAAAAGTACCTAATGCCTCCAGGCTCACTCGCTTGAGTGAGCGCATGAAATGCTGGACAATTGCAAAAAGGGAACCAATGCATGCATGCAAGCACGATTGAGTGAATGCAGGAATGAACAGTTGCATGCATGAACAAATTCACTCATGAGCATCACCTGCAAGCTGCTCCTGCACAGCCCTGAGCTTCTCCTGCTGTCTGTCCGTTTCTGACTGCAGATCTTCCTCCTGCTTGCTAACAGCAGCCAGATCTGCCTCCAGCTGAGAGCTGACCACAGCTTGCTGCTCACGCTCACTTCTAAGCTGTGTCAGGTCGGCAGCTTGTTGCGCAACAGTACCCTCGAGCTGAGCACAGACGTCAGCCTGCTGCTCCTGTTTGCTCTTCAACCCTTGCAGCTCACTGGTCTGTTGCTCATGCTTGCCTTTCAGCTGCTGCAACTCAGCAGCCTGCTGAGCAGCACTGCTCTGCTGATGTCCAAGCTGCTGGGCCTTGTCTTGCAGCAGCTGTTCCAGATCAGCCTTTGAGGCAGTGGCGCTGGTGAGCTGAGTTCTGAGGGCAGTGAGAGCAGACTCTTGACTTGTTGTGTGCTTCTGGGCTGCCTTCAGCTGCTTTCTCAAGCCTGCATTAAATGTACCACAAGCATGTAATCAGTGCTGTTACATTCTTTACAAATCAGGGATCACAAGAAGATCATCAGGGCTTGTGCCAGCAGGGACTATTCGCAGCAGGTAGGTATCAGACTCAAGGTGACAGACTGCAAGACCATCTTGTGCTTTAGCGGATATGATTGCTGCAGGGGCAGCAGCTGAGAATAGTAAAAGCCCTACATTGGCAAAAGCTACGCAGCTACCGTTACCTCCATATTGTTACCACAAGCCGATACTCAATGAATTTTGTTCCAGGAAAGCAGGCATATGCTATGCTGCAAATACACGCAAGCAAGTACAGCCCATTTCAGTGATGCTACAGGTTGGCATTGGTGGTGACCTGCACATTCTTTTTTTATGGATGCGAACTTGTCCTCCAGTACTGTCAGCCCATCCTGCAGCTCCTCAGTCTCAGCCACATCCTCAGCAAGCTTGTGAGTCAGCTTAGCTACCTCAGCTCTCTCATGTTCATACTGTTCCTGGACCTACAGCATGCATGGATTTGATCACTGGCATGCATGCTGTTAGGCTGCTTCAGCAGGCTAAAAGCTGCGTGGCATGTTGTGTGACTCTCATCACAAAACCATGCAAGGGGCATAAGGCGTGCTGTGTGTCATCACACTTGATTATAGAACTGGAAGACAGGGCTGCAACAGCAGCTGAGACTCGTGTGAGGCAATATCTAAAGCCTGTGCTGCTTTGCGGTACTTGTGCAAGCACATGTAGACGTATCACCTGAGCACATGCATCACTCTGCGCCATCAGGACGGCCTCCTTCTGTGCCAGTTGGTCTTGTAGCTCAGCATATGCAGCCTTGCTGTGACGCTGCTGCTCTGTCACGCTTGCCAACTGTGCAGTCTGGTCCGCATTGGCAATTTGCAGCTCAGCAACAACAGACTCAGCCGCCTGCAGGTGTGATTGCAGTGAAGCCCTATTGGCTGCTTCTTCATTCAACTGCTGCTGCAGCCGCTGTGATGACTGGGCTTCGGCCTGAGCTGCTGCATTGGCAGCATCCATGTCAGCCTGAGTATTACGCTGAGTCAATTTGGACTCGTGCAGCTGGGCCTCAAGATCGGTGACAATTTGGCCTTGTTTGTCAAGCTGCTGCTGTAGTGACTCAGCAGCTGCGGTCTTTGTGACCAGGTGCTGCTCAGCAGCCTGAAGCTTTGAGTCGACTTTGTCCTTTGCTGAGCTGGCAGTTGACAGTTGTCTCTGAGCAGTGATGAGTGCCTCCTGTTTACCAGCAAGCTGGCTCTGCAGCCCTTTTGAGCTCTGCCTGCTGCTGTCAAGGGCCTCTGTAAGGGCATGCACCTGTTCTGACAGCTGTACTGACTCTTGCTTCAGCTGGTCGTTCTCTATCTTGGCATTTTGCACATCCTGATTTGTGTCATCAACAATCTTTTGTACCTTGCTCAACTCTTGTTGCAGCTGGGCAATGTTGCTACCACTGACTGTCAGGTCACTCCTTAGCGACATCGTGCTGGCCAGCTGCTCTTTCAGCTGCTGCTGAAGCTGTTGTTGCAGCTGCTGTTTGCTGGCAAGCTCAGCCTGCGAGCTGGACAGGGCTGAGCTTGTCCTCATCAGCTCTTCAGAATCCTGCTTGGCTTTACTGGACGCGGCAAACAATTGATGATCTACTTCAGCTTTCTCACCACTCAGGGTCTCAATGTCAGATTGGAGCCGCTTGACAGTCTGTTCTTGGTTCCTGAGCTGAGACTGGAGTGACTCAGCATGACGCACGCTGGCACAGTGCTTTTCCCCCAGTGCAGCAAGTTGCTGCTCCAGATCAGTCTGTAGACACAGCATTCTGTCAGAGAAGAAGTGTCCTGCATATGTTCCAGCACTGTTCATCAGCCCAACCAAGATGCATAGACAAGGCATAACTCAAAACACGACAGCCTAAACAGCAGAAAGCGCTGCAACAGTGCACTTGCCAGAATGTGAGCGGCGCATGGTATCGGTGCGGGTGCAAGCTTTCTAAACAGTGGACAGCTGTTGCTCAGAGCTGCAGAACTGACCTGAGCTGCTTGTGCAGAGGCATCAGCAGCTGACAGCTCCATTGTCAGTCTTTCCACCTGCTTCACATAATCATTGCATGAGTCCTGCAAAGTCGTCTCTTGTTGCCTTGATGAATTCAACTCCTCTTGCAGCTGCTGTACCAGCTGGTGCCTTTCTTCCAGCTGCTGCTGGTGCTGCTGAGCGGCAGCTGCTGCATCGCTCTGCTCTGACGCACGCTGTGCTTGCAGATTTGTATAGCGCTCCTGCTGCTGTTGGAGCTGGTGGTGAGCATCTGCTACAGCCTGTTGCTGGTCTGACACCTGGACCTGTTGCAGAACAGGCAATGTCGGGTGTCAGGCATGCAGCTGCAGCTTGCAACCTCTTGGGGTTTAGCATGACTGGACTTTGACAACATCAAGCGACCAAACCATGCTGAGTCACAGCCTAACTATGTCACATAGACTTGTGCAGGTGTCGCTCAAAGCAAATGCAGAGGTGATAAGCACATGCCAGGGCAGCCTATAGCAATGCACTCAATGGCAGCTGCCAAGATATGGTGATGACACAGTATGTCTCACCTGCAGCTGCTGAGCTTGGTCTTTGGCCTTGCACAGCTGCTCTGCAGCTTCAGCCTGGTGTGACTCCAAGCTGCTTTGCAGCTGCTGCCTGTCAATAGCAGCGGTCTCCATTTGGCGGTGCAGCTGCTGCTTGTCTGCCTTCAGGACACCAACTTGCTCCGAGAAAGATTCAAGTTGAGCTGTCTGAGCATTGAGCTGGGATTCAAGCAAGCTGTGAGCGTCTATTCTCTGCTGAAGCTCGCGCTGAGTGCTTTGCAGCTCTGAATGACTGCCTTCCAGCTGGGTCTGCAGTTGCTGTGCATCAGCATTCTTTGCAGAGAGATCCTGCTCCAGGGTTTGCAAAGAGACTGTTTGAGCCTTGGTTGAGGCTTGCAGCTTCTCATGCTTGGCAGTCAAGTCAGCAAGCTTGGAGGCCTGCTGTGCTTGCTGTTCTGCCTTGTCAACAAGCTGGGCCTGTCATGCATCAGATGGTGGATTAGTCATAGGTATAGCTGTGTTGACAAGTGCTCAAGGATCATGCCTGGAGCTTAGTTATCTTAGCACAGATCCAGACCATGTCGACAGCATTGTCTCGTACCAACTCGGCCATCTTCAGAGGAATTTGAGCAATAAAGCTGCCATTGCGCATATCATTGGAGCGCATATCAATGCACCGTGAATGATATCACGTTTGTCGCATAGATGCACAAGATATGCACATCCAAGTTGGCCAGTCTGGCTGCAACAATTGATTGCTTGGTGGTTATGTGACGTCCCATTGACAGCAGACTAATGCAATCAAGATGCCAGGAAACATCAGGCGTATAGCAAAAGGGGATACCTGCAAGTCCTGAATTGAATTGCCAGCACCTGACAGCCGTTCAGTCAATTTGACAACCTCAGAATGCTGAGCAGTATGCAAGACCTGAAGCTCTGCTTGCAGCTCCTGCAGAGCTTGCTGAGTATTGCCAAACTGCTCAGTGACGCTGGCAACGTGTGCCGCTTGTTCATCATGCCTGCAAACGAGAGATGACACAAATAGCTGCAGCTAAATTGGCGCAGGCAGAACCAAATGGCAAATTTCAGGTGTCAGGCTATGGATTCAGATGAGGGGTAGAGGGTGACGGCCAAGGGTGGTGCTTGCAATCCTGAAAATAGACTGTGCTGTGACATACAAATGAGGAATGGGCCATGCAACACATGACAAGCTGATATGCATGACGCATTCATGTCAGCTTGTGGCATTGTCCATGGAGGACAGCTTTGTAGGCTTGACTGTGCATGAAGCAAACAGGTGATGAGCTGCTAACCTGCCCTGCAGCTGCAGCCTGCTGGTGTTTGCCTCGGCCAGCTTGGACTGCAGCTCATCTGTCAGCTCCTGGCTGGCCACCGTTTGGCTCCGAAGCTGCATGAGCTCCTCAGCTTGCGCACCGCGCTGACCGCGCAGCCTGCTCTGCTGCCGCTCATGAACAGCCTGCAGGTTGCTTGTGTACTGATCCCTCTCTGCAAGCTGAGTGCGCAGCTGGCGGCCCTCCTGCTTAGCCTGCTGCAGCTGTGCTGTCAGGTCACCTACCTGAGCTGCCTGAGCTTTGTTGTCAGCTTCCAGTCGCAGTTTGAGGCTTTCCAGCTCTGAGGAGTGGTCCTGAAGCTGGTTGAGATCAGTGGAGGCTGTGGCAAGCTGCTTCTCAAGGTTGCGTGTCACCAGCTGACTGCCGCCCAGGTCGGCACGCACCTGTGATAGCTCTGCTATGTTGTCATCACAAGCGGCCTGTAGCTGCTGCTGCAGCAGCTCCTGCGCTGCCAGCTGCTGCTGCAGCTTCTCCACTGCAGATGCCTTTTCACTCAGCTGCTGTTGTACAGTCTCCAAGCTGTTTTGAGTAGACTGAAGCTGTGCTTTGAGTGCACTCAGCTCTGAATCCTGAGACTCACTGACCTGCTCTAGTGACTGCTTGGTATTCTGACTAGCCTCAAGCTGAGTTTGCAGATCAGCAATCTCAGCCTCATGACTTGCCAAACAGCCACTCAAGGCTTGAGCAGCCTCCCCAGCAACTACCAGCTCAGCCTGAAGCTCGCTTGCTTGAGCAGCGTGAGTCTTCTCCTGCTGCTCCATGGCAGCAATGGTGCTTTGCAGCTGCAACTGCAGAGCCGTGAGTTCCTCTGTCTTGGCTCGCAGTTGTTGGTTCTGCCCTTCTAGCTGCTTGCTCTGCAGCTCAACAGTGGAAGCACTGCTGGCGCCTGTGGCCCTGAGACGCAAGATCTCACTGGTCTGAGCGTCACATGTGTGCTGCAGCTGCCGGCGCAGAGCAGCTTGGGTCTCCAGCTCCTCGCTGGTCCGCTTCAGGTCTATTGTCTTTCGCTGGAGGTCTAGCTGCAGCCTGTCTTTTGAGGCTGTGTGCTGCTCAATGTCTTGGCTGAGCTGATGTACCAGGACTGTGTGCTGATTGAGCTCTTGATGTACGCCTTGAGCCTCACGGGTCTTCCTATCAAGTTGCTGCTTGAGCTGGTTGGTGGCATTGGTCTCAGCGTCTAGGCTGGATTGCAGCTCCTGAGCGTGCTGTGTGGCCTGCTGCAAACGATCATTCAACTGGGATAGCTCAGTTTGCAGATTGACCTGCACAGACACATTGTGTTCTTGAACATAAAGATTTGGCTGTGAGCGTTGTGGACACTGGGCATAACACAGCCCTTCCCTGTAGAGTAAAGCTCAGCAAACACAATGTGCTAAAAGCAAAATAACAAGACCATTATGGTGGTGTTCAACAGAAGCATCTGCTGGTGCCAAACGGAATGACGTTGTCATGCAATTCTGAGTTGCTTCAGCTTACCTTATCCCTCTGCAGAGCCTCAGCTTGGCGCTGAAGAGCAGTCACCTGCTCACTCAAGCATGACGCTTGCTGTGTAGCAGCCTGCATGACCAAGTAACAATGCTCAAGCTGCCTATGCTAGCTGATAAGCCGGGAATCTTTCAGAGACCTGCTCAAGGCTGCAAATCAGATTTAAGTCGTGTATCAATTTGACAGCATCGCCAAAGGGCGCAAATCATTAAATAGGCTGTTGTCGGCAAAACCAACTGACAGCAGAGATTGCAAACAAGCCTTTTAATGTGCATTTTGAAGCAGAGGCTAGGATGGCTGAACTGTCCAATTCATTCTGCAGCTAGGACCCTAGGCCTTCTGCCTACACCAAGCGGGTGCCTTTTGCTTTTGTGAGCAATGATCACCTGCAGCTGCTGTTGTGCTGCATCCATGTTGTCAGCAAGCTCTTGACGAGCAGACCTGAGATTCTCCAGCTCTGAGCTGCCAGCTGCTGTTGCACTCGCAAGCTCAGCATCTTTGGCTTGCACGGACTCCCGCAGAACGACCACTTCACGGTTGAGCGAAGCAACCTGCAGCCATGCAACATTCATGTACTAAACTGTGCACCAGTGGGCATACTGAAGCGCCTGCACAGCAGTTTGGTCCTAACGCTGTCAGACCATATGGCTCAGCTGTTGAACTTATACTGACAACAGGCTTGCAGGTGACACTGCTTTCAACCATTTTGATATCCCTAGCTATAGACATTTCGACCGGGATCTTGTTGTTGCAAATTTGCAGACATGCGGGCAAGACCTGTTGCAGTGATATCTGTCTGTACCTGTTGATCTGCTTGCTGAGCGTGTCGGGACAGCCCATTGAGAGCCGCCTCCTGCGTCTGGTTTTCTTCTACAAGCTGCTGCATGTGAATGTGCTGAGCCTGCAGCATCTCTGTGAGCTGTGAGCGTTCTTGCTGGAACGCCAAGCTCTGTTGCGTCAACTCCAGCATCACCT
>JAABUY010007308.1_pt1 | contig 10539 bp, 11 predicted proteins | sample 5560271 | NCBI WGS metagenome assembly JAABUY01 (sample SAMN10711886, study PRJNA513374) | rock metagenome | isolation source: Antarctica rocks | place: Antarctica: Victoria Land, University Valley
GGCCTGCCGCGGCCGGGCCCCGCGCATTTTGGACCTGCATGACCACCCCTGCGCGAGGCTGCCGCGGACCAGGCGCGCCTGCCGAAGGAGTGGATGCGCTCCCACAGGGCCTGCACCCTTTTCTTTCATGTAAAGCAGCGCGCATCGCTGTGCAGCCCTGGATTGTGCTCAGAAGCAGCTTTGAAAGACTAGACTGCCTCCCGGGTGGGCGGCAGAGCGCGCGAGCTCTCAAGGGCCAGGAGGCGCGCCTTGTGCGTGCACACAAAAGTGAGCAGCTCCAGGGTGATGGGCACGGCCGCCGCGGGGCCCACCGCCCACACCCAGACGCACGTGCGGGAGAAGCAGTCGACGGCGACGTCCAGGAACGCGCCAAAAGCGGTGGCCTGCAGATGAGATAGGTCGCAGCTCAGGCGCAGCAGAGCGCTGTGCTAAATAATCTGTCACTGACCGCCAGCACGCCAAAGCGATCACGTGCGAATCCTGACCAGGAGGTGTGCGGGAGGCTCACAGCTGAACTGCCATGTGCGAGGGCGGCGGTCGCAGACCTGGCACAGCCGGCGGGCCAGGACGCCGTCGAGCCCATCCAAAGCAAAGCTCAGCAGGAGCACCCAGTATGTGACGAGCGCCGCGCGCTGCGTCTGTGCGCCGACGCACGCCGCGACCCCGAGCAATGCGAGGCGCGCATACCCGACCAGGTTGGGCGCAAAAAGGAGTACCTGCCGCAGCATACCTTAAGAATCCGGGCCGGTTCTGGGCGTGTTCACCGCACTCTTTGTAGCACGGATGGCCTGGGGCAGACCTGGCCCCTGGTGGGCGCGCGCACGGCTGCGCACAGCGTCACGCGCCGCCGCGCCATGGCCCGCGGAGCCCGCTTGCGCACCTCCAGGCCCTGCGCGGGCGGGGAGTGTGCCCAATCGCTGCCATGCACGACAGAGGAGCGCACAGTGCCACACAATGCGTCGCCCTTTGCTTCTTTGCAGCGTGACAACAGGCGTGCGACTAGATATGAGCGATGAATGTTTGCGTTCATTCAAGACTTTGAGCACATTGTGCTGCCAGCCACTGCCATGTGCGCACACGACCCTGCGGGGTGTATATGCAAGATATACACCAAAGAACACTACTGCTGGCAGTGGTCCGCCATGGACCACTTGGTATGCAAACCGTTCGCCGTCCGGTCTTGGTGCGGCATCCCGTGGTAAAGACAGCTTCATGGTGCCCCGGAGCGACCAGGCGTGCATAGGGCGCATGAGCCGCCCGAGTAGCTGAGGTGATCACAGGCGGATGCAAGCAGCATTATCGAGCGTGACCCCTGTGAATATGTGTTGCAACAACTGCATGTAGCGCACGACGAAAGGAGAGCGGGCACTCAGGCTATTCCAGTCTTATCAGACCGCTTCAACAAGAGCCTAGCAACACCACAAGGCACAGGCGCTTGACAGCGCTCGCACCCAAGCAAAGCAAGAGCTTAGTACTGGCAATGCACCCAAGCAGGACACACACTCAGACCCCGCCGCGCGCAAGCCTTACACATCAGCAATTGTCACCTCCACCTCCACGCCGGGCTCGATGCTGCGCAGACAACGCGCTCCAAATCACTTGCTTTGTCCACACCATACTGCCTTTGCCAGCTCGCTGAGGCAGGCGCCCAAGGCTTTGCTGATACGAGCAGCTTGCAAGAGGATATGCACGAGTACGTCTTCGGAGCGACCACATACGACACCAGCGCAGACAAGTGAAGCTGAGGGTCACCTGATGGACGTGATCTGCTTCACCACGTCCGCGGGGCTGTGCAGGTCGATCAGCCTCTTGTGGATGCTGCGCGGGTGCCACGTAACGCCCGTCAGCGCCCCCACCTCGTCTGCTCGTGCCTGCCAGCAGCACGCAGGCTGACAGAGGCTGGCCGCAAGCAGGGCGGGCGGCGGTTGGCAGGCGGCGGTTGGCGGCGGCCGGGCGCGCACCGCATCTCAAAGCGGTCCCAGGTGTTGGTGCCCTCACCGCACGGCGACTTGCGCGTCGTGATGTGCAGCACCTTGGTCGGCATGCGCACCGGGCCCTTCACCTTGAGGTGCTTCTCCTTGGCGCCGCGGATGAGGTCCGCGCACACTGCAGCGCCCGCACACGTCCTTGCGTCAGGGCGCAGCCCGTCGACAGGCATCAAAGCACACTCAGTGCACACGACAGGCGCTGCTGCACTCGGCCAGGACGCCTCGAGCACCAGGCCGTCAGCGCTGCCTGTGCAGCCCGCAGCGTGACGGCGTGCGCTCGCACCCTTCTCCAGGTTCTTCACGTTGCGCGACGTGAGCGTGATGCGGATACGGTGGATGGGCGACGAGTCGTCCTCCAGGCCAGGCTTGCCGACAGGCTTCATCGCCATGCTGGCCTACCTGCCAGGCGAGTGTCTACCACTGATATTTACACTTACAGCGGCGCTTCCACTCGCGCAGCGCCGAGAGCCAACGCACCTGTGTCTGCTGCTTAGTGCACCGCGGCCAGACGCTGGTCCCCAAGTCTGCACCTATGAGTAATAGGCGCAAGCTCACTGAGGGACTGAGCCTCAGGTCGCGCCGCCCGGCAGCAAGACTCGCGCAGCCGCCGTCGAGGTCCTTAATCCCGCCTCGGGGTGCAAGGTCTTCAAATATGAAACTGATCAAAGTCTGAGCCTGGGCTCGTGGACGCGCAGAGTAAAGGACGCCCAGATCAGCGCAACACCATCTTCGCCAAACACAGCAACAATGGATGAGGTCAGAGAGGTGCGCATGGGAGCGTGCTGCCCGACTCTTGCGTCAGTGGCAGCCCACTGACCCACCGCTGCGACCAAAACAGGTGGTGACAAGCGCCCTTGAGAAGCAGGGCGTGCTTGATAGCCTGCGGGTGCGGGCGGCCGCTGCTGTGCAGTTGCGCACCAGTGGTGCCGCACCAGTGCGATGTCCAGGAAAGTCTTTACAACCACAGCGGCGTCGCAGGCGCAGCTGCGGGCCTGTGTGTTCTCGGCACTCGACGAGCAGGAGGTGTCCACCAACGGCTGCGGTGGGGCCCCATCACGTACCTTTTCTGAAGCTGATGCTGTCCTGCGGACGGAAGGAAGACGCATGGGGCCTGCCCCTGCGCGCAGGCCTGACGCAGCGCGTCGCCAACCCTCTGCGGGAGCAGCTCCTGGCGAGCGATGAGGGGGCGCTGCTCGCGGCGCTCGTGAAGGACTTCCTCGCGTCCGTGCGCCTGGGCTTCACGCTCAAGGTGTACGAGCCAGAGGTCCGGCTGGCCGCCGACGACGACCTCAGCCGCGAGCAGCTTGCGGGCATCCTGGTGCGCCCCTGCGCTGGGCTCTGACCCGCCACGGGCGCCTGCGGCACGCGCAGCGTGCCAGCGCACAGCGGCCGACACCGCGGCCATTGCTCCTGGGCTCTTGTGACTCATGGCTCATGGCTGCATGGAACGTCTGGCACAACGGTACCTGCTCAGAGCTTTGGGCCGTCTGAGCGTGTCAGCTCACCCAGCTTGTCTGCCGCCCTCATCGTGTGCTGGGGACACGCAGACGGGCGAGTTGTGTTCGTGCATGCTTTCAACACAGGGCTGCGCACACTCGGCGGTGCCCTACCAAGGCGTCCTGCCATGTGACCGCCGCTGCGGCAGGGCCTGACCCCAGGCGAGGGGGAGCCGCTGCTGCTGGCGGTGCTGCGGGAGCACCTGCACGCCTACCTGCCCGGCAGCGCGCCAGCAGCGAGCCCCACGCCCGCCCCCGACACGCCTACAAGCGCCAGCGCGTCGTCGCCAGTGCCGGGTGCCCCGCCTGGCCTCGCTTTTTGCAAAAGCTCCGCTGTGCAGCAAGGCGGGCGACCTGGTCGACGCCCTCGCTCTGGCGCGCGCAGAGCCGCGCGCCCGCGGCACCACGAGCGGGGGCCTGGCACGCAGCGCGGAAGAGCTGGGCGCGCCCGCGGACGGGCCCGCGGGCCTGGCGCACGCGAGCGTGGCAGTCACCCTGTCGCCGTCGCCGCCCGCAACGGTGAGCGCAGGAGGGGCGCCCGTCGCTTGCGTCCTGTGACCCGGCCCGGCTGAGCGGCTGGCGCTCGCGGCAGGCGAGCGACACGGCCGCAAGCGGCAGCAGCCCCGAGGCCGCTCCGCCGCTGCGTAGCCCAAGCGCGCTCGCGGTCGGCGAGGGGCCTGAGCCGGAAGCAGGCGGGCTGCCGGGCGCTGCAGATGGGCGCGCGGGCCCGACACCCCTGGAGGCCGCCCCGCAGCCCCGCCTGCCGCCCCTCGACGGGGCGCCGTCTGCCGGCTGGGTGGCCACGACGCTGCCGCCGCTGCCAACTTTACCTGCATGGCTTGGGCGGGACGCCGTCGACTGGGTGCGCACTGGCGAGTTAGGAAGCCCGTGTACACCGTTGCGCGCGCCGCTGACCTCTGCAAACCCGTGCGCCACAGGGCCCAGACTCTGACGCGCACATCTATCTTGAACAAGGGAAAGTTTCCTCCAGCTTGGCCGAGGTGCGCTCCATCTGCACGTTGCCCCACAGTGTGCACGGCGCATGCCCGGCTGATGGGCGCGGTCGCAGGACAATGGCACGCGCTCTACAAGCGTCGTGAGGCAGGCTGATGGCGTCTGATACAACAGGCGGTGGCACACTGCCAGAGGCCTTGAGAGAGAATGAGTTACAACCGACTTGGCTTATATTTAATCATTTAGATAAATGGATCACCCAAACCAGGGTAGATAACGGGTTGGCAGGGCCATGCCTTATTAGGCTTGTAAGCCAGAAGTCTCTGCACGGCAGATTCTGCCTGCTGGCGAAGGAGCACGTCCAGGCTGCACCTCGCGCCACCTGGAGCCGCAGAGGCCGCTCTCTGTGGCTGGCTTGAACCCGAAGTAGCGTTCGGACGTCGTGCTGCCCGCATGGCGGTCGCGCCCGAAAAGTGGGCGGCCGGAGACAGCCATGCGACCAGCGTGGATGCAGTGATCAGCGCAGTGGCCGCAGCGCTGATTTTGTGGCTGCTCGGAGGATTTTTCGTGGGATTTTTGTGAGTCCCGTCCCCGGAGCCGCTGTCTGTGCCGACTTCTCTTGAAGGCTGCCAGGCGCAGTGGCTCTGACTGGCAGCTGGCTGCGTAGGCTGCCACGGCCAAAGTTTCTCACAGCGGCGCGCTGGGGCTGGGCGTTCTCCAGCCCGCTCGGGCTGCTGGTCGGGCGCCTGGCGCTGCTGACGCAGGGCGCCTTCATGGTCAGGCGCGCGGCGCGGCGCCTGCTGTGACCGACTGTCGCTGCTTGTGTGCGCGCGCGCGAAATTCGGGAAGGCACCTGGGCGGGCTGCGCGCTGTGCGCCTGCTCGGGACTGCCAGGGCGGGCAGGCGCTGCTGCGCGCGGGGCGCCGGGGCTAGCCGTGCACTTCCCGCTGCCCCGAGCAGCCTGTGGCGCTCGTCGCCCGGTGCTGACAACCTGGGAGCGCCAACGCGCAGGGAGATCTGGTTCTACTTTACGTCCCCGGGCACGTTCCATGCGCTGGCCAGCGCGGCGTGGACCTGGCTGTGCGGCGGCGGATGGCGCCTGCAGCTGGCGTCGCGCCGGCCCGCGCGCAAGCTGCGCAAGAAGGGCAGCGGCGAGCGCAGCGGCGGCGGCGAGGTCGACTGGTGAGCGCCGCACCGCGCTGCCCCAGGCCGTGCTGGATGTCAGGACGTGCACGGCCTGTGTGTCCCTCGGCGGGGTGACACGTCAGGAAGCTTCCGTGCTGGGTTTCTCTTCCGTGCGCGAAGCAGCCGCGCCGCGCTCGTTGGGTCTGCATGGGCATATGCTGCGGGCGCTGACAAGTCCCAAGGGTAGTGCACGTTGCATCGGCGGTCCTGGTACACACAGAGCCGCGCAACGCGCAGGTATGTGAACGAGGAGGACCTGGAGGTATTCAAGCACCGCATCGAGCGCAATGGCGCCGTGCCCGGCGCGGGGCTGTGGGAGGCCATGATGTCGCGGGACTTTGGCGGCCTGGCGTACGAGGCCTGGCGGCGCACGCTGCCGGTGCGCGCCCCCCTGCTGGCTCCGGCAGCGGCGCGCGGCTCTGCTGGCAGACGCGGGAGGGGCGGCACTGAGCGGGAGGAGTGGGCGCAGGGCAACAAGACAGAGTACAAGAGCGTCACGGTGGCGAGCGATGCGACGGCCGAGGAGTTCATGGACTTCTACCTGGACGACCCCACGCGGCCCAAGTGGGTGCGCGCCCCCGTGGGCTGCCGCCGCTGCCGGCCGTGTGGGCCGCCGCATGTGCCGGCCGCGCGGGCCTTGCGCTGTGGGTGAGCGCGCGCGGCCGCCAGGCTCGGCCAGCAGCGGTCCGCTAGCGTGCGCCTGCCTAGCGAGCGGGCAAGCGTCACATCGCGTGGAATCGCTCCGCGTCGCTTTTACTGCGCTGGCTGGCCTGACCTGCGGGGGCCGCGGCGGCCGACAGGACTCCATGATCTCGGAGACCGAGGTGCTGGAGAACGGCGACGGTCGGCACCGCTGCCAGGTGGTGCGCTGGATGCGCACCTTCCCCTTCTCCTTCATCTCCAAGCGCGAGTACGTGATCGCGCGGCGCATGTGGCGCGGCGACGACGGCGCGCTGTACGGCATCACCAAGGTGCGCGCGGCGCGGGAGAGCGCGTGCAGGGAGGGACTGCATGTTGATTGGTGCCTTCTGGTGGACGTGTGCAGCCGAGGAGCTGAGCGAGTGGCGGGGCAGGCCTTGCCTTTCCCTGAGCTGGATACACCTGGCGCCTGCTTGCTGATGTGGCCATGGGTTGCTTTGCAAGCGATCCTTTGCATGCAAATGAGGTGTGGTCGACGTACTTGCGCGTGCTCTGCTGCTACTTCTCTTCTATTGTATATCCAGGGAGACGGATGCGGGCGTGTGTCATATTCTGCTGGCAGTGCGAGGCTTGTGTAGTCGCGCGGAGCTGACAGCTCGCGGGGCGCCAGACGATCGAGCACCCGCGCGCGCCCGTCGCGCGCGGCATCGTGCGCATGGACGTCTACTACTCCATGTGGCGCTCGCGCACGGTGCCCAGCCCCGACGGCAGCGGGCGGCCGTCGTGCGAGACGGTGCTGCTGCACCACGAGGGCTTCAAGATCCCGGAGAACCTGGCGCGCTTCGCCGTGCGCCACGGCATGACCGGCTTCGTGAAGAAGATGGGCCCGGCGGTGGTTGCGTTTGTCGCCGAGCGCCGCGCGCGCGTGGGGCCGGTGCGCGCCCTTCTTATGAACTCCTCTGAATCCGTTCCGTTCTGTGCCGTGCACCTGTCTGCTGTGCGCATGCTGCACTCCTGCTCTTGCAAGTCTCGCGGAAAACACGCGGTGCCCAGTACAGAAGTGCCAGGGCTGAGGGCACGAGAGGTGCATAGACTGATAACCTGGTATCAAGCGCCGCTCGTGTGTCATCATGAAATTGTGTGCGGTCACTGCCAGCAGCGCGCTTGGAACTCCTGTGGTCACCGCTGACGGCCTTGCGGGTCTCGCGCGCAGTTCCAGCCGGACCCGGACGCGTTTGGCTCCAAGGCCACGCCCAACCCGCCGGCGCTGCGCTGCGACTCGGCGGCGTCGCTGCTGTCGCTGGCGGGCTCAGAGACGTCCGCGACGGACACCGACCCCAGCGCCGAGCCCGTGCCGGCGGCCGGCCGGCGGCGACGCGGCGCTGCGCGCGGCCCGCTGCGCCGCGCGCAGCAGCTGAGCCTGGCGCTGGTGGCCACGACGCTTGCACTGGCGCTGTCGCGCTCGGGCAGCAGCCGCCGCCTCGCAGCGTAGCGGCGCGCCGAGCGCGGCGCGGCGGCGGCGGCGGTGTTCTGAGCGCTGTCTGTGGCCTGCCGCTCGAGTATGAGAGGGTGCGATGAGCTTGTCCACCGTGCAGCGGGGAGCAAGCAAGCTTAACGGGGATACGCGGCGCGGGGACAGAGTGTGATTTGCGCCGCGAGGGTGGAGGCAAGCCTGCAGCAGGTCAGGCGTTGAGCTCGTGCTCGCTTGGCGTCAAGGCGCCTCCAGCCTTCAAGCTCTGGTTTAGCTACCCTGCAAGCGTGGGCGCTCTGGCGGGCTGTCTGGCTGCCTGTGCGCCTCGCGCCATTGCAGCGATACGGACATCTGGCGCTTGACATAGTTTGTATGGCTTCTGTGGCCGCTCCGCGTGCGCGCGCTTGTGGTGGGCCTCCGGGCAGGCCGCTCCCTGTGGGGCTTGGCGCCTGCCGGCTGAGAACGGGTCACGTGGGTACATTGTTCGCAGCCTCCTTTAGGAACAGGTGTCAGAACGTGCCGGCAGGCGATGCGTGTGCGCCCAGACGAGCTCGTCTGCAGCGGAGCGGGCTGGGCGCGGCGCCTCTTGGCGGCCGCTGCCTGTTTTGCCAGCTCCGGGCGGCACAGGCGCGCTGCAGGCTCGTAGTGCGCACACCAGGGTTTTTGACATGGTGGGGACCGCGCCCCTGCGCAGCCGCCGGTGTGCGATCTCGCCGGGGTGTGGGTTCAGCCGGGTGCATAGAAGCGTTTTGAGCAGGTTTTTCCAGGTGCCCTTGCAGGCGGGGTGCGAGCACCCTGCCGGCAAGGCGTCACCACCTGAGCTCTGTGGAACCGTTTAGGACTGTGTTTAGGCCGCTACAGCGCGTTTTCCTAGCGGGGCATGTGCAGCAGGAGGGTCCTGCGCGGGGTGTATGTCAAAATGTGACCGCCACCAAGACGACGGACGGTGAAACAGGCGTGGGGTGGCGCGTCGGGGCTGCAAGGAATATGCAAATGCAAGCTGGCAGGCCAGCAGGGCGTGCTGCATGCCAGGAATTCATTCTGGGACGCGGGTGTGCGTGGGGGTCCTGCGCGGCGGGGGGTACTCGGGACCCCTATGCAAGGCGTCGTCCCGACCCTGGGTCAAGGCTTGGCCCCATTCTTGCGCTTGCGCCAGCGGTGTGCTATGTGCAGTTGTTTGCAGAAGTGGCTGGTCAGTCAGGCGGTCAAGGCCTCAGCGGGGGTGCCTGTCAGTGAGGGCGCCTGTGTCGGGGGGCTGGTGGGTCGGCTGTCTATGAGTGTGCGAGCGAGTGTAGGCAGATGCGATTGAGCTTGTTTTTCCGCTAGAGACGCCGTGCTGGCCCAGCGTGCGTGACTGTCTGGGGTCGTCCACCTGGCGCCAGCGAAAGGGGTGCTGTGGCTGGAGTGTCCAGCCACGCCGTTCCCAGGCGTGTGTAAAATTCGACCTCACCTACGGCTCAGGCGCACCGCATGTGTATTGAGCTCGCATGTGAAAGCACTTTAGCCGTGCCTGAATCCAGTGAAGCCGTGTTGCACTCATCCTGCTTGCATGGGCGCTTGCCCACACCTGCAGAACCAAAGCAGGAATGACGAACACAGCGCTCTCTCCTGGGACCCAAAAATCTCTGCACAGCCCGCAAGGCATGCGCACGCTGCCTCAGCAGCTCACACATGTGCGCCAACCAGGCAGCAGCCTACGACCTCCTTGAACAAGGTGATCAGCATGCGCGTCTCTGTGTAGGGACTGCACATGTGTATCTGTACAGACGGCCACGTTCACGCCATGGCCCAGCTGCTACTATGCCAAAAAGTGTCTGAAAGTCACCTCACAGGGCAGCGCTCTCACTGTCGACGACAGTCACGAAAGGCCGTCATTCTTCTGCATCGCTATGCATGCTCTCCCTGCACATGCCAGGGTGATCCATGCTGGGAGGGAGCCCGCCGCCTTAGCCTATGCCAGTCATTCCCAGCACAGCGACGCGCACCAGCCAACATCGGTCGCATGGTCTGCACACAGCAGCCCGAGGGTGCCACGTGCGCGCACTGGCCGGCTGACCCAAAGAGCACAGCTCCTTGAGAAGCTGAGGACAGACTCCTGTCAGGGCAGCCAGGCGCGCCCTGCAGACGGGCAGCTGAGCGGCCTCACATCCGGCCTGCTCAGTTCAAGCCAGCTTTCACTCCACCGAGCGCAGGCTGCCCACGCGGCCTAGTCCAAGTCTGCAATAAAATCCGCCAGGGCGTCCAGGAAGCGGTCGGGCGCCTCCTCCATGGGCATGTGGCCGCACACGCCCAGCTCGACCAGGCGCGCGCCCGGCAGCCGCGCCGCCAGGCGCCGGCTGTTCCAGGCGGGCACCAGCGCGTCCGCCGTGCCGTGCACGACCAGCACCTGCGCGCGCGCGCGTTCGCACGTGCGGGGCGCAGCCAGGGCGGCGCGGACGCAGGCGGGCGGGGGCCGCTGCCGGGCGCTCTGTGTCTGTGTGCCAGCGTTTCACGCGGGCGCATGCAAGCACATCATGCGGTCGCACACACTCTCTCCACCACCCTCTCCCCAGGAGAGACGCGCCGCGCTGCCCGGCGCGGGCGGCCGGGCGCGCGCCTTGATGCCGTGCTCGGCCACGACGCGCGCGAGCTCGGCCGCCTGCCCGCCGCGCTCATCGTCCGCGCCGCGGCTGCGCAGCGACGCGGCCAGGCCGCCGCCGCCGGCCACACGCGCGGCGATGAAGCGCAGCAGCCCGCGCTCCCAGCCGCGCACCAGCTGCGGCGTCCGGTACGCGTCCACCAGCGCCGCGGTGACGCCGCCGCGCTC
>JAABUY010007313.1_pt1 | contig 10531 bp, 8 predicted proteins | sample 5560271 | NCBI WGS metagenome assembly JAABUY01 (sample SAMN10711886, study PRJNA513374) | rock metagenome | isolation source: Antarctica rocks | place: Antarctica: Victoria Land, University Valley
GCGGCCGGCCGCCATTGCGCAGCATCCGGCTGGTGGAGGTGCCGGAAGTGCCGGCTCGGGTGGCCGGGCTGCTGGCCGGGGAGTACCAGTTCGCCTGCGACATCCCGCCCGATCAGATCCCGGGCATCGAGCGGTCCGGCGCGTTCGAGGTGCAGGGCGGCACCATCCCGAACCACCGCATCACCGCCTTCGACAAGACCCACCCGCAGCTGCGCGATGCCCGTATCCGGCAGGCCATGACGCACTCGATCGACCGCACGGCGATCGTGGACAGCCTCTGGGCCGGCCGGACCCGAGTGCCGCGCGGCCTGCAATGGGACTTCTACGATGACATGCTGATCCGGGACTGGACGGTGCCGGACTTCGACCTGGCCCGTGCCCGGGAACTGGTGAAGGCCGCCGGCTACAAGGGCGACCCGATCCCCTACCGCCTGTTGAACAACTACTACACCAACCAGGTGGCCACGGCGCAGGTGCTGGTGGAAAGCTGGCAGCAGGCCGGGCTGAATGTCGAGATCGGGATGAAGGAGAACTGGTCGCAGATCTTCGAACGCACCGGCACCCGCGCGGTGCGCGATTGGTCCAACTCTGCGACGTTCAATGACCCTGTTTCCTCCCTGGTCAGCCAGCACGGCCCTAATGGCGAGCAGCAGCAGTATGGCGAGTGGACCAATGAGGAGATGAACCGTCTGTCGGTCGAGCTGGAGACCGGCACCGATCACGCCCGGCGGCGCCAGGCCTTCGCCCGCATGCTGCAGATCGCCGAGCGCGAGGACCCCGCCTACACCGTGCTCCACCAGAATGCGACCTTCACCGCCAAGCCGCGGGCGATCAAGTGGAAGGCGGCGCCGACCTTCGCGATGGACTTCCGGGCGGCGAACTGGGGATAGCCCCGCCATGCCTCCGCTGGTCGCCCTGAGGGACCTGCGCGTCGCCTTCCGCGGCGTGCCGGCATTGCACGGCATCGACCTGGACGTCGCGAAGGGCGAGGCGCTGGGACTGGTGGGCGAGAGCGGCTGCGGCAAGTCCGTCACCTGGCTTGCAGCCCTGGGTCTGCTGCCCGGCACGGCGCAGGTGTCCGGTAGCGTCCGGCTGGCGGGCGAGGAGATCCTGGGCGCACCCGGCCCGGTGCTCGACCGCGTGCGCGGCCGCCGGATTGCGACCATCTTCCAGGATCCGGCGAGCGCCTTGAACCCCGTGCACCGCATTGGCCGGCAGGTGGAGGAGGCGCTGCACCTGCACCGCGGCCTCTATGGCGCCGCGGCGTGGGCGGAGGCGCTGCGGCTGCTGGACCAGGTTGGTATCCCTGGTGCGGCGCGGCGCCTGGATGCCTACCCGCATGAGATGTCTGGCGGACAGAACCAGCGTGCGATGATTGCCATGGCGCTGGCGGGCCGGCCCGAGCTGCTGGTGGCAGACGAACCGACGACGGCCCTGGACGCCACCATCCAGGCTGGCATCCTGGACTTGCTGCGGCGCTTGCAGGCCGAAACCGGGATGGCGCTGGTGCTGATCAGCCACGACCTGGGCGTCGTGGCCGACATGTGCAGCCGGGTGTGCGTGATGTATGCCGGCCGGATCGTGGAGGACGTGCCGGCGGCATCGCTGTTCGCCGGGCCGGCGCACCCCTATTCCGCAGGCCTGCTGGCCGCCCTGCCGCCTTTGGCCGGCCCGCGCCGGCGCCTGGCTGCCATTCCCGGCGGCGTGCCGGAGCCGTGGAATCTGCCGCCCGGCTGCGCCTTCGCGCCACGCTGCCCGTTGGCGGACCCGGCGTGCGACGCCGGCATTCCCGTGCTGCGCCCGGTCGGCGAGGGCCGTGCCGCCTGCATACGCGCTGAGGCCACGGTGACGCGCACGATGGCCCACGCCTGATGCTGTTGGAGCTGGAGGGTGTCGCACGGCGATATGCGCTCCGCCGCGGCGCGTTCGCCCGGCCTGTGCCGGTGCGTGCGGTGGACGGTGTCAGCCTGTCGGTGGCGGCGGGGCGCACCCTCGGCGTCGTGGGGGAAAGCGGGTGCGGCAAGTCCACCACCGGCCGCCTGGCGCTTGGGCTGGAGCGGCCGGATGCAGGCACGGTGCGGTTCGCGGGCACAGCTATGCCCGTGCCGGGGTCTCCGGCCTGGCGCGCCCTGCGCGCGCAAATGCAGCTTGTGCCGCAGGACCCGCTGGGCGCGCTCGACCGCCGGCTGACCATCGCGGCGCAGGTAGCGGAGCCGCTGGCGATCCATGGCATGGCGGGCGATCCCGCTGCGTTGCTGCACCAGGTCGGCCTGCGGCCGGACCAGGCGGCGCGATACCCGCATGCGCTGTCGGGCGGGCAGCGGCAACGCGCGGTGCTGGCCCGGGCGCTCGCGACCGGCCCGGCGCTGCTGGTGCTGGATGAACCGGTCAGCGCGCTCGACGTCTCGATCCAGGCGGGGATCGTCAACCTGCTGATGGACCTGCAGGACGCCCGCGGCCTCGCGTTGCTGTTCATCAGCCACGACCTTAAGGTGGTGCGTCAGGTGAGCCACGAGGTCGCGGTGATGTACCTGGGCCGGGTGGTGGAGCGCGGCGACCCCGACGCGGTCTTCACCGATCCCGCGCATCCCTACGCTCGCGCCCTGGTGTCCGCGGTCCCGGTACCCGGCCCGCGGCGGATCGAGCGCATCGTGCTGGCCGGCGATCCGCCCAGTCCCGCTGACCGTCCTGCCGGCTGCGCATTCCACCCGCGCTGTCCCGCGGCCATGGCGATGTGCCGCACGGAAGACCCGGCGCTGAAGCCGCTGCCGGATGGTCGCCTGGTCGCCTGCCATGCGGCGCATGGCGACGTGCGGCGGTTGGCCGCGTGATCCGATTCCTTGCACTGCGCCTTGGTCGCGCGTTGCTGACCATCGTGCTGGTGGTCACCTTCGCCTTTGTCGTGCTGCGGTTGTCCGGCGATCCGGCCATGCTGATCCTGAACGTCGATGCGCCGGCCGAGGCCATCGCCGCGTTCCGCCATGCCTGGGGCCTCGATCAGCCACTGTGGGTGCAGTACCTCGACTATTTCGGCAATATCCTGCGGGGCGACCTGGGCCAATCCATGCGCGACGGCCGGCCCGCGGCATCGCTGGTGTGGGAAAGGGTGCCGGCGACGCTCGCGATCACCGTGCCGGCGCTGCTGATCAAGGTATGTGTCGGCGTCCCCGCGGGGGTGCAGGCGGCGCTGCACCGGGGGGCGTGGACCGACCGGCTGGTGATGGCCGCTGCCGTCGCCGGTTTCACCGTGCCGAGCTTTGTGCTGGGCTTGGTGCTGGTGCTGGTGTTTGCGGTGGGCCTGGGCTGGCTGCCGTCTGGCGGGCAGGACAGCGTGCTCAGCCCGGTGCTGCCCGTTATCACACTGGGGGTGGGCGGCGCCGCAATCCTGGCGCGCTTCACCCGCAGCGCGATGCTGGACGTGCTGGGCCAGCCCTACGTCCGCACTGCATTGGCCAAGGGCGTACCGTGGCGTGCGGTGGTGCGCAGCCACGCGCTGCCGAACGCGGCGATCCCGACCGTCACCATCGTCGGCTTCATGATCGGAAGTCTGATCGCCGGCGCCGTCGTGGTCGAAAGCGTATTCAGCTGGCCCGGCGTCGGGCGGCTTCTGGTGGTCGCGGTATCCAACCGGGACCTTGCGGTGGTGCAGTGCATCCTGCTGCTGGTCGCGGCGACGATGGTGACAGCGAACCTGGCCGTCGACCTGCTGTACGGCGCGCTGGACCCGCGCCTCCGGGCCGCACGCTGATGTCCGGTACCGTCCTGCCGCTGGCGCAGCGCGACCGCGCGCCGGTGCCGGCGCTGGCCGTGGCTGCGCTTGCGTGGGTGGTGCTGATGCTGGCCGTCGCGATATTCGCCGACCAGTTGCGGCCGTATGGGATTACGCAGTTCGACTTGCGCAACCGGCTGGCGCCGCCGCTGGGCCTCGGCGGCGTAGCGGCCCATCCGTTCGGCACGGACGAGTTGGGGCGGGATGTGCTGTCACGCCTGATCGTATCGATACGCATCTCGCTGCTGATCGCGTTCGGCGCGACGGTGATGGCAGCCGTGCTTGGCACGACGCTCGGCTTCCTGGCCGCCCATTTCCGCGGATGGGTGGAGCAGGCGGTGCTGATGCTGATCGACTTCCAGGCCGCGCTGCCGTTCCTGATCCTGGCGCTTGCGGTCCTGGCATTCTTCGGCAACTCCCTGCCGCTGTTCGTCTGCCTGATGGGGCTGTACGGCTGGGAGCGGCATGCCCGCATCGCGCGAGGCCTGGCGATCTCGGCCGACGCGCAGGGCTATGCGGCTTCCGTGCGGCAGCTCGGCGCCGGGCCCTGGCGCGTGTATGTGCGTCACGTGTTGCCGAACATCGCCGCAACGCTGATCGTGTCCGCCACGCTGTCGTTTCCCGAGGTGATCCTGCTGGAGAGCGGCCTGTCGTTCCTGGGGCTTGGCATCCAGCCGCCGATGACGTCACTCGGCAACATGATCGGCTATGGCCGGGAATATCTGACCCGCGCCCCCTGGATCCTGCTGGCACCCAGCGCCGTCGTCGTGTTGACGACGTTCAGCGTGAGCGTGCTGGGCGATTGGCTGCGCGATTGGCTGGACCCGACATTGAGATAGCTGCGGTCCGGCAGCTCAACAGCGTTCCCAGAATGTTGCGGAGTTTGCTGTTTCACGCGGGCAAATCCGCCGCGAACTCAAATCACCAGCTTGTCCCGCAGCCGATCCAGCTCGGCCTGCACCGCCTCGATGCCTTCGGTCGTGTACAGGATCAAGATCCGCTCGGCGCTGAGAAAGCTCAGGACCGGGTTGCGGAACTTGGTCGTGTAGCGGACAGCATCCGCTGGGTCGTAGCCGTAGCGCCTGGCCAGGGATTGCAGGATCACCTGCGCCTCAGCAACGGCCGGGATGCTGAACACGAAGTCGGCATCCGAAAGGTTGTGAATGGTCTCCTCGACGACTAGGTTGACTTGCCCGGCCGCGTTGAGGTCGACGCTGCCCGATTGCGTCTTCCGGGCGGGCAGCCGGAGATTTCCGGCCGAGTCCCGCATCAGAAGGCCCTGCGCGACAGGGTCGGCCTGGGCGATGATCGCCGCCGCACGGATCCAGTTCACGACCTTATATTCGTTGCCCAGCGTCGGCGCGCTGTGGGCCGAGGCTTGCACGGCGATGAACTCCGGAGGCAGTCCGCGGGCGATCGCCTCCGCCAGGCTCAGGATGTGGTGGCCGCCCGTGCGGCTATCGCCTGCCTTGCCGTAGTTGTCAGTCAGGCCGTTGCCGCCGAAGTTGAATTCCGTGAACTCGGTGCCGTCCGCATTCCACTGGAAAACGAGAGTCTTGGCCCAATCATGCCACAGGGGCGCGGCGATGACCTCGTCTCGCGATATGTCCAAGTTGCTTTCCGCGTGTCCATAGGAGGAGAGCGGCGCCATGCGCGGCAGGCCGTCGGGACCGAGCGTGCCGTAGGCCAGCTTATAATTCTCAGCGAAGCTCAGGGCACTCGACAGATTGAAGCTTTCATGGATGGCGAGACCGCCGGGATAGGAATGGTGGCTTCCGAAGTTGCTGCCGGGTGCAACATAGAAGCCCTGCGGCAACTTCGGGCAAGGACCCTCGCCGGCCTGAACCGGGGGGAACACGCCGATTCGGGCACCGCCGGGAAAGGCGGCCGCGTCGGCGGGAGCAATCAGCCCCTCGCGTTGCAGCGTGTCCACGATCGCCTGCTGCTTCACCGCAGTCAGCTCGGAGCGGTGATAAACACAGCTTCGCGGATTGAACAATGCATCGATCGTCCGCTCGCGCAGGGTGCGGTCACGGATGGTATCCAGGGCCTGCTCCAGCCGCCGCATGGCGGACCGGACCAGCGGGGACGCGCCCGCCACCGCCGCCGCATCGGCGTTGCCGGCGCCCGCAACGGTCTGGTCGGCAGCGTGAACCGCTGACGCGGCGCCCAACGAGCCGGCGAATGCCAACACGATTGCAGCCGAATGCAACGTCGTTCCTACCCGCATTCCATCTCCTTCGTGTGTGGCACGACCCTTATCGGTGATCGTGGCGCTGTTTGGCCCGAAGCGATCGGGCATCCTGGCTCTCGGTTTGTGTGCATTGCCCAATGGGCCTGTGCTGCGTCACATCGGCTCATAGGCAGAAGTTGCTGAACCTGTCCCGTGACACTTACGTTGCCGGCGGCTCAATACACTGGAAGTGAAACGAAACAGACGGCAAGTGCGGTCGCAGCATACTGCGCGTTATTGCAACGATCAGGCGATGAATCAACGAAGCGGGCTGAATGAACCATCGTCCAAGCGCACCCGGCGAGACTTTCATTTATTGTTCATCTCTGTCGCCCCTAGCCAGAGTATGAAGTCTAAAATGAATGTAGCGGTCGCCGTGTTGACGATTAAGCTTCACCCCCGGTGCGGAGCTAAGGTCAGCGACACGGCACGGACACTCTGGATGGGTTATGGCGTCTGATCATCTGCCGGTCTCGGGGCGGCAGTTCTCCGTTTTAGGACAATCTACATCCAAGGAACTCTTCAACCCGACAATGTCCCAACAATGACCGTTGCCACCGCGGCCAACCCTGAGCTGACCGGCCTGACGTCGTTCGGCGCCGGGCTTGGCGCCGTGTTGCCCGCGTGCCGTCGCGCCCGACGTTGACGGCACACCGTGAGCCACATCACTCGTGCAAACCCTGTCTCTCAACTTCTTGCCATCGAAGGAAACATGATGCGTTACGCCGTCCGCGGCCGAGCTGCCTGGTTCATCACGGCAGCGACCGGAGCCCTTCTAGCTGCTGTGCCGACCCACGCCTGGGCGTGGGGCCACACCGGCCATGTCGAGATCAGCCATCTTGCGATCCTGAACCTGCCCGCGGAGCTTCCAGGCTTCCTCCGTTCTGCCCGTTCGGCCGCACAGATCGGCGAGCTTGGCGCCGAGCCAGACGAATCCAAGACGACCGGCATCGTCACGGGCGTGAGTGATGCAGGCCGGATCCAGACTACCCCGACCGTGCACGATGCGGAGCGCGATCCAGGGCATTACGTGGATATCGATGACAGCGGCGTCGTGCTTGGCGGAGCAGTGCCGCTGAGCGCGTTGCCGCCGACGCGCGAGGCGTTCGACACCGCACAGCGCACGGCGACGACGCCGAGCGGCCAGGACCAATACTCGGCAGGCTACCTGCCCTATACCATCATCGACGGCTTCCAGCAGGTGCGAAAGGATTTCGGCATCTGGCGCGCGCTTTCGGTCGGGTTGCGGACTGCGCAGAGCGACACTGACCGGGCATATTTCCTGTTCCAACTGCAGCTCCGGCAGCAGATCATCATCCGCGACATCGGCTATTGGAGCCATTTCGTGGCGGACGCCAGCCAGCCGATGCATGTGTCCATCCACTTCAACGGCTGGGGCAAATACCCCAACCCGGGCAACTACACGACGGCGCCGATCCATGCGCCGTTCGAGGGCACGTTCGTTCGAAGCTTCATCGATTTCAATACGGTCAACAGCTTGGTCCGCCCCTACACCGATCGCGGCGCCACCACCATTGAGCAGCGCGTGCCGCTCTATCTGGCCGAGACATTGGGCCAGGTCGTGCCGACCTATCAGGCCGCACAGATATCGGGCAACGACAACTACCAGACGGCGCAGCCCGCCGAAGTCACGATCGTAACGACGCAGCTAGCGGCCGCGGTGGCCGAGCTGCGTGACGAAATCACCGACGCCTGGCGTCAGAGCGCGTCCATCACGGTCGGCTTCCCGCTGGTCAAGGTGAGTGACGTCGAGGCGGGCGTCGTCCGGATCACCCCGGCAACGTTCGGCGCGGACTGACGAGCCACCGAGCGGACGCCACCACACTCTCATCATCGCTGCTGCCGTACAACACAGGTTCGTATCCGAGATCACGGGTTGCTCTATTGGAGAAGATTGAATGCACACGTTCTACCATGGTTTAATGCTCGGCACCGCACTTGCAGTGCTTGCAACTGGCGCCGAAGCCCAGCAAGCAGCAGCCCAGGGCGCGGAGGCACAAGCCCCGCATAACGTCATCCTGTTCGTTGCCGATGGTCTGCGGCCGAGTTCGGTGACGCCGCGCACCGCGCCGGCGATGACGGCGCTGCTAGCGGGCGGCGTGCGGTTCGAGAACTCGCACTCGATCTTCCCGACCTTCACCACCGCCAATGCCTCGGCTATGGCGACCGGGCACCTGCTCGGCGATACCGGTGATTTCTCGAACACCATCTTCTCGGGCTTCAAGGTTCCGGCCTCCAACGGCAGCGTGACGCCGTTCCTGGAGAACGACGCGGTGATCGGCCAAATGAACCAGCAGTTCGGCGGCAGCTACATCAACGAGGAGACGATCCTCGCTGCCGCCCGCGCCAAAGGCTACTCGACCGCCGCCATCGGCAAGGTCGGCCCGGTGCACATCTTCGACCCGACCGAGGCGAGCGGCCAGCTCACCATCAACATCGACGATGCGACCGGGGGCGCCACCGGCATCCCGCTCGCGTCCGGGGTGCAAACGGCGCTGACCGCGGCAGGGCTGGCGCTTGCAGCGCCCAGCCGGGGCGCTAACGGCGTGTCCGGCACGTCGACGACGCCGGGCACGAAAGTCGCCAATACCGTCCAGCAGCAATACTTCGCCTCCGCCGCCACACAGGTGGTGCTGCCCTTGCTCGCCCAGCGCGGCAAGCCGTTCGCGATGGTGTTCTGGTCGCGCGACCCCGACGGCACCCAGCATAACCAGGGCGACAGCCTGCTCAGCCTGACGCCCGGCATCAACGGCCCGACCTCGAAGGCGGCCGTGCGCAACGCCGACAACGACCTGCAGCAACTGCTCGTCGCGCTGCGTGAGCTCGGCCTCGACCGCACCACGGACGTGATCCTCACCGCGGACCACGGCTTCTCGACGATCTCCAAGCAAAGCGTCACCAGCTACGCGATACGGTATAGCTATCCCGGCGTGCCAGCCGGTCTGTTGCCGCGCGGCTTCGTTGGCATCGACCTCGCGATCGGGCTCAGCCAGTCGCTCTACGACCCGGACAGCAACTACGCCCAGGTGAACCCGACCTCGGCTTTCACCGCGAACGGCAACGCCGTGATCGGCAATGACCCGAACGACCCGCTGGTCGTCGTCGCGGCGAACGGCGGATCGGACCTGATCTATGTGCGCCAGGGCGACACCGAGACGCTTGCCAAGGTCGTCGCCATCCTGAGCCAGCAGGACTACGCGAGCGGGCTGTTCGTGGACGACGCGTTCGGTGCCATGCCGGGCACGTTGCCGATGAGCGCGGTCGGCCTCAAGGGCTCGGCCGTGACGCCGCAGCCCTCGCTTGCGATCAGCTTTGCCACCAGCGACACCGGGTGCGGCAACCCGGCGGCGTGCGGCGTCGAGGTGGCCGATAGCGGGCTGCAGCAGGGCCAGGGCATGCACGGCTCGTTCGGCCGCGCCGACACGCTGGTCAACATGGGGGCGATCGGGCCGGACTTCCGACGCGGCTTCATCGACCCGGCGCCGGCCAGCAACGCTGACGTCGGCATGACGATCGCAAACTTGCTGCAGCTCGACATCCCGGCCAAAGGCAAGCTGGTCGGCCGCGTGCTGTCCGAAGCGCTGAGGGGCGGCGGCCCGGTGCCGACCTCCACGCGGGAAGTGCTCAACTCGGAGCCGGATGCCCTGGGCAACGTCACCCGGCTCGCCTACCAGCGCCTGGGCAGCACCTACTACTTCGACGCGGCAGGCTATCCAGGCCGCACCGTCGGATTGCAGTAGCACGCTAAGCCGGGTGCGGGCCGACGGCCTCGCACTCGGCCTCTATCGTGTTTACGCGATCTCAGTCGTCGGCGATGCTTCCGTCCAACTCGTGCGACATCTCCAAGGTGAACCGAAGGTTGTAGCTGAACCCGGCAGCAACCTTCGGGAACTCGGTGAACGCAAGCCGGTCCCATTCGACGCTCTGGAACCGCGGACGGTCGAACACGAACGAGAACATCTCGCGCACGGCCTGACCATCGCCGTCCGACGCAGGTGATAGCGACACCTTCCAGCGGGTCGCGCCAAGATCAGTATGCGTCGCGTAAAGGTCGCGAACTGCGTAGGATGTCGCCAGCAGGGACAGCGCATTCGCGCAGGATGCCGGATGCTTCGCGACGTCGTCATCGGAGATGCTCGTTGAAAGGGCGCCGTGCTCTTGCAGGCCGGGCAGTTCATGCAGCAGTGCAATGCGATCGACGACGACGCTGATGCGCCGCGCACCGTCCGCATTTTCTCCGTCAACCTTGATGTCGAGCGGCTTAAGAACGGCGGCTCTCCAACTTTCCCCGGCTTGAGCAACCGGATTGACCTCGAAGGCCGTGGTTTGCTGACCGGCAGCAGGTTGGCTCGCCAACCCCCACACCAGCGAACCGGCAAGAAGCAGTGGCCGCGTCATGCTACCTTTTGAGTAACAGCCCAGGTCTTTCAGCGGGGTCAAACCACCCGTAGGTCGTCGATCAATCTGTCCGGCTGACTGGTCAGTGTCTCGAGCATATCCCAACCTTG
>JAABUY010007315.1_pt1 | contig 10528 bp, 9 predicted proteins | sample 5560271 | NCBI WGS metagenome assembly JAABUY01 (sample SAMN10711886, study PRJNA513374) | rock metagenome | isolation source: Antarctica rocks | place: Antarctica: Victoria Land, University Valley
TCGTCCTGTCGTTCACCATCTTGCTGATGGCGGGGGGCACGTTCGCCATCGGCATCTTGCCGAGCTACGCCGCGGTGGGTGTCCTGGCGCCCGTACTACTGTTGCTGTGCCGGTTCGTGCAGGGCTTCGGCGCCGGCGGGGAGTATTCCGGCGCGGTGTCCTTCGTGGTGGAGTACGGGCCGGTCAACAAGCGCGCCTACTACGGTAGTTGGGCCGCGGTCAGCGTGTTTCTGGGGCTGCTGGCCGGCTCCGGCTTCGCGACCTTGCTCAACGCAACACTGAGCACGAGCGCCTTGGACTCCTGGGGGTGGCGGATTCCCTTTCTGATCTCGGCGCCGCTGGGCGTGATCGGGCTCTACATCCGCTCCAAGATGGAAGACACCCCGGAGTTCCAGAAGGTCGTGGAGACCGGAAATGTTGTTGCCGCACCGGTGGCCGAGGCGGTCCGGACCTGCTGGAAGCCGATGTCGGTGTTCTTCGGGTTCGCCATCGCCAACGCGGTCGGCTCCTACCTGTTCTCCAGCTACCTGACGACGTACCTGTCCAGCACCGGGGGGCACACCGCAAGCCAGGCGTTGCTGGCCAACTCGATCGCGCTGGTCGTGCTGATCGTGGCGTTGCCGTTCGGGGGCATGCTCAGCGACCGCATCGGGCGCAAACCGTGCCTACTGATCGGGATCGGGTTGCTGGGCGTGTTCATCTTGCCTGCCTTCAAGCTGGCTGAACAGCCCGGCTTCGGCGCGGTGCTGGGCTCGGAGATGGTATTCCCTGTCGCCCTGTTCTTCATTTCGCCCTCGGTCACGGTGAGTATCGCCGAGATGTTCCCTGCCGCAGTGCGGGTGACGGCCGGGGCGATCACCTACAACCTGGCGTTCACGGTCTTCGGCGGCACCGCGCCGTTCGTGGCCACCGCACTGGTGTCCGTTGGCGGCAAATTGGCACCGGCCTACTACGTAATCGCCATCACGGCGTTCTCCTTCGTATTCGTGGCCCTGGCCTACCGGGAGTACCGCGGACGTCGAGGACAGCAGCTCGTTCCCGAGAACCACATTCCGCTGAACACCGCGACCGCGGTGGCCGGCTGAACGACCCGCCGCCGCTGCATCCGCAGCCGCGAGCATGAGGAGTACATACGCGTGAGCGAGGAACCGAGCGTGGCGCACAGCAGCAACCAACCAGCGGCGCCGGCGACACCGCCCGCTACGGCATGGGCCGGCGGCCATCCGCTGGTGGTCGGCGTCAATGACCTGCCCGAGAACGCGGGACTGCACCGAGCGGAGTCGAGCGTGACAGGGCAGAAGCGAGCCGCCGTGGCCGATCTGGCAATGCGCGCTCCCCAGCGGCGGCCGTCGGAGTCCCTCGGGGAGGGCGCGCCGCCCCCGAGGGACTCCGTCGCAGCATTGCTGCACGGCGCGGTAATCCGGTCAGGCCGCCGAGTGGTGGTGCTCGACGATGACCCCACCGGTACACAGACCGTGCGAGATGTACCGGTAGTGACCGACTGGTCGGTGCCGAGCCTGCGGTGGGGATTAACCCAGCCCTGCACGGCGTTTTTCGTCTCGACCAACAGCCGCAGTGTCTCGGCCACGCGAGCCGCCGCGATCAGCGGGGAAGTGGCCGAGAATCTGGCCGAGGCAGCGCGCCAATTGGATGTGGGGGTGAGTCTGATCAGCCGGGGGGACTCCACACTGCGCGGGCATTTCCCGGCCGAGACCGATGCCCTGGCGCAGGCGTGGGCGCTGACCACGGGCCGCCCGGTGGACGCGGTGCTGTTGTGCCCGGCCTACCTGGAGTCCGGGCGGGTCACCTGCGACGACGTGCACTGGGTGGTCGACGGCGGCAACGCGGTGCCGGTGGCGCAGACCGAGTTCGCCACCGACGCCACCTTCGGCTACCAGCACTCGCATCTGCCCAGTTGGGTGGCCGAGCGTTCGGCGGCCCGGTGGAGCGCGGATCAAGTGGCCTGCATGAGCCTGCACGACATCCGCAAGGGGGGCCCGGATCGGGTGGCCGAGATCCTGGAGGGCGTGACCGGTGGGCGACCAGTGGTAGTGAATGCGCTGCACCCGGCCGATCTGGACGTGGTCGTACTCGGTGTGCTGCAGGCGGAGGCCGCGGGCCGGACGGTGCTGTGCCGCACTGGCCCATCGTTCGTCCGCGCGCGCGCCGGGTTCGGCGTCGCCCCGCCGTTGACGGCCGAACAGCTGCGGGCCGCCAGCCGGTACGACGGCGTGCCGCACGGGCTGCTGGTGGCCGGCTCGCACACCCAGCTCACCACCCGACAGCTAGCTCGGGCGTTGGAGCTCGGTGGCTTCTCCGAGGTCGAGCTCGACGTACCAGCTCTGCTGGAGGCAGACAACGCTCCGCTGACCTCACCGGGCGGCGGGGCACCCGAGGTGGTGCGGGCGGCCGATGCCGTGGCCGCAGGCCTGCGCACCGGCGACGTGCTGCTGCGGACCAGCCGCCGGGTGGTGACCGGCCGCGACCGGGCGCACAGCCTCGCGATCGCTGGGCTCGCCGCCCGAGCCCTGGTGCAGGTCGTGAGCGCCGGCACCGCCGTGACGCCACCACGCTGGGTGGTGGCCAAGGGTGGCATCACCTCCAGCGACGTGGCCAGCCAGGCGCTCGGCATTGCCCGAGGCTGGGTACTCGGCCAGGTGCTGCCCGGGCAGGTCCCAGTGTGGGAGGCGACCGGCGATGATGCGAAGCCGGGCCCGCTGTGTGTGATCTTTCCAGGCAATGTGGGCGACGAGTCCAGCCTCGCCACCGTGGTCACCACACTGCGTGCCGCATCATGACGCGGACACACGCAACCGATCGGAGCTGATCCCCGCATGGCCTCTTCGTATGACGTCATCATCATCGGCCTCGGTGGTATGGGCAGCGCCGCCGCCTACCACCTGGCTGGCCGTGGCCAACGCGTGCTCGGACTCGAGCAGTTCACCCCCGCCCACGACCGAGGCTCCAGCCACGGCGGCTCGCGCCTCATCCGACAGGCCTACTTCGAGGACCCAGCGTACGTGCCGCTGTTACGACGCTCCTTCGAGTTGTGGACACAGCTGCAGCACCACAGTGACCAGGAGATCGTGACCCTGACCGGTGGGGTGATGCTGGGGCGCCCGGGCAGTCGGGTGTATTCCGGCAGCGCCCGCAGCGCCGCGCAATGGGGCCTGTCCGTCGAATTGCTCGACGCCACCCAGGTACGCGAGCGGTTCCCGACGCTGACCCCGGACGAGGACGAGGTCGCACTCTACGAACCCAACGCCGGGTTCGTCCGACCCGAACGCACGGTCGCGACACAGCTCGATCTTGCGCGGCGCGGCGGCGCCGAGCTGCGCTTCGGTAAGCCGGTCCGCTCCTGGCGGGCGGACCGCAACGGTCGCGGGGTGGCCGTCACCACCGACGACGGCACCGTCACCGCGGGCCGGCTGGTGATCACCCCCGGGGCGTGGGCACCGCGGATGCTCACCGACCTCGGGCTGCCACTGGTCGTGGAGCGCCAAGTGATGTACTGGTTCGCACCCGAGGGCGGAGCCGAGCCGTTCTCCGCCGAGCACCATCCCGTCTACATCTGGGAAGGCGCCGATGGCGAGGAGTTCTACGGCTTTCCCGCCCACGACGGGTCGGACGGCGGCGCCAAAGTAGCGTTTTTCCGGCGCGGGATCGTCTGCACCCCCGACACCCTGGACTGCGAGGTACACGCCAGTGAGACCGAGGCCATGCGGGACTACCTGCGCCCCCGGATCCCCACCCTGCCCGGACCGCTGCTGCGGGCCGCGGCCTGCATGTACACCACCAGCCCCGACCAGCACTTTGTGGTGGGCCTGCATCCGGAGTACCCACAGGTGTCCATCGCCTGCGGGTTCTCCGGCCACGGCTTCAAATTTGTGCCCCTGGTCGGTGAAGTGCTCGCCGACCTGGCGACCGATGGCAACACCCGTCATCCGATACACCCGCTGTTCGACCCCATCCGCCCCACCCTGACGAGTATCCCGACCTCAACGCAGGCGTGACCCGAGGGTGGCCCATTCCCTGCGTCTAGACTGTTGTGCATACGTATACGAGTGAGAGGAAGAAGACAGTGGAACACGACATCAAAGTCACGGCGCAGGAGATCGAGCGGCGCACCATTCGCCGGAGGGAACTGGTTCCGGACCGCGCGGCGTTCATCGATACCTGCCTGCCGGAATGCGCCGGTAAGGAGAACTACGCGCTGATCGGGCCCGGGGTCTCAGAGAACGCCGACCAGGTGGTGCCGGTCAGCGACCCGCATGGCTTCAACTTGGGGGTCGCGGCGATGCCGCACGGGCGCACGAATTCGCTGCACCTGCACTTCACCGCCGAGGTGTTCAGCTGTTTCAGCGGCGAGTGGCTGTTCCGGTGGGGAGTCGAGGGCACCGAAGGCGAGGCCGTCGTCCGGGCCGGCGACGTGATCACGATGCCGACGTGGATGTTTCGAGGATTTACCAACATCGGGGCCGACGACGGGTGGATGTTTTCCTCATTGGGGATGGATGAGACCGGCGGGATCATCTGGGCGCCCTCGGTGCTGGCGGCGGCCGCCGAGCTCGGGAATTACCTGTCGGTGGACAACCGTCTCATCGTGGGGGTGCCGGGTGCGCCCCCTGAGGGCGTCGAGTTGATGCCGCCGATTCCCGAGACGGAGATTCGGCAGCTGCGGTCGGTCAGCCCGGCACAGATGCGCGAACGCCTGACCACGCCGGAGGATCTCGTGTGGTCGCCCGCACCGTTCCTGGACTCCGCGCTCCCCGGCGGTGGCGCGGAATTGGCCCTGGTCGTGGGCTACGGCATCACCGAGGACCGTAACCAGAGCCCGCGCGTGCACAACCCGCACGGCTTCAGCCTGGCGTGGCTACGCGCACAGCCCGGCGCCGGTGTGTCCCGCCATCGCCACGACGCGCCTCAGGTGCTGATCGTGAAGGATGGGCACTGGCGAGTCACGGTGAACCGCGAGAACCCGGTGACCGCCGAGCTGGGCCCCTACGACGCCTTCTCGGTGCCTGCGGGCGCGTGGCGGCAACTGGAAAACCTCGGCGACACCACCGGGCAACTGGTGGTAATGACCCAGGGTGATGGCCGGGTCCGGCTGGACTGGGACGACGAGACTCGCGCCGCCGCCCGCGCCAAGGGCACCGCGCACGACGCAAACGGCTACCTCGCCCCCGCCGCCCTGGTCGGCGGCTAAGGAGATCATTTCGTTGACTGCACACCGGGTGCGACCGGGGTCATTCCACCCCGTCGGCGGCCCCGACCTCCGACCGAACCGGTTTTTGGGTTGCCGTCCCGCCGACGGCTTGATGCGTTCCTCGCAGCACCCGGGTGATGGGGTGCACGAGTTGACGCGCATCACCTTCGTGACCGCTCAGCCGGTCGAGAAGACTCGTCACCGCGCTGCGCAGCATGGCGTCGAACGGAACCTTTATGGTGGTCAGGTCGAACACCGGCCACGACGCCTGCTCAAGGTCGTCGAAGCCGACGAGCGCGATATCCTCCGGCACCCGCACCCCCAGCTCGTGTGCGGTGTTCAGAGCGCCGATCGCGATAATGTCGTTGGCGCAGAACACCGCGGTGGGCTGATCGCGGCCGCCGAGCAGGGAGGGAAGCGACGCGCGCCCGAGGGAGTAGTCGAAGGGGCCGTGGCGTACGTGCGCCGGGGACAACACAACCCCGGCGTCGGCCAGCGCGTCCCGGAAACCCCGTTCCCGGTCACGGCTGGTGCTGGTATCGGTCGGGCCGAACAGGGCACCCAGCCGGGTGTGGCCGGCCGCCAGCAGCAGTTGCGCCGCCGCCCGGCCCCCGGCGGTGTTGTCCGCGACGGCGGAATCGGCGAGGAAACCGTCGATGGTGCGGTTGACCAGGACGAACGGAACACCCCGCTGGTGCAGCTCTGTCGGCAACCGGGCCGGGAGGCGTGCGGAGGTGATGATGACCCCGTCGGCCCAGCCCCCCAGCAGGTTCGTCTGCATGTCCGCCGGGTCGCCGCGCTCGGCGAGCAGCGTCATGGTGTAGCCGCGGGTGCTCAGCTCGTCGTGGATCTGCTCCACCAGCATCGGCCACAGCGGGTTGTCCAGGTCGGTGACCAGGGCAATGCGCTGGGTGGCGCGGGTGGACAGGTTACGACCCCGTTCATTGAGGACGTAGCCGAGGCTGTGGGCCGCCTCGGCTACGCGGGTCTTGGTCTTCGCGGAGATGGTGGGGTCATCACGCAGGGCGCGGGACACGGTGGGTTGGGATACCCCGGCGGCGGTGGCCACGTCGTGACTGGTGGCCGGACCAGTGCCTCGGGTAGGCGCGCTTTTCGGGTCAGCGTGGCCGGCGATCGCCGCTCGGTCAGTAGCCATTGCCGGGGGTGTGCTGCGGCGTACTTCCCCGGAGAGCAGCGAGTCTGCGCGTGGCACCTTCACGGAGCAAAACTACATCGTTGCCCGGGGTGACCAGGTCGAATCCGTCGGCTGCCAGGCGCAGCGCCATGTCGATGTCGGCGCAATAGGCCCCGGCGGCCACACCAGCACCGTGTGCCGCGGCAAGGATGCGGGCGAGCGCGGTATCGACCTCCGGGGCGATCGGGGTGGCGGACGGGGCGACGCCGAGCGATAGCGCCAGATCGTTGGGGCCGACGTAGACGCCGTCGAGGCCGGGCACCGCCACAATCGCCTCGAGATTGTCCAGCGCGGTGGCCGATTCGACCATCGCCCAGACCTGCACCGTGTCATCGGCGCGCGTGAGGTAATCGGGGCCGCCGTACATCAGGCCCCGCGCGGGCCCGTAGCTTCGTCGCCCGGTCGGGGGGTACCGGCAGGCGGCGACCAGCGCCGCGCACTGCTCGGCCGTGTCGATGCTGGGGCAGACCAACCCGTAGGCGCCGGCGTCGAGGAGCTTACCGATCTCGGCAGGATCGAGCTGGGTGCAGCGGACCATCGCGACGGCGGGCCCGGCGCTCACCCCTTGCAGCAAGTTGAGTGCTCGGTCCATGCCGAACATCCCGTGCTGCAGGTCGATGGTGACCGCGTCGTAGCCGGCGTAGGACAGCACCTCGGCCAGGTACGGGCTGTCACACGACACCCAGGCGTTGACCACCGTAGTTCTCGCGGAGATGAGCTCCCGGACTCGGTTGATTCTCATCACAGACCCTTTCCGCTGGGCATGGGCTCGTCACCCCGAGCTTTGGCTATCTGGACCAACACGGCGATCTCGTCGAACACGCGCCATTCGTGGATGATCTTGCCCTTGCGCAGCAGGAACTGGGAGGAGCCAAGGATCTCGATCGGCGAGTGGGTGAGGGGACCGTAGATCGGGGCGCCGTCGTAGGTGCCCGCCATCCGCCAGAGCACGCCGATCCTGGTGCCCTGTTCCTCGGCTGAGTTGACGGCGATGTCCCGCACCTCAACTGTCGCATCAGGGAAGGGGGCGATCATCTGGTTCAGATCGATCTGGTAGTTCTTCGACCGGGTGCGGATGCGCGCCCGTGTGGTCTCGAGGAACAGGTCGCGCTGGGTGAACTCGGGAACGCGCTCGAGGTGCCGCTGACCCATACCTGCTCGATGAATTCGTTGATCAAGGCTGCTTCGTCGGCGCCCTCGCCCGGTCTGGGACCTGACTCCCCCGACAAGACCGGGTTGGTGGGGGCAGCGGTGCCGAAGAGCCCCGCTCCGTCATCTGTGAACGCCAAGGTGCGTGCCACTTCCTCGGGATCGAAACCCAGCGTGGTCACCACGCGAAACTCGTCTCGCACGACCCACTCCTGCTCAACGAGTCCGTTGCGCACGAGGCAGATCGCGATGTTGCGGGATTCGGAGTCGTGCAGCGTGGGTGGCCCGTAGGACGACCAGCCCTCCTGCGGACCGCAGTGAAACACGCGGTGGTGGCTGACGAACGCGTCCTGCCCACGTTCCTCGCAGATTACGTCCTCGGCGGTCCCGATCCGGTTGGGGAAGGCGCACTTTTTGACGAGCGAGCCCCGGAGGACGGTCTCCATGCCGCGGATCGGCCCATAGGCACCGTGCACCACCATGTCGTTGGCGTAATGCTCAGGCAGACGGCCGAGTCCGTAATCGTCCCAGATCAGATCGGTCCAAGACAGGATGTAGTCCTCCGGGCTGTTGAACGGCGCGAAGCTCTTCGGATGCACGGTCATCAGACGACTGTTTCCTCTCGGTTGCGGCGGCCAGAGTGAAGCGGCGAAAGGGAGGCCAGAAGCACGGGCGCCGGGTGACCGTTTGCATACGTATACGATACCAGCTATTCTGTAGTAGTTGAAGCCCTGTGCGTAACCCGAGCTACCTACGCGGGATCGGCTACCCGGTCAGTACCAAGGCCGCCATCGCACCCACGGCCTGAGAACGGAGCGTCCCATGATCGAGCTGAAACCCACGGCGTACGCGCCTTACGACGGTCCGGAGGACTACATCCTGTCTTGGACCGATCGTATCTGGGAGCCGCGCGGCATGGGGCAGATTCGTGAGCACTACCTTTCCGACATCAAGGTGCACGGCGCGTACGGCACCATCATCGGCAATGAGCCCATCATCCAGGCGTGCTTGCAGAAGAACGCCGCGTACCCGCACCGTCTGTTTACCGGGGAGGACGTGGTGTGGGAGGTGCGCGATGCCAACACGTGGTTGAGTTCGCACCGGATCGTGAACTGCGGTCGGCAAGAAGGCTACTGGCAATACGGTCCGCCCACCTTCAAACACACGGCATCGCGCAACATCGCGGTATGTCTGGTCCGCGACGCGATGATCGCCGAAGAGTGGGTGGTGCGTGACGAATGGGCGGTCGTCGAACAATCCGGCCACGACGTCGAAACCATCGCACGGGAGATCGCGTTCTCTCCCAGCGCGGGCCTGCTCGGAGAAAGGTACACGACCCTGCTCGGCGAGCCGCCGGCGGATCCTCTGCTCGAGGGTGTTTCCGGCCCGCGCCCCGGCCACAATCGGGACGAGGACAAACGTGTCGTCGCCATGATCGACGAGGTCTGGAACCAACACCTACGCAATCAAGTGCCGGACTACTTCAGCCGGGACATCATCATTGAAACCACCCGCCACCAGACGCATGCCCGCGCGGACGGCTACAAGACCGAACTCGACCATCTGTTCGGCCCGTTCCCCGACGCCCACGTCGACATCTACGACGTCGCGTTCAACGAAGACACCTTTCACGGCACCCGTGTCTCCATCACCTGGGTATTGCGCGGAACCTACTGCGGCATACCGCTGTACGGGCCTGCAACAAATAGCCCAATCGAAATTTTCGGCATATCACACTTCCAGTTCCGCGGCGACCAAATATACCGCGAATGGAGGATCTACGACGAGCTCGCCGTACTCGCCCAAATCAAGAAGGCACACGGGGAAGAGCCGCTGCCCCGATGACCCTCATCAGGAAAGGGCATGTCGGCGACCGGACGCGGTGCCCGCCGTTGAACCACCAGTGGCGCACCTCTGGTGCAACCGTCGTAGCGCTCGCCCGAGATCAGCAACGCCAGGGATGGTGTGGCCGGCAGCATGACCGCGATAAGGCGGAGGTCAACTTTCAGTGACCAGGCAGGGGTGGGGTTGCCTGCCTCGTCGAGGGGGTAGACGCTGATCAGCGACGACAGCGACAACAGGCCAGCACCACCTCCCAGGAGCGCGATCAGGCAGGCGATCGCTTGCAGTCGATGTCGATCAGCGCCAGCGCCACTCCGACGTCGATGAAGTACAGGTACGCCGACAGCGCAGGCAGCCGACCGACCGCCGACAGGCGCTGCGCCATCGCCACGAACAGCACAGCCACAACGAACACCACAGCGCTGATGTGCATGCGTCAGGTCAACCGGCAAAGGGCACCGGCAAGGCGTGGTCCCGGGCGCCAAGCGGCGGAGCGCAGAGGACTTAGGCGCCGATAATCGTGTTTATCGGCGCACTAAGAAGGCCCGGGGGAGTGCGAAACTGCGGCTATGCCGTCACTGCTTGTCCTTGCTCAAGCTATCTGTGCGTTGTCCAAGATAGTGGTCGCACCGCAGGAGGTCAGACGACTTCCTGCCGACAACTAACTCGAGCAGGGACACGCCGCTGCTGCGTCGGCTGTCCGCTGCCCGTTGACCTGGCGCATGGCCAGCGTGCCTGACACACGTGTGTGGCGGTCGGCAACCATGGGCTCGTGTGTCGGGCAAGAGTCCTGGCTGTAACGAGATTTGGATTTGGCGACCTTCACTTCGTCACATGACGTAATAGGCGTGGCCTCCGCAACCACTTGCCGTCCTTCCTGCTTGCGCTCTAGACGCAAGGCCCGAAAGCGGCTACATTTGTTGCGAGTAGGAGGTGTCCCGTGAGTACCGCAGTAGTCCGCAGAGACCCAGAAACGTACCTGCCCTCCGCCGACAACGCCGGTGGGCTGGCCCACGTCCACGACTTCCTGGCCGCCCATGAAGCAGCCGGCAGGTCAGCGATCGCCCCGCGCTACTTCCTTGCCGGTGCCGCACCGGGTGACCAGGTCGAGATCCCCGAGGAGATCCACCGGGCCC
>JAABUY010007317.1_pt1 | contig 10526 bp, 21 predicted proteins | sample 5560271 | NCBI WGS metagenome assembly JAABUY01 (sample SAMN10711886, study PRJNA513374) | rock metagenome | isolation source: Antarctica rocks | place: Antarctica: Victoria Land, University Valley
ATCCGCCCCACATACTTAATGACATATGGTATAACCACCTGACTCAACACCCCCCCTAACACAGCCGCGATCCCAAAAAGCACAAACTTCTCAATCATCTGTCCCCAAGTATTCGGGATTTCCGGTCCGTTCGTCAACAATTTCTGTGCCTCTCGCTGTTTCCGCTCGATCTCACGGCGCTCATAGTATCGTAGTTCTCGCTGGGGTTTCGCGGGGGTTTTGCGAGGGACGAGGGATGAGGAGAGGGAGGGTCGGATGAGGGAGAAGAGGTGGGTGTTTAGGGCGAAGGCTAGGTTGGCTTCTTTCACCAAATGCGCTGGGGCACTATCAGCACGGCTTTCCAGCAGCGATCGGAGTATCTTGGGGAGAGTGGAGTAAGGGGCAACGCACCTTTGAGTTGCTCGTCGTCGCCCACTCCCTGGTCCATTCCCCGCCGGAACCAATCCTTGACCTCACCCAACCTCCTCTTATGTTCCGCAGCGGTCTCTCCCTCTGCTTCTCCCGTGCCCCAGTCAAAATGATAGAACCTCGTCCCGTCCAGCCCATCCAGCTTGTACGCCTTCTTCACCCTCGCTCCGATATACTGACCTCCAGAAAGATCACCCAGGTATCGGACATACGAGTGTGCCATTAAACTCGGCGCGGATGACGAGGCTGACGCGAGGTCACGGAGATGGTTGATGTACGCTGAGAGAGGGGGAGGGGCGCGGTCAAAGACGGGTTGGAGGACAAGGGGGATCGCGAATGGTGGGAGCGGGGTGGAGGGTTCGGGTGGGGAGGCCGGGGTTGTGAGTGGTGCTGTTGAAGGAGGGAGGAGGGTGAGGAGGTGATTGATGTCTGCTGCGATTGCTGGAGCGCGAGATAGGAGGGCTGGGTCGTAGGTCGGTGCGAGGATGGAGTCGGTAGAGTGCTCCTGTAAACCCAGCTCTAGCGCACTAAGTGGGATCAAATAGTCAGTCCCGAGGACACCGCCCAGCCTGGTGAGACCCACCTGTATATTCTCCAAAGCACCGCCAACCACCTAACATACTCCTCCAACCCCAAACCCCCTTGAACCAACATCTTCGCCCCTTCCGAATGCTCCGCCTTGACATGCGCCCTCATCGTCCCGACCTTCAATAACGTCGAGATCGGTAGACTCAAATCCAGATCTTCGGGGATGTCCATCTCGTCCACCTCGCCGAGCGCTTCTCCTTCGGGTGTATTGGAGAGCATCGAGATGATGGCGGTGACGGAGACGGCGGAGGAAGGGAGGTCGGGAGCGGGGCTATTGGGGGTGAATGAAGGGGTGGTGGATGGGGAGGGAGAGGAGGTGGAGGATCGGGATGGAGTGTCGGGGAGGTTGACGAGCTGTGAGGTGGATGCGCATGAGCTGAGCGTCAATCTGTCGGTGATGCGGAAGCTAGGGGGATGGAAGGGTAGACAGAAGCCGGAGACTGGAAAGGACTGCTCAGACGGATGGAGGAGGGACTGACCTCCTTGTCGGATACGATCACCTGCATCGTGGTTATATCGCTTCTGTCGGCCGAGGTATGGAACAATGAGACAATGTTCACAAACGAGGGGGGATTATTGGTTACCTTCTCGTGGCGAATCTGCGCGTGACAGCTCTTTTATCTTGACATGTCACCCATTACTTTTTCACTTCGACTTGACGACGTCCTGCAGCATGTGTGGTCAAGTCGGTGGTATCCAATGACCGAGAGCAGCTCGATCCTCCGCTCGCGTGTGAGCTGCCGATACATCTTGTCTGGCGGCAACACTGACCAATCGATACAGGGTAAGATGATCCCCACCCACTCCCAATCCTCCACCAAAGCAGAAGCTACCTCCACCCCTACGTCTCGCGGTATCACCGAGTTCACCATCTCCGTCCCCGGCTCGTCTATAAGGACCGTTAACGCCACCGAGCCGTCACCTCCTCGATGGCGGACGACTGAGTTCTCCTTCTACGGCGTGGCCTTCTTACTGGTCGTGCCGTTGCTTGTGTGGTGGCCGATCCGACTGAGCTTGCGTCAGTGCTGTCGAATGGATCGGGGTAGCAGCTCATGGGTGATGTAGCGAGTCACCCGAACTACCCCCTGTTTGCACACCGATTATCCCCAGGATGGCTCTTTGGCCGTCCAGTCGTATGTTCATGACCCCTCCTCCAAGGTCTGCTCAGCTGATTGTCGGCATTGGCAGGACGCAAGCGATCCCCAATATCGATCGTTTCGTAACAACCTCCCCGCTCTCCTCATCCTAGCCTCCTCCTACCTCTCCCTCTCCACCCTTCAATCCCATCTCTGGCCCACCCCCCGCTCACGAAGCACCTTCATAACCCTCTTCTCCCTCGCCATGCTCCTCGTCCTCCACGGCTTATCGGCACTCAAGATCCTAGCCATCCTCTCCCTCTCCTACTTCGCTTCAATATCCACCAAAACCCCGGCGGTAGGTAAAGCTTGGCCCGCGATCCTTGTTGCTGGGAACATGGGGATACTGTTGCTGAATGAGCAGTATGATGGGTATAAGCTTGGCAGTCTACATGCGGTGTTGCAGCCACTTGTGTGTCAGGGCGGCGAGAGTGGGGACGGCTGATGATGGATGCTAAGGGTTTAGGACACGCTAGGGGGACTGTTGCCGAGATGGCATGTGAGCTTTAATATCACGATGCTCCGGATGGTCTCGTTTGGGCTCGACTATCACTGGCGACAGAGCTCCGCTGCGCAGGAGGTGAGACGGGACGATGTCTGCAGAACAGGCAGAGGCTGAGACTCATCAGGTACCGTCGGACTACCGGGAACGAGTGACCACTTCCCTCTCCGACGACGAGTACAATTTCCTCAACTACTTTGCTTACTGCCTTTACCCCCCTCTCTACATCGCCGGACCCATCATCACCTTCAACGACTTTGTGTGGCAGGTGCGTCCCCATCCTCCACTCCCATTGCCTGAGCTGTCTGAGCTGACTGGAACCAGCTGCGACAACCCGTTGCCATCACTCGACGAGATCAGCTCTCCTACCTCCTTCGCTTCGTACTCTGCCTCCTGACGATGGAGAGTGTCCTGCATACGATGTACGTCGTTGCCATCAAGGATACTTCCGCTTGGAATGGGGATGGGCCGGCGGATCTGAGCATGATCGGATTTTGGAATCTCGTCGTCGTGTGGCTCAAGGTGCCTTGTCCCGCCTTCCTCAGGAAGCAGAGGCTGATAAGGGCAGCTGCTCATCCCATGGCGGTTCTTACGCCTCTGGGCGCTTCTGGACGGAGTTGACCCACCAGAGAACATGATCCGCTGCGTTGCTGACAACTACTCGACGCTCGGATTCTGGCGGAGCTGGCATCGGAGCTACAACCTCTGGGTCGTCCGGTACGCCCTCTCGCTGTCATTCACTGTCTGCCGCGTCTGACATGGTGGAACACCAGGTACATCTATATCCCGGTCGGCGGGAGCAAGAATTTGGTACTGGGCACGATCCTGGTATTCACCTTCGTAGCGCTCTGGCATGATCTCAGCTTCAAGCTCCTCGCTTGGGGATGGTTGATCAGCTTCTTCATCCTCCCAGAACTGGTTGCGAAGCGGCTGGTCTCGTCTGAGAAGGTGGGACGTCGCATCCGTTTGGGGTCAAACCGTGCTGACAGCGGAGCAGTACGGGGATAGGTCCTGGTATCGCCATGTGGCAGCTGTGGGCGGGGTGTGCAATAACCTCATGATGATGATGGCGAACCTCGTGGGATTTGTTCTGGGTTGGGACGGGACAAAACACCTCCTCCGGGAACTCACCGGCACTGCGTCCGGTAAGTCTTCAGTCCGACCGCTCATCAGGCGACGCTGAATGGAGTCAGGATGGCTGTTTACGGCCTTTGCGAGCGGATGTCTGTTCATAGCTGTACAAGTGATGTTTGAGTACCGCGAGGAGGAGCGGCGGAAGGGTATCGATCGGCGATGCTGAACATCATAGCATACATACTTGCATCGCGAAGACTGTCTGCATATAGCTGCATCTGCTCATCAATCTAATCTTGAATGTCCAATCTTTTGCATCCGTCATATCCGCCCTCCAAGCCTATGCTCATCGTCGAAAGGCGTGACGAACGGATCTCCTACCTCCCTCCGCTTCTCCTGCATGTTCGCCAGGACAGAAGCCAGCGCCGTAGTACCAGTGTGTGGCCGATAGACATTCTCCACGTGTGCTTCGGCCACCGAGCTCGGAGTAGAGGATCGCACGTGGTCGTACCGCTCATCTGCGTAGGCTCGATCGAAATCACTCTCGTCGTCGAGGTAATCGATCGAGTCGTGCTTGTTGGGCGGAGTGGGAGCTCGCACTTCGCGACTAGGGATCCGGTGCCCCTCGTGAAGTGTCGGCGCACGAGACATCGGACGAGGGAAGATCGGCTGGGATGTCGAGGGGTACGATCGTGGGAGAGGAGGGTAGCGCGAGTCGACTGGACCATCATTGATCCCATCGAGAGCTCGACCGATACTCTGCGGATCGACCATCGTCCATGCCGGTTCCCCTTCCCTCTCGCCAGCCCAATCCCGTCCAGGCGTGGTGAAACTTGCCCGGAACGATCTTTCTGTGCGCTGACTTCCATCCCTCCCTAGAGCTGCACCATGTCTCTGCCCTCTCGTGGGAAGGAGGTCCCGAGCTGAGCCTACAGCACGAAAGAATTTGTTCACCCAGAACGGTGGAGGAGTCTCGAGCTCGTCGATGGGTACGCCTGAATTATACTGTTCAGAGCTAGCGCCCTTCTCGACGAGGTTCGCCCGCCCGTGATCGGGAGTGGGAGTGGGAGTGGGAGTGAGAGTGGGAGTGGGAGTGGGAGTGGGAGTGGGGCGGCCCGCCATCCGGAGAAACGCCTGTCCCGGTGCAGCAAGGGAAGAGATGGTCGATCCGAACGTGCTTTTGCGTGGGACGAAAGGGCGCGAGGTGCCGGTGTCGAAGAAAGAGTTGCCGTTCTGGTCGGGCTCGACGATCCGGGGCACGGTCGGGGTAGTTCCTCTGAATTGCTTCTCGGTGTACTCGTTGTAGAGGGGACGCTCTTTCTTCCATGGCCAGAACTTGGACTCGGCGGCACTATCCGCAGTTATGAGTGTGCCACGCCTAGCGACGTATCGATCCCTCCCACCAGAATGCCAGATCATGACGATGATCCCAATGAGGGCGAATGCGAGCCACACACCAAGCAGGATAGCGTAAAAGTTCCTTTCCGCCCATATAGCGCTCTCGAAATGATCGATCAGGCTGCCGACCACCCCGTCGTCCGAGGTTCTACCGCCCGAACCGACAGCGGCAGCGGTGATTGGCGAGATAATCTCGTTCATCGACGAGTTTGAGAGAAGGAGGATGTCGTGGGATAGGGTGGGAAGGGTGATACGAGCGTGCTGGCTGATCCAGGTCAGACCTTGTTCGAGGTTGGTGATCTTTGAGCCGAGGATGCAGTAGATGAAGGTGTTGATGGGATTGAAGAGGATCGTACCGCCGAATGAGACATTGAGCGCTAAGATCGGAAACTCGGGTCAGCATCGCAGGCACACTAAGGGCACGACCTACCTTCTTGCACATCGCCATAAAACTCGACAAGTGTATTATTCAGCACCACCGCGGTGGTATTCAACCAAGACCCGAAGAGGTCATTGTCGATGCGGTCCTGATATGCCGCAATGGCTGCGTTGAAGTCATTTGCATACTGCTGGCTTGAACCGGTGGCAAGGGTGTTGAGCTTGGCAGCGAGCGAGTCGGTCGAGGCGGTAACTGTGGCATTGGCATTCTCGCGAGCATGCGACTTGATGGCGTTCAGCGCGACGAGCTGGAATTGGAGGGAGAGGAAGCCGAGAGTGGCGATGAAGAGGAGCGCCAAGCAGGTGGGGTGAGACAGGTAGGCCACTGAAGATAAGTCAGCGGTCTCCGTCTCGCAACCGAATCGGCTCACAGAACCAGCGCAAGTTCGTCCTTGTTCGGTTGGCCGGCGCGATCCTCTCCAGGACCGCACTTCCGTGTCGCTCCAAGACGGGATGCTCCACAATCGCCACCACTCGCCAAGGATCCCTCGTCCCCTCCCTCCGCCACTCCGCCTCTACCTCTTCCACCGTACTTTTCATCGCCCTCCACCTCCTCCATTCCCAGACGCACAGCGCCGCCCAGACCAAGAAGAGAATCAGGAACATGAGCCCGATCGCCACATTCGACAGCTTGTGTAGCGCTTTGGCGGTATCGTCGATGAGTGAGGTGTCGAGACCTGAGCACAGATCGTTCGACAGGTCGTTGGCTTTGTTGGCATCAAGAGAAGTGAGGGACGGGATGGGCAGGATGGAGGAGTTGAAGCTCGCTGACATCTCAAGACGGGCCTTATTGATCTCGGTCTTGAGAAGCTCGAATGGCGTATCGACGATCGAATCCATCTTTGCTTTGAGATCGCTAAGGGAGGGCAGGGAGTTGTTGAGCGTGACGAGAGTAGATTCGAAGGTGGTGGGGATCGTGACGTTCTGGAGCGCGGTGAGGGAGGGGATGGTGAATTGAGGTACAGCGAGGTTGACATCGACGAGCTTTGTGACGCTCTGTCAGTCGGTCAGCAAAGGTTCCAACTTGAGGGTCGGGAGAGCTCACGTTGATGGCGGAAACAGCCGTCTGGATGGCGCTATTGGCCGAGGCGATGTCATTCTGGATTCCACTCCGAATATCATTCAGCGAACTCGTTACGCCGATGGAGATCTTTCATCTTTTCGTCAGCCAAATGGCATATGGCGAATTCCTGCACTCACCAATTCTACAGCTCCGACAAGAATGTCCAGCGTCCCCCTTACTGCCAATTCGATGGTGCACAACAGCATACTCCTGTACGTATCCAGGACGAAGGTCACAACCGTCTCGATGATAGTGATACTATCGATCATGGCGGCACCAACAGCCAAGATACTAGCTTGAGTAGCTCGGACTACCTCATCGTTCGTCTGCATGGCGAGGTACCTCGGTAAGGCCTGGATAGACGCAGCTCCAGTTGCTAGGCCGGAACATGCTGATAGCACCGAGGATTTGAGGGACGCGGCGAGTGAAGCCGTCGAAGAGCGGTTCTGGATGAGATGAGCGATGGTGAGGATCAGTGGGAGCAGGGCGGGAGTGAGGGTGGTCAAGAGTAGTCGAGGTGGAAGGGTGAGGTACGGTTTGAGAGGTGTTGTGGGTGCTGCGGGAGCGGGAGCGGAGGGACGAGGTGGGTATGGCGTGAAGGGTGTGGGCGGGAGGGTGGAAGAGGAGTGATAGTGGGCGAAGGGAGGTCGGATAGGTGGGGACAAGGGGACTATGTGGTCCGGATTGATATAGCCAGGTTGAGGCGGGGCGAGGAGATTCCTGTCTTGAGACATGTTGAATCAGCGAGTCCAGTCGCGAGGAAAAGATCGGGCGGTGATTTGCTGAGTATCGCTGATAGAACTTCTGACCCTGTGAGAGTGAGTAGCAGAGCGAATCTAATTGAAGATGAAGAGGATGATTAGTGGCAACAACTTCATTTCATCATACCCCTCCTCCTCCTCCTGCATCATCGAACCTTTCCCCAACGAAACCAAACATGAGAGAATAAGGGAAAAGGCAGTGCATTGAAGCTTATCGTTCTCGGACGTTGCGCCATGTTGATACATTGTAGTTGTTTTGGATGTTGCATGAAAGGGGTCAAAGTCGGGGGTGGATGTATGATCAACAAAAAGAGATCCCGTTCAGGTACCGGTTGATCCACGTTGAGACAATCCAGATCTGCCACATCTCGGACATTTGTTCGGGTCTAAGCGACGCGCAAGCTGGGTGGAGGAAGGAAGTAGCATTTCAAGCGTTGATATCGTTATACAGCTTCATCGTCTCTACATCGTCTCTACCTGATTCCAATCAACGTTGCCTGCAAACCTCAAGTATGGCACTCTACACTCGGCCTCCTGCATCTCTGCACGATCCTCAAACGGTGCCAACCGAGCAGTACATTACACTCCTTTGCGCTGCTGAGCTACTGCTGACGACTGGCTAGCCGATTCAGCCCATACTCAGACAACGGCGGTACCATCCTCGCCATCGCAGGCAAGGACTTCAGTGTCATTGCAGGCGATACAAGGCAATCGGAGGGGTACAGCATCCAGACCAGATATGCTAGGAAGGTGTTCCAGTTGTAAGTCGCCCGACTGGAGCTCTTGAAGCTAGCTCTCAAAAGTTGGCTGGAGGAGGCATGCAATAGCTGATGTTTTCATTAGGACTGATAATGCCGTACTGGCCACCAATGGGTTCGCAGCGGACGGGAATAACTTTGTCAAGCGAGTCAAGCAACGGTTAGAGGTCAGTACCGGAGCTGCCCAATCAGCAGATTTGCTTCGTTGACGTTTGCCGATACTGACGTGTCTCGCTTGTAGTGGTACGAACACGCCCATCACAAGCCGATGGGTCTCAAGGCGATCGCGCGGATGATCCAGACGATGTTGTACGCGAAGAGGTTCTTTCCTTATTACGTGTACAATATCTTAGGGGGCATCGAGGAAGATGGTGAGTGTGGAATCCGATACGCGAAAGCCGCTATGGGCTTTCTTAGCCTGAAAGATCTGCACTGACAAGGGCCCATAGGTACCGGAGCGGTCTACTCCTATGATCCTGTCGGCAGCTACGAGCGGGAAGCCTGTCGCGCAGCCGGTGCCGCACAGTCCCTCGTCCAACCCTTCCTTGACAATCAGGTTTGTCCTTCTCCCCATCCATCCGGCTCGTCGTAGCTGACACTGCTCAGATCTACTTCCGCAATCAAACCACTGCTCCCGGTGCCGAAAAACTCATGCCTGGCAACCTTCCCCTTGCTACCGTCCTCGGGATCGTGGTGGACTCGTTCACATCCGCGACAGAACGACACATCGAGGTCGGTGATGGGATGGAGATATATGTGGTGATGAACAAAGGGCGAAACGCGGATGATCTGGTAGGTGAAGGGCAATTGGCAGCTGGGATCTCGGTCGAAGAGTTGGGTGCGCTTGGTGCTGGGGACGGAGAGAGGGTGTTCTTATTGACGAGGCCATTGAGGAGGGATTGAAGCTACTTGATGCATTTATATACCGCAAATGGTGTGCTCGATATGTGTGCGCTGAGAGCTGAGAGCGTTATTTGTGAGTCCTTGATAGCAATTATATAGACCATGCTCGTTGCCGTCGCGGGTGGTATTGATCGATGGGGAAATCTCCGTATCCGCTAGGATGGACCCATTTGCGGTGCATCGACCGGCACGAGGAGATGTTGACACTTGACTAACGCGTCGATCTGGGGCGGTCAGGTTGGGTCCATCGTTTTCAACCAGCTTACAATCAGCTACCGAGGAGCGACGTCAGGCTCAGGGGATTGCGACGAATCTAGGCAGACTCACTTGATGATCCTCGAGCTGAGGCAAGCCAGAGACCATGATCGCACCAATCGGACTCGGCTTGACGTCCTGTCAATCTTGTCAGTCGCGTCTTCTCCATTCCTCGCGCTGTGAGTGTCACCTTTATCCATATCGGGAAACCTGAACTCTTCAGTCCAGTCTCTTCAAGCGATCAGGAAAAGAACGGACCTCCACCATGACAAGCGTACTCAGGGAAGTGCAGACCAACTTCCTCCGGCGTCTTTTCCGAATCAGCAATCCTGTACCAAGATCCTCAGCGACGTGTAACTTGACGAGGAGAGGACGTACTCTCGCCCTCTCCGAAGGCTCGACTTTCCGAACTTCCTCACCACGTTCGATTTCGCTCGCACCCACTCCCTTCTCCCATCATCACCATCAACCATCCCGATCTCAAGACGACCCACCAGTTCGACGGCCCGACTACCGGTCCATCCCCTACAACACAGCTAAACACCTCCAACCCATTCCAAAGCTCTATCCTGACCACTATCCCGCTTTCTCCAGATAACACCTTGGCGGCATGCTGCTCGAGGAAGATGGAGCGGATGGTGGAGCCTAGTTGCCATGCGGTCTCGTGCGTGAAGGAGGTAAACCGAGCTAGGGACTCTTGTTGGGTGATTAAGGGGACGAGGGAGGATGTCTCGGTGACGGAGAAAGAGGAGACGCGAAGGAGGGAAGCGAGGGGGTGGGACATGATGCTGAGGACGCGTGAATGATGCGGAAGTAAATGAATGAGGTAGATTGTTGAGTGTTGAGGGAATTGCATGAGTCGAAGCGGCGGAGACCGAAATGCTCCGGGATCTCGTGGTCGTGCATGGGGGGTTCCCCGAACAAGTTAACTCGGACGTGGCGCCGCCCATGTGAGTGATCTCCAGCCCGAGACTGACCTCGATGACTCAGCATTTTTGAGTCGATTGGAGGAGACCATCATCTGTTGTAACTTATGGTGCTGATGTCAGTGGGAGCACCACTGTTGTGACTTATGATGGATGCATAAAACAGCACGAGCGAAGTGAAAACTTTCCCACTATGAACGAACGCGTCGCGCGCGAGCTTATCCGAGCCTTCCAACACTCCCACTCGAGGTAGCGAGCGTGCGATGCTAGGCCGAGCGAGCGAGGGGACCGCCAAGGTTGAACACAGACGAGGCGT
>JAABUY010007320.1_pt1 | contig 10524 bp, 14 predicted proteins | sample 5560271 | NCBI WGS metagenome assembly JAABUY01 (sample SAMN10711886, study PRJNA513374) | rock metagenome | isolation source: Antarctica rocks | place: Antarctica: Victoria Land, University Valley
CTGGAGCCTCTCTTGCACATCTTGCTGAGCAATGTGTGAAGATGTAACTGAACGAGTCACCACGCACCTGACTGATGTTGTCTAGCACAGATAAGGTGAGCTGATATGATGGGGACGATGGGTTTTCGAGCCTTCGAAACACCCACATAAAAAGCCCAAAGACATCCTGCGAACATCCCACATAATGTCTTAGCACTTTTGATGGTATGCAGTTTTGGTCCAGTTGCTGTAGCGTCTTGTGATGTGAAGCCACATGTGATGTGGGTTTACAACCTGTAGTTGCGTGGTGCTGTACGGCGAGTCTGGGGCGTGAATTTTGAGAATGTGACTGAGGCAGTATGCTGCACAAACTCTGACATCCTGCAGTCAAGAGTCAATGCCCATCTTGGCAACAACGGCTGCTGAAGTTTGCGTTTGGCTGCTGCAGGGTGGCTGAATAGCATCACTTGCTTTGTCTTTGTGGTCCAAAACTGTTTTTTGCACAACGGCCTTGGCGACGCCCTTGGACGCCAGCTTAGCACCAGCGTCTGTCTGAGACGTTTTGTCAAGCACTTCCCCAGCTTGCTGCGGGTCGGGCAACCAAAAGTTCAAAATACGATGCCACATGTCACAGACTGGTGCTGTTCAGCCTCTTGTATACCTTCAGCAGCTTAATCAGCGTGTCCTTGGACTTGCAAGCCAGAAGCTTCTTGCCGACGTCGCCCAAGTCGTTGCTTTGCTCGTCATCCTCGAAGTCGTAAGCCGTTACCATGCTGCCACCAGCAAGTCTGGGCTGATCAAGAGCTTAGCACGTCAGGAGCAGCAACAGGCGATGGCAGCGCCAAACTATTTGCTATACGGCACAGCTGGGCTGGTGTCATCTGGTCCATCAGAAGGCCACCGCAGCATGGCGCTCGCGGTGAATTGCATGCTTTGCTCATGCTGTGCCCAACGACAAATTGTAACCTATCGACGTTTTGTCTACCTGACACTGTCAGAGCTGGAGCTGTGCCACGGCAGCCCCGATAGACAGCTGACCAAACTGCTGTCACCCAATCCGCTAGTAACTCTGAATAGCTGTATCCACAGATTGAGCCCTGCGTCAATAGTCCTCTGAAGCCATGCCATCACCATCAGAGTGGCGATCAACGCTTGCGTTTATTGCGGTGTTGTGTTGGGCGCAGCCCTTGCATGGGCTCAATAATGGTTTGTCCATCAAGCCGCACATGGGATACAACACGTGGAACTGCTTCTACGGTTCCAGTACGTACAACGATATGCAATAGGAGAATGCCTTAATCAGCATACGGTTGCTGACCCCACAGCCTCTTGTGCAGTAAGCGAAGACATTATCAAGTCGACCGCTGATATCGTGGTGGACTCTGGACTGAAGAAAGCAGGCTATGAATATCTAGTGATTGATGGTATGCACACCAACTCTTGCTAGGATGAAGTATTTGCTTGGGCAAAACCCATTTTTGGAATGCCCATCTGTATTCAGCTGTGTGCTTCAGATGGGTGGTCAGAACTGAACAGAGGTAACGACGGAAAGATTGTGGCAGACCCAACCAAGTTTCCCTCAGGCATCAAGCATGTGTCAGATTACATTCACTCTAAAGGCAAGCATTGTCTCCCATCCCTACCTCAAAAGCAGATGTGCAACTAGAGATGTGCAACGCACCATATGGTAAAGTTTGTGTCCTTGATTTGAGATTCACCTCACAAGCGCTGGCATATGCAGCCCATGCATCAGCCACAAACAGTGCCTCAGTACAAGCCATCGCAACAAACTGAACAGTCAACAGTGACCTTCTGCTTGCAGAACCAGCACTTCCTAGTGGCTCAGAGGTAACTTGGGATTGGCTGCAGGTCTCAAGTATGGCATGTACAGCGATGCTGGTCCCAAAACCTGCCTAGGCCTCCCAGGCAGCAGGGGCAATGAAGAGCTAGATGCTCAGTACTTTGCAGACCTGGGCGTCGATTTCCTCAAGTACGACAACTGTGCAGCCGGCCCCGAGGACTGGATAGTGGACAGATATGTTGCCATGAGAGATGCTCTCAATGACACAGGGCGGCCCATTTTGTACAGTATGTGCAACTGGGGGGTTGGGGACTCATGGCTTTGGGGTCCCAAGGTAATTCTCGCTTCCTGTGAGTGAGACGCTTATATCGTTCACCTTTTCCACATAAACACAAACAAATCACTGTCGACATTGATCATCTTCCAGCTGATTCCTGGTTTGCAAGCCTTTGAACATTTAGAAGCTCCTGTAGCAGATGAGACACTGCGCTAGCATGTGCTGCTGCATAAGACTTGCAGAGATTTAGCAGCCTCACATGGATTCCACAGACTGTTCACACGCCATGTCAACCCACATGCAGGCTTTGGGCAGCCAAGCTACATGGCAAGCACCAGGCAGACCATCAGTACGATCCTGATGGCCGAAAGGTGGCCTTGCTGAGGTTCTGCTGCTTTTGTTCAGTTTTTGTTTGCATACTACTTATGTTTGTTTTAAATTTTGTTAACACTTTGATTAAGGTTTGTAAGTCCTTTCTTTTAAGAAAGAAAAGAAAAGACTACGCCTTTCGGCGTCAATTTAATGAGAAGCCCAGTATAATACCGGGCTGCCCAGGGCCTTTCCTTTCTTTTAACACTGCTTTGACTGCTCAGTGACTTGGTGCATGTTGCTGTCCAGGTTGCAAACTCATGGAGGACAACAGGTGACATTGCGTCCTCCTGGGACAGTCTCCTGAGGTGTCTGGACAACACTGTGGGGCTATCAGAGTTTGCCGGGCCAGGTGCATGGAACGACCCTGACATGCTGGAGGTAACCCACACCTCTCAAGCTCTTGGGACAATACAGACAAGTCGCCCAAGCGCAGTTTGATAAAAGCAAGCCTTTTTGGAGGTGTTATGTCGTTGCAAGCACATGCAGTCTGTAACGTCATGTGGGCTGCGGTCAGATGACATTCACAACCTGCATGAGGCTATGATCTCCAGACTGTCTGACAGCAGCTTGCAACGTTGGAATAGTCCTTTGCTTACTGTACTTGCGGTCAAAATTATAGCACTCTTACCAAATCACGACTTGCAAGATCATGATCCTGCACTTCAGCAACTCGTCTCAAGGCTCCAGCTAGGGATCCCCAGCTGGGATGTTGAGCTCAGTCACCGGCTCCTAGCTTGCCACATTGCTGCGCCGCAACAAGCCATCATGACTCCTAGCAGTGCAAACACCTTCAAAAGGCTGCAGCTGGAGGCTTTTACTTGTGCACATATGCAGGCTCAGAACAATGAGTATGGGATGAGGTTTACAGATCTGACTGTTGCCTTCTGCAGGTAGGGAACCCTGGACTGACTGTGAACGAGCAAAGGGCACACTTTGCCCTTTGGGCTCTGCTCAAGTCCCCTCTGTTTATTGGGGCAGACCTGCGCACCTTGAGCAGAGAAGCTAAGGAGATCCTGACTGCTGCTGAAGTCATTGCTGTGAACCAAGATCCCTTGGGGGTGGCTGGGGACCTGATCTGGAAGCAAGGGCCCCTGGAGGTGGGTCACTTTTGCATGCTGCTCAGTGGACGCTGTGTGCTATCAGACATGCTGGGGGCTTGTCGTCGCCGTATCAAGTTCTGCTAGATGCTTGTCATTGGTAAAGATCATGTTGTATTTGGTGTGAAGTGTCAGACCACGCCTTCAAGGCTACACTGGAGGTTGCCCTGTGAAGCCAGTGAACCTGCACCATGCTCATTACTATGCAATGTGCCAGTGAACTCCAGTGTAGATTTGCCTGTAAGCTTAGAGGAAAAACTGGACGAGCTCCTTAAACTGTCCTTGTGCTTTTTCTAGCAATGTAATCGACACAATACAAGTTGTGGGGTCTCTGTCAATTTGTGTCATGTTTTTAAGACTCTGTTTGATGTGCTTTTTCTAGCAATATAATTGAGGTACACAATACAAGTTGTGGGGCCTCTGTCAATTTGTGTCATGTTCTTAAGACTGTGTTTGATTTCTCAGACAGGCAAGTTTTGTGTGTATCTTGCAGGTGTATGCAGGGCCTTTGCAAGGTGGTGGTAGGGCTGTTGCCCTGTTCAACAGACATGCATCAGGAACACAATATCCCATCAGCAACATCACTGTGGCCTGGAAGGATCTAGGCTTCGACTCAGATGTAGAAGCCACAGTAAGAGACCTGCACGCTGAGAAGGATTTGGGAACCTTTACGGAATATTTCACTGGTGCTGTGGATATACATGATGCAAGGATGCTCAGGATCACACCTCACAAAACGAAAGAGGACCATAAAAGTTGGCGTCCATGGAGCAAAGAGAACAAAGCTCTGCAGGCTTCTGTGCGCAGTTCACTGAGTAAGATGCCAACAGGCAACAAGCGGCGCGTGGCAGTAACAAATTGAGGTCTCATGAAGTCTTCTAGGTTTGAAGAAAATTGTTGCAACAGAATTGTGACTGCCACCTCTATTGTGTTGCAACATTGGGTGGCTTGACTGACTGTGTGAAGATAAACTGTTATGTCCAGCGTTGACCGCAGTGAGGGGAGTGTGGTACATGATGGAATGGCTATTGTGTAATGTTCATTGCAATATATTGCAAGGGATTTTGCCCATGCATCAGTAGTTGCCAAGCCACAGTGTCATGTTATGCTTACACATTACATGCACATCCAGGTCTTCACAGCAGCACTGCTTCCCTTTGCATAACAGGTCTCCCTATGTACCTCATGTCTGGTGGCGCTGTTTGACAGCACCATCACATGCTTCTCAAGTACGCTAGCACCATCACATTCTCTCAAGTACTGTCACAATTTGTGTTTTGTTGTGCGTTGATCCTAGATGTCAAGCAGCAGCCAGATCCAGAGCATCACTAGCATCGTCTGCTCAAATGCATGAGCGCGGCGCTGGAGGCATGATAGTGGCACACATGCCTGCAAAATGACGTCCAGCATCTTGCAGCACTGTAGGTCAGCAGGCACCCATTGCTCTGCAGCAGCAGGCTTTCTAGGTCGGGCATTGCAGAAGTTTCTCTGTGTGGCAGCCAGCCGGCAGATTGCAACATACAATCTGCTGTGCACAGGAGAGGTGCAAAGAGTAATGGGACAGGAGAAGAAGCAAGAGCAAAGCAGATGCATCTGCAAAGCACGTGAGAAGACATGATCGGTTGCAGCACATGTGCAGAGAACTCCACTCTCAAGATGAGCAAATGGTCTGCTGCGCTGCTGCAGTATCTACAACAGCATGAAGCTCTGAAAGCCTATTTAAAGCAAGGGTGAATGCAAGCAGGCTCCGGCACATGTGTTCACAAGCAAGGAGCATAACTATAGTTGAGCGTGTCCGCAGGTATCAGTAGCCAGCATAGTGTGACACAACCAGCTTTGCGAGGTATGGGGGGTACTCAAGGTGCACAGTCAAGGATGCATATCATTGTCATGTGAACTGCATGCAATGCATGCATTATGTAGGTGCAGAACATAACATTGCTAGCATGCTGCAAATGTGACTGTGATTGCATGCAGGCGCCTTTCGACCAGTGCAGCAGCAGGCTAGTGCACATGCCTTTCGTCCTCACAAATAATGGTTACAATCTACAATAGCAGTATGGTGTACGACATGTCGTTGGTGTGTATACAAAGATTGGACTCTCTGCCACCCAGCGTGGCAAAGAAGAACTCGAGTAAATGTGCCTTTATTAGTGGGCATTTTTCACTCTACTGGACATGTCTCTGACGTTGGGCTCACTGTTTAGCTGTTCCTTTTCTTTCGTCAACTGTGCAGCATGCCAGCAGGCATACTGTTATTTGCATCTTGCAATGCATGGGGATGTCAGTGCCGCCTTGCGGGGACGATGCCAGCCCCGGAACTTCGCAGCGATTGCTTGCTCAGCACATTCTATGGCGTGCTGCAAAGGAAGAAAACAAACAGGCACGCACCGGTTTGTGGCTTTGTTAGTTGAGCATCATGTGGCTCAAAGCAATGATATGGCGCTTACTGTCCGCAATTTTGCTGTTGGCATTTGCCTGTTTGGCTACGCCCACCATCTCGGGGTGGCCAGTATTCCTTGAAGGCCTCGATGAGGAGGTGGAACCTCCAACATGGGAGTGGTGGGAGGTGGTGGAGCGCGCAGCTGTTGTGTGTAAGTATCCACCAGCGCTGTCGAGTTTGCGAATCACAATCATCGCCCATAACAAGCATCTGCCTGCCAAGCTAGTGTCCCAGGGCCTGTTCATATGGCAATCAGCTGAAGTTTTGACTGAAGTGCAACCGCAACCCACAACTGGGTCATTTCGAATCGGTGTCCCACACATACTGCTGAGGACATGAATGTAAACCTTGGGTACCAGTTTCATGCCACACAGGGGGCACCTGGATGCTGTCTCAGCAGCTGGTGAAACTGCTGACAAACCTGGGGGTATACGAGACGTCAGGTACACTCTCGAGCTGCCTTGAGGATGTCAGCCCGTCGCTTCCTGCCAACGGTCTCAAACAACACCGCCTTCAATGCTCATAAGTCGACAACGACGATGACCTCTGCATTGTACTTGTAGGGCCCCGCCCCGCGGTTGAGCAGACTATACACGAGACCCTGTCCTTCCCAGCGCTATGCATCTTCAGCACAAGCGCATTGCAAATTCTGCTTCGGCAGGATGGTCCAGTGTGCTTTGCTGGACTGCCAGCTGAAGCCTTGGACTACTTCACCTACAGCTGTGTCCAGGACGTACTCCACAATCAAGGCGGAGACTCCGCCTACAGCCTACCGGAGTCTGCCTTGAGTATCTTTGGCTCCTCAGCCCTGCAGCATTATTGGAGAAGCACTGGTAGTCACCTAAATACCGTGACCATTGCAGCCCTGGATCTCTTTGAGGCAAGTCTGCTGCAGCACTACATGGAAGAGGAGCGGGTGTCATGTTTGCCCCAACCCCGCGTCCTTCAGGTGAGTGCTGTTTCTTGTAAGGCCATCTCCACGCCTTGATGCCCTGATTGCAGTTGCCAAGTTGCATCTGAGTGCGGACTCAAAGCTCACATTGTCAATTCAAGTATGTATGCATGTCTGCTTCTCACTGAAGCTTGCTCAGGTGCAGCCTTGTTCAAACGCGCAGCCAGCTGTGTGTTGAACAAGCTGCTTCAAACTTGATTCGCTGTGCAGGGTCAGATATCAGGATCACTTGCAGCCATGCAAACTACTGCAGCTGATGTCTCACCCACCACAAGCCCCCAGCCTACCCCCTTGCGCTCCCAGTCTAGCCTGAAACGCGCTATGTCTGGGCTGGGCACCTTCGTCCCAGGACTCCTCTACTCATCCAAACCGATCCTGACAGCTGTGCAGCCTCTGCAGCAGTCATTGTCAGACCCCAACTCCCACCTCACCAATCCCATCATTGGCCAGGGAGAGCTTGCTGGAGAGGACTACACCCATTCTTCTTCCATGGAGACTGGTGCTGGGGATGTCTCCCCAACTTCTTCTTCAGGGGTGATGGGAGCCTTCAAGAAGAACACCTGTTCCTTGGTGGAGGCCATCGAGAGGGAATCTGCAGCTGACAAGGCTGCCAGGGAGGAGGCTGACAAGGTCATCCTGGAGAAGACCAACAAGCCTAAGGTATGACCCTATCCATGTGCATGACTCGACTTCAATGAAAACATGCTGTATGTATCATTCTGAACTTGTCACGCTATATTTACGTTCAAGCTTATTTGGAAGCTGTCTGCATTCTGGACATGTTACAAGACTCTCGCGTGCTGCACAGCATCGCTTGTGTGCTGCAGCAAGCTTTGTGCATTGCTGAGATGCTGTCTGCCAAGTCACATTACAATGTAATGTAGTAGTACGCTACAATACAACAACACACTGCAACATTGCAAATGCTGACTGTATCTGTGATGGTGTGCAGGGGCTGCGCCGCATGTCTTCCTCCTTCAAGGACTTCAAGATCAAGGCGTTCAGGAGGAGCAAGGACGTGGAACTGATCAACACTATTCAGGAGCAGCAGACACCTGTTGAGAAGAAGAAGATTGGTGCAAAGGCCAGGAAGATGGCTGGCCGCTTTGTGCCTGCTGCTCTTGGTAAGTTGAGCCACCCTGACCGCTGTTGTGTGCACGAGGTTATGGGTTGTGTTGAGGGGTGTGATTAGGGTGCTTAGGGTGCGGCATGTGCACCATAATGCTATGCATAAGTAGGTTGGTGCTGCAATGCAATGTTGAATTGTGGTGCATTACAAACTGCATTTCACTGCATGCTTGCTTGATGCGATTGGATACAGGCCAACAGGAAGGCAGCAGCTGTGCATGTAGACCCTGGTTGGCAATCATTGCATCCAACAACTTCAGGATACTTTCTCGTACCTATGTGAGTCTGGTTTGTATCTTACTTGTACAGTTGTCCTAAAAATTCAACTGCTGGTGCATTGATGTGCAGGTGGCTCCCGTAGGGTGTAGAGACCACTCCAAGTGAGACATCTGGCGGCTTGATCATCCTTGAGGAATTAGGTGGCTGATTTTGAAGTATCTGTTCTTTTGATGATCTGCTGGCGGAATGTGCCAGTCTTGTTTTGATTGTTTTGATGATGAGATAGACCAGGCCTGCTGGCACATGTTATGATGGTCTTTTGCTTGGTAAATATAGCTGGGCCAGTATGTATGATATTAGGATAGTTGAATGTGGATATTGTGCGCTTTTTTTGGGGCTGCTTCAAATGGCTTCCATTGTGGTCGCTGAAAGGCGATGATTTTTTTCTTTGGTTTTCTTTATGTCCTGCTTTTGCTGTGACATGCTGTGTTTCCTTGATCTTTCAACTCAAAAAACCTGGGAAAAAAGTCATGAGCAGATACCAAATTTGCAGTAAAGCACTTGTGAACATGTGATCCTTTTTCTTGCATATGGTACATATATATTTAGACAACTAGCACTGCTGTATACATGCTGAAAACTGTGCAATCAACTGTAAGTCTCTGTAATACACTCAGCAAGTCAGCTTTGTCCCATTGGCCAGTGATCAATGTTGCAAGCTCTGGTAGCAAAGCAGCACTCCATGTTTCTTTTGACTACTGAAACTTGCACAATCATCTTGGACAGCCAGTCCTCTTTCCAGCTAGTGTACATGCACCGCAGCTGCAACATCGCAGACTGGGCGCTGAGAGCTGAGCAGCACTAGCAGCACAAGCAGCTCTAGCAAGCAGCATGAACTCAGGTTCCTGAAGAGCAGGCTTTTCCTTGTGCAAAGTGTATGTGTATTATGTGTTTAAGTGTATGACAGATTTTGCAACATTCCACAACAGCAGCTGTGACCAAACAATATAACACCACCGAGTGCAGCGTTAACTCCGGAGCTCCGCTGTGTTGCAAGCATTGCACTTACAATTGTGGTCATGACGCATGGTCTCCAACATGTACATGTACATCCACATATGAATACAAAATTGTTATCAATGACCTTTAATTCATTTCAGCTAGGAGGCCAATGCTGATCTTGCACCCTGAGAGACTCCTTGCAGCGTAGTCACTGCCCTCATGACCACTTTTGCTCAGATATGTCATCAGCCATATTGCGTCCCTGGAACAGCACTGAGCTGTATTCAAAGCCTGCTGTGCATCAGGACCTACACAAAGTCTTGATAGAGGTGCTGGTGAGTCACAGGCCAAGCACCTCTGAGAAGATTGAGTCAACAGCACCTTGCTACACTCTGGGCCTGTTGAACAAATTGCAGCCTGAATGCAAGCTGAGCAATGCAGCCTAGGCCTGAGGCATGCAGATTGTGCAAAGCAGGCATGATGCACCTCACTGCTCCTCAATGCAGTTTACTTCTTGTTATGCCCTGAGCTGGCGGTGCCATGTTGCTAGCAGCGCTGGTAGTAATGGAGTTTGGCACACGTTGATTGCTCTTGCTTACAGGAAGTGACAGGATGCTCAGTGACATGCAGCACATGGTACAGGGCATGTCTGTACAGTTCTGTGATGATGGGCACCATAGAGCGCAGCATGAATAGTCAACAAATGCTCATGGACACATGTATACACTGTATGCAGTGCTCATGCTGGTTGCTTTGATGATGCCAATGCCGTTCAAGCACATTTGTGTGCTTTCTTGCATGTGAACAATGCTTGAACAGCATGTCATAAGTTGGGTATACCCTGCAGTGCTCCGGGCTGCCGCCTTAGGAGCTCCCTCAAGGCTCCCGTTATGATCGCTGAAAAGCGTAAAATTTTCTTTTCTTTTCTTATACCCTGCAGTCTTACTTGGAATTTGTGACACACATATGCTAGCCAGACGATGCTTGTATATATATGCACAGCCATGCTGCATGGACCCGTGACTTAGCATCATAGTGATCAGCACTCATACATACTACATGACACTACACGTAGTATGTGTGATTCAAGCCTGACCCACCAGGATGATAATCACAATACATATCTCACTGTGCAAGTAGAGACAGGTCAGTACACAGGATGCACTGGCACACATGTAGTTCAAGTGCACCAGAAGCTGACACATGCATTCTGCAATGTTGACAAGCACATCAGAAGCGAAGCCTTGCTGTATG
>JAABUY010007321.1_pt1 | contig 10523 bp, 9 predicted proteins | sample 5560271 | NCBI WGS metagenome assembly JAABUY01 (sample SAMN10711886, study PRJNA513374) | rock metagenome | isolation source: Antarctica rocks | place: Antarctica: Victoria Land, University Valley
AGGAGCTGGGCCAGGGCACCGTGGCGCTGCACACGGGCACGGCGGCGGGGGCGTGCGCGGGCGCGCGGTACTGGGCGGGCGTCCTGCGCGCCGGGCAGGAGCTGGACCGCGTGTGGTGGTGGGCGGAGGGCGGCGCCGCGCTGTGGGGCAGCGCCGCCCAGGCGCGCGCCCGAGCAGCATCTGTGGCGCGCAGGGCGGCTGCGCGCGCTTGCACGGACTGGCTGCCAGCCCGCCAGCTGCGGGGCGCAGTTGCGCCGCCACGGACACTACCCTGGTCCTTGTCGGGAGCAGTTGGACGCGGTGCACTCCCCGAGCGCATGTGCCGTGCCGCGGCAGGCGCTTCCGGCGGTGAGCGGCGGCGAGGCGGGCGGGGAGGCCCAGTGCGGCGGGCTGTGGGGAACGAGGCCGGGCGCGGCGCCGGGCGCGCCTGACAGCCATGGTACGCCCACGCCCGCCCTGCCCTCGCTGAAAGGCAGGCGGCGGCGGTGCCATACCGCTTCGTCCTGGCATATCTGCTATAGCGCAGTACATCAGAACTCTGCAAAAGTGGCAGCCTCACGAGCAACCGGCGCAAGCCACGCACTTTGCGTGCCTGCTTGGGATGTGCCTACCTGGGAGGTGCGAGCGTGCTCAGAGTGCTCAGGCAAAGGTGCAAACGATACTCGGCTTACAATGAGCACAATTTGCGAGCAGGAGCAAAGGCCCTGAGGCCTGGCGCGACCTCGGCGTGAACGGTGCTCAGATGCATGGCCGCACCCTCACTCCTGCTCACCGCACGACCTCTGCGGGGCCCAGGGCTGGCGAGGAGCGGGCACACGGCGACGGCCGTCGGCGCGATGGTGGTGATCCTGGGCGGCCACGTGCGCGGCAGCCCGCCCGCGCTGGACGTGCTGGTCGTGCACCTGGACACGCTGCGCATCGCCAGGCACGCCCGGCGAGGTTTATGCGCAGGGTACGCGCAGGGTTATGAGTACCAGGCTGCGCCCTGCCTCCCCAGGCCGGTGCGCCGGCTGGGCATAGGGTTGCGCGCATCAGGCCGCGCAAGCCTCCCCAGGCAAATTCCCCAGCCAAGCGGCAGCTGGGCAGCGCGCTGAGGCGCGCGCCGGGGTGCGCAGACCGGAGGTGGCCGGCGCGGCACCGCCGCCGCGCATGTGCCACACAACCGCGCGCGTGGCGCCGCCGGCGGGCTCGCAGCTGGGCGGGCTGGTCGCCGCGGCGCTGCGCCCGCTGGGCCGCGACCCGGCCGCGGGCGCGCTGCTGGCCACTTTCGGCGGCTGCAGCCCGCACAGCGAGGCGTACAGCGGCGACAGCCTGGAGGCGCGGCCCGCGCTCGTCCCTCCTTATCACTTTTCCCTTTTTTCTTGGCCTCAGGCGCCGCTGTCTTGCATAGCCGGCGTGCAAGTCACGATGGGCGGTATGTGGTGTTTGCCTGAATAGGCCCTGGCCTGGTTGGCCAGTGCGCGCTCTCGTCGGCGCTGCCTGGGCGAGCAGTGCGCGCTCCTGGTGTCTCATGCCGCCCGTGGGGGCCTGCAGCTGCTGCGGGAGATGGGGCGCGGCCAGCGGCTCGACAGACTGTGGCACCAGAGCTTTGCAGCTTGTGTGATCGTAGGACAGCAGCGATGGCGTTGGCGTGTACACTGGCGGGTTGGAGGCACGACGTTGCGCAGTCCCCGCTCTGGTGGGTGCGCTGTACGACAGGCTGGCATGGGGGCGGCAGGTGCTGTGGCTGGCAACTGACGGCGGCCTGGCGGTGTGGGTGCACGCCGTCACGACTGGCTCGGTGCCGCAGCCGCGGACCTACCACAGCGCAGACGCCTTCAACGGTGCGGACCTGCGCTCGCGCTCGCCGCGGCGTGCCCGCCGCCCGTATCAGTGTGTCGCACCAGAAGTCGCTGGCGCGAGTGCTGTGCATATGATGCTCCTGATGCTCGGTCTGCAGCAGGCGCCTGCGCGAACATGCGCGGCGGCCCTGTCCCAGGAGGCGCGCGCCCAACTGCCCGGGAAGGCAGTGGGGGGCGGCCGCACGGCGCGCGCGCACGCCTGACGCGCGCGTCCGGCGCGCGCCGCCGCGCAGGCGGGCGCAGCGTGGTCGTGTTCGGCGGCAGCTTCTACTGGCGCTCGCAGGCGGCGGTGCCGGTGCACGTGCTGGACGCGGGCGGCCTGGCCTGGGCGTGCTACGTGCCGCCGGCATTCCGCCACTTCCGGGACGGCCTGGCGGCGGAGCCCTGGATGGGCCTGCCCGGCAACCGCATGCTGCACCTCACCGCGGTGCGCGGCGGCGCGCCATGCGCGCGCGGGGCGCGCGGGCGCTGGGCGGCGGGCCGCGCAGCGCGTGCGACCCTGCGGAGCTGGCGCCGGCGCTCGGCGCTGTGTCTGGGGGCGGGCTGCGGGGGTCAGCCCGTGCGCACAGGCGCTTGCCCAGCTGCCGGCAGGCCTACAGCGGGGCCCGCCTGCGTGGTTCCTTTCAGGCGAGACAGCCCTGTCAGGCTAGACAGCCCCACCTGTGTTGTTCCTTCCAGGCTGCCGCAGAACAGGCTGCGGCTGCAGATGGGTATGGCGCCGCACTACATGGGCGCTGCCTCTGATGCCCCACGTGGTCTGGTCGGCCGAGGCGATGCAAGAGGCGTGCTGAGTGGGCGGTGCTGCTGGGCAGCTGCGGCCGCCGCCGCCGCCGCCGCCATTACGTACCGCTGATAATGATGGTGCCGCATGCGGCAGGTGCGCGTTTCGCCGCAGAGCGGCCACGAGGAGCTGGTGGTACTCGGCGGCTGCACCGACGGCGGCCTGGCCAGCATGGAGCCCTACACGCTCGACCTGACCTGGTTCTTCTGGCGCCGCTGGCGCGCGGAGCCGGCCGCCGGCGCCGCGCCCGGCGGCGGCGGCGGCGGCGGCGGCGGCGGCGGCGGCGGCGGCGTCCTGCCGGCGCCGCGGCAGCGCTCGGCGGCCGCGCGCGTGTCGCGCCGCTGGCTGCTCGTCCTCGGCGGCTCCTCCAAGGAGGCGCGCCCGCCTGGCAAGACGCGCCCCCCCCAACGCGGAGCGTCCGCCTGCTGCGGCGCGGGCCCGGGCGCCCTGGTCGGCCGTGCGCGGATTCGCGCGAGCAGAAGAGAGCAGAACAACTGCTGTGATGCTGCCGAGTGCCCATGTGTTCTCAATCAGGAGCACTCAGGCAGACCGTGCTGAGCTGTGCTGATGCGCGTGGCTGTCCGCGCGCAGGGCGGCTTCCTGGACGACGTGCAGCGCCTGGACCTGGATGCAATGGCGTGGGCGCCGCCGCCGCCGGTGGGCGGCGCTGCGCCGGGCGCGCCGCGCCGCGCAGCCGGGCACTCGCTGGCCGGCCTGCTCGCCTTCGGCGGCTGCACGCCCACGCCGCACGGCGTCATGCCCATCGCGCGCACCGACCTGCTGCTGCTGGGTGCGCGCCGCCCGCGGGCCGCCGAGCAGTGTCCGTCAGCGTGCGTGGCAGCAGCGCTGCTGTGCGGACCCATTGGCCGCTGCAGCATGCGCTAGCACTGGGCGCGGGTACCCTCGCTTTCAGCTTTCAGTCCCAGCGCATGAAGATCGAGACGTAACCGTTTTGGGCAGCACGCATGTCAATGAAGCAAAGCGTGTCGTGCACACCTGCTGCCAGGCAGCGCATAGGTGCGCTGGCGCCCGTGCTGCGCGGCGGCGGAGAGGTCGCGCGCCACCCAATCCTGCGCCCAAACAAACCGAACGGCTGGCGCGGCAGGGCACTCGCCGTGGGAGCCGGTGCACGCGCCGGCCGCGCCCGCGCGCCCCGGCCTGGCGCGCATCGGGCGCCTGGGCGCGCGCGCGGCCGGCCAGGACGCGATGAGCGCCGTGGCGGCGCCTTTCAGCTGCAAGCAGGAGGGCGCGCCTGGGCCGTCCGGCGCGAGAGCCGGGCCTGTGCCGGGCCCCATGTGGCGATACGGCTACCAGGGGCCGGCCAGCAGCGTGGCGGGCCTGGCCCGTGCGCCCGACGGGCTCCCTGGCGCGCCCGGCGCGGCGCCGGGCGGCGCAGCGCGGGCGCCAACGTGGGCCGGCGGTGCCATGGGGCAGGCAGGGGCAGCGGCTGGCGCTGAGTCGTGCAGCCCTGCGGTGGGGCGGCCTGGCAAGGGTTCCGAGGACATGTGGTGCCCTGGGCATGGTGGGGCCGGCGCTGCGGCGCGCGACGCAGGCGCGCCGGCTGCGGAGCCTGAGGGCGGCGCCGCAGGCTCGTCGCGGCAGGCCGCCGCGCATGGCGGGGCCAGCGCCATGGCGCTCGAGGTGCAGGCGCTGGCCACCGCCCTGGAGGGCTCTGCGGGAGGCGCCGCGCGGCGGGCTGCCGCCGGCTGCGCGCCCAGGGCTGCTGCAGCGCGCTTGGACGGCCCCGCGCGCGGCTCCGTGCAGCCGGCTGCTCCGCGCGGCGCTGCGGAAGGCGCGCCGGGGCCCGCCGGAGGGCGTGCCATGGGTCTGTAGGGTACAAGAACGAGGCGCCATGCGGCGCGCAGCGCGCAAATGCGGCGCCCAGCGCGCAGGGTGGCGCTGCAAGCTGTCACCGGCCCAGCCCAGGTTGTGCGTGCCGCAGGCGCCAGGCCAACAGAGGCATGCGCGCCTGCCTGCTTTTTTCTCAGTGTCATGTGCAGGGTGCGATAATGATGGATGGCTCGGTCTTGCGCCTGCCGAAGTTGAGCATGGGATCACCTGTGCCCAGGATGTAGAGGCGAGCAGGCATGCGTGTGAGGCTTTGAGTGTTTGACACCCCGCCTCATCGAGGTGGGTTTGTGACATGGTGGTCGTGCATCCGTGTATATACGGGCAACTGAAGGCCGGGAGAGGTGCTCGAGTGCAGTGCAAGCCGAGGGACAGTGTGTGTGGTGAGGAAGTCGGAAACACTTGCGTTGCTGCTGCTCCGATTCCCCAGCTGCAGTCTGCCTGATCATATGCATTGTGCTTTACCAAGAGTGTGTTTCGCTGTTTCTGGAGCTTAAGCTTGCTTACCTTCATTAGGTTGTGCAAAGCACAGACCATGCTTTTTGTGTCATTTGCTAGCCGGTGTGCTTTCCACGCCACCCCCTTGTATTAGGGACTGAGGGATGGCACTTGAGCTGGTTGAGCGGCCGCTCCGACGCTTTGGTATTGGCTCGTCGCACACGACGTGACGCTCAAACTTCATGAAGTATGCAAGCTGTAAGCAAACTCATCGCCTGTGCAACCCCTGTCCGCACCAGGCTGCCCACGCATGCGCCCTGAAGCGTTGGAAGGAGTTACATCGTGCGCAAGCCTGGCCCACTCTTCAAACTCCACATGGCTGCTGACGGGCCGCTCAGCTGGTGCGGGGGGCGGTCGCGCGGCACGAGGCGCCTCACTGCACGAAGTAGCCGGCAATGAAGAGGCCGAAGAAGGCGAGCAGGGAGCCCCAGATGAGCGCGCGCTTCTGCCCGGACGTCACGGAGGCGGCCGCGAGGCGCCTCACTGCACGAAGTAGCCGGCAATGAAGAGGCCGAAGAAGGCGAGCAGGGAGCCCCAGATGAGCGCGCGCTTCTGCTCGGACGTCACGGAGGCGGCCGCGAGGCGCCTCACTGCACGAAGTAGCCGGCAATGAAGAGGCCGAAGAAGGCGAGCAGGGAGCCCCAGATGAGCGCGCCCTTCTGCCCGGACGTCATGGAGTTGGTGCCCAGGCCGTAGCGCTGGTTCTCCGCGAAGCCGGCGATCTCCCGCGCCTTGGACTGGAAGGCCGCCTTCTCGGCGCCGCAGATCGGGCACTGCCAGTCGCGCGGCAGGTCCTGGCGGTCCGCCCGGCGCGCACGCGGTCAGCCGCGGCGCGGCGCTCGCCCCGGCGTGCAGGCACCCGGCATGCACCACATGGCGTGTCATCACAGGGGGCATCGGATGGCCAAGCATGCAGGCCCCCGGCATGCACCAAATGGCGTGCCATCACTGGGGACATTTGAGGGCCGGCAGGCCGCCGCGCGCAGTCATGCAGCACTGCCCAAGCCGGCCGGGCATGCGCGAGCGGCGCGCCTGGAACAGCGTGCCGGGCGTCACGGGGTACTCGGAGTCGCCGGCCTTGGGGCGGTACTCGTAGCCGCAGCCCGGGCACGTCGCCTCGCCCGTGCCGACCACCATGAACTTCTCGGCCGCGCGCAGGCGGTCCGCCTCCGCCTTCTTCTTCGCGATGTCGGACTCCGAGTTCTGCCGCGCCCCATGCGCGCCTGTGGGGACCAGCGCACAACGTCCGTGTGCCGATGCACGCCAGGAGCGCCTCAGGCTGGCGCAGCGGACGTCTTGGTCATCGGCGGCGTGTTATCGCGCGTGGGCAGCGTGCACAGGCAGCGCCCTCCTTGCACCCTTCCTCCTGCTCGAGGGCTTGCTGGCGCGGCAGCAGGTGCGGAACAGGGTGTGGCATGCCAGTCTCTGCCAACGCGGGCGGAAGAGAGCGCCGGGTAGCAGACAGTGCGGTCAGGTGCCTGCAGCAAGGGGCCATCGCGCTGGCCGGGCGCGCAGCGCTCTCTGAGTGTGCGTGTTTTTCCGCCACCACTGAGTGCTTGTACATATATCTGCAACCACTGCCGCACACCCGGGCAAAGGTCTGGCGCCCATGGGGCAGCCCTCAAGCGAGCGCGCCGCACCACGCCGCACGCAGCGCTCGCACACACACAGGACGCCTTACGGAGGGGCACACCTCTATTTCGTCGCCCGGGGAGTCTGCGAAAGGCGCGCCCTCGGTCACCTCCTCAGCTAGCACCTCCTTGGAGGCGCGCTCCACTTCGGCGCGCGTGTTCTGGTCCACGCTCGCCCGGCAGAGGAGCGCCTGCCGTGGCCGTGCTCCGCGGTGCAGCAGGACCTGCGCAGTCAGACGCACTGCTTAAGCAATAAGCTCTACCAGCAAGCCGCTCTCGCACTTTGGAGTTTTGAGAGGCTCATGCTGCGCCACACGCACGTAGCTCAGCAGCCTCTCCCCTTGCCGGTAACACCTCTGCTGCTTCCTGCCGGCACCCTGCACAGGTGCACCACCGCTCAGTGAGAGAATATTGCCAGGCGCGCGTGCAGCCACTATTTGCACTTGCAGCCTGAGTGGGACTGCAATCCGCCGCCGTTCACCTGTACTGTCTTGAACCTGCATTGGACCGTGTTGCACAGCGAAGTGGTCGCCATGCCTGGCATGTTGTGTTCTCACTGAGGGGCTGCTGTGGTGTGGAAGCTTTCACTCAGCGAGCGCTTGCTGGCCCCCTTGCGGCCTCTGTGAGGAGGTTCAGGCTGCTCAGACGTCCTTCTTCCAAAAGTGATGGAAGTTGGTTTTCAGTCTATTTACCAGGTGATTATCAAGCTAGGGCTGCTGAGGAGAGACTCCGGCTCATCGCATGCACGGATGCAATCCTAGTCATTTACAACACTTGCATGTCACTCGCGGCGTTGCAGCAGGCAACGCCGCGAGGATCACAGCGTTCCATGACATGCCGCGGGGCAATTTAAGCAAGAGGTAAGCAAGAATGGTGCGCGCGGGCAGCACAAACACACAATGTGCGACCCACCCACCTGGCTGCAAGTGGGTCACATCCTGGTGGCTTCGACCCCACACTCCATCATGGCGTCTGAATGCCAAAGGGAAGACGAGCGCATGGAGCACAGTAGCTGGGTGTTGGGGTCAGTGCGCAGAATGCTGCAGATGGGTTGGGGAAGCAACTTGCAGCTAGCTAAACGGGGGAGCGCATGCTGCAGAAAGGATAGCCCCAGAGCAGCATGATAGCATGGCCAAGCAAAGCCTCGGAACTGTTCCTGTTGGTTCGCACGCAAGGCTTGCTGCCTGCTCCAGCGTCCCCAGGCAGACAGCAGCCTACCGCGACATGCTGCAATGCACTACCCATGAGCACGGGAGGCCGCCAGGCCATCACTTCTCTGTGAGCTGCCTGAAGCCGGGCCACCCCGTCGGCGCCTGCCAGCCAAGACTCTCCATGTATCCCAGCAGCGTGCCGCTGGGCCCGTCCAGCACCAGCTGGCCCCTGTCATCGTGTCGGCAGCTCCGCGTCTCTGTGAGAATGCCCCTTGCTGTGCCCCAATCGCCGCACCTGCAGTATGGAACGTGGAGATCTGCATTGCCGGTGTGCTTGAGGCAGCCATGTTCGCTGGCAAAGTGTGGCCATGAGTAGCTGCCGTGTGTCGTTGGCCCAGCAGACAGGTAGTAAGGCGTGGCCAGCCATGGCAACAGTCTCGCTTCCGCCAGTGCACAAGACAGCAGCAGGCCGCATGCAACGCCCTGCGACCACGCCATGCATGACACGGCAAAGCCTGCATGATGCGCCGACCCGTCGCCGCACGAGACACGCAGCGAGCGGAGGCGCGGGCGGCGCGCCTGTACGCCGCAAAGCCCTGCGCGAAGCGCGCCAGGAAAGCCTCGTCGACCGCCCAGGTCGCGACCAGGTCCGGGTGCTCCATGAACTCCTGGTCGTAAGCGCACAGGGAGTGCGACGGCGTGTCGGCGTCCGCATCGTCCGGCGGCGCGGTCCGCTCGCCCGCGTCCGCGTGGTGCGCATGGCCGCCGTTGTGCGCGTGCCCGCCGTGCTGCTGCCACCCCGCGCCGGCCAGGCCCGCCGCGGCGGCCGCGAGCGTGGCGGCGACGGGGTCGCGCGGCGCGGGCGGCGGCACGCGCTCCAGCGTCACGTCGTACGTGAACAGCCCCATCGCCTGGTTGCTGCCCTTGACCGTCACGCAGTCGATCTGCGCGCGGTGCGGCCCGCTCGGCGGCGCGGCTGCACGCGCGAGGCACGGTGTGCTGGCAGGGCTGCTGCTCAGGGTGGGGGTCTGCGCCGGGCGCGCAGAGACGGCATGCAGCGCGGCAGCGCGCATCTAGAGCCTGCTTTCCACCGTTGCAGTAAGCGGCGACGCGAAGAGGGTGCGGGGCGTGCGCGCGCGCACGAGCGCGCCGCGGCCGCAGACGCTGCGCGGCGGGGGCGGCGCGCCTGGCGCACGCGCCGCCGCACGCCGGCGGACAGCATGCGCACAAAGTCCTCACTCAGCAGCAGCGTCACGCCATACTGCTTGGTCGCGGCCTCCAGGCGCGCGGCCAGGTTGACGTTGGGCGACAGGTAGCTCGCCTCGATCTTGTACTCGGACCCGATCGCGCCCTCGATGGCCCAGCCCACGTGCAGGCCAAAGCCCAGGCGCACCTGCGGCGCGCGTACCTTGATACTATGAGAGGCAGGGGGTGTTGCCCAGGAAGGCTGGACGGCAAGCATCAGGACATGCAGTGCGCGCGCTGGCAGCGCTGTCGCGAGTGGCGCCGGCAGAGAGCCGTAGGTAGGCCCTCCAGGGCGCCAGGTGCCGCGAGCGTGCTACCAAGGACGCGGCGCATGTCACCGCACGCTTGCACTGCATGTGCAGCTGCGCCACGGCTGGCGAGGCGAGGCTGCAGGCGTTGAACCCCTGGTGTGTGAGATGCCAGGTGCACAACAGGTGCCCCGCACACGTCAGCCAATGCTATGGAGGACGCGCACGCTGAAGCCCAGCATGCGGCAATTCAGCCTGAGCTATGGCGGGCGCGCACGCTGAAGCCCGGCATGCGGCGGTTTAGGTCCTCGCGCAGCGTGTAGCGGTGGAGCCGGCGCGAGCGCTTCAGCGCCGCCTGGATGATGATAAAGGCCGCCAGCGCCTTGTCTGCCAGGTCGCATGCCTGCGCGGCAGGCCGGGGCGCTCACGGCTGCAACACGCGCGCCCGCGCTCTAACGCGGCGTGCTGCTGCGGCTCGCCCAATACCGCTTGGGGCAGTGTCAAGCGTGACAGGCCAAGTGTGGAACGCAGCCTGCTAAGGAGTGAGCAGAGGCTACCAAGCATGTGGTCATGTGTGCATATGTAGCCTGTGTACTTATCTTGGCAGCTGTAATGGACGCGGCGCTATCACTGGCAAACAAGTAACAGCCTGCAGCTGCATGCCTGCTGCAGGTGTGCCGCCCAGCCCGGCTCGCCCTTCCGCAGCGCGCTGGGCCGCTTGGAGCCGGGCGCGGACGCCGGCGGGCGCGGCGGCGCGGCCTCCTGCGCGCTGCCGGGCAGCGCGGGCGGCGCGCCGGGCGCACGCTCCATGTGCGCGCGCAGGTCCCGCAGGCTGAGGCCTTTGGGGAACTTCCACACCTGCGCGCGGCTGGGGCGCTCTTACCAGGTGCGGTGCATGCGCATGCGCATGGATATCCCAGCCCCGGCCACCCGCCTGCGCACCTGTTTGCGTGTTGTCTGCAAACGTGACGAAAGCGCTGAGAAAACGGTGCGTTCGCCCTGCGCTTCCCCTGGACACCCGATGCGCCTGAGGGTCATGGCGCGCGGCCCACCAGCAGGAAGGCGTCGCCGACATTCTTGTTGGGCGCGCCGCCGTGCAGCGAGACCTCCATGTGCACGATGCGCGCGATGGAGTTGACAAACTCCATCACGTCCTCCTGCAGCACCTCGGTCGCGTCCGTGAACTGGCGCACGTCGCAGAAGCCGAAGATGGCCGCCACCTGCGCGGCCCCGCCGCCGCGTCGCCCCCAAGGCAAGAGGACTGGACTGTTGAACCGCCA
>JAABUY010007322.1_pt1 | contig 10521 bp, 18 predicted proteins | sample 5560271 | NCBI WGS metagenome assembly JAABUY01 (sample SAMN10711886, study PRJNA513374) | rock metagenome | isolation source: Antarctica rocks | place: Antarctica: Victoria Land, University Valley
CCCTGTGCCGCAGCAGCACTGTCGCAGGCACGGCGCAGCGCATCGGTGCAGGGTAGATGTCTTGGGCGGCGCGCACCCACGGAGTCGCGCGGGCTGGACGCGGCCGGCAGCCCGAAGGTGCCCTTGCATGCTGAGCCCGCCAGGATGCTCACCTGCAGGCCACACATCCTCTTTCTTGATCGGCTGCACTTTCTACTCTTGGTGGGCTCGTGTCCCGAGTGCGTGAAGCGGTGTATCTCCGAGTGCATTCCCCGCATACAAGGCGCGTCCATCAGTCAAGGCGGGTGCTGGGAACGTCCCTGCCGGCAAAGTCTGCGCGCGGCGCTCAGTGTCCAGCGGCGTGCGTGTCATGCAGGCCACCAGACACGCACGCGCGCTCCGACATCGACTCGCACACATAGGGTAGGGTATGCATGCCTTCCTGTCATCCTGGCGCTCCTGCAGCTGCAGCGCATGTGCAACGGCGCAGGGCGCCTCATGTGTGCTCACATCCGCGCATGCCTGGTTGAACGGGCCGCGCCCAGGTGCCCCAGCTCCGTGCCATTGCACGCATGCGCCACGTGCAGCCAGGTCCGGCATGGTGCTGTGCGCGCCGCGCCTGGCGCGCGATCGAGCTGCCGGCGGAGCCGCCGCCGGCGCGCGCGGCGCCGTCCGCGCCGCCTGCGCCGCCCGTCGCGGCCGCCAGGCTGGCCACCAGCGAGCGCCCGAACGTCGACGTGCTGCTCGTCAGCGGCCGCGCCGAGTCGGCCCTGGCCGCGCCGGCCGCGCCGACCGCCCCGCCGCTGCCCTGCCCGGCGCGCCCGAGTCAGCATGCGGGCGTGCTGCATACCGCGCCCGTGTCCGCCAGGCCGCGCAAGCTTTCAGCCGCGCGTGCAAGTCAACCAAAGTCAGCCACGATGCACATGCGGCTGCTCTCTCTCGGGCATCTTGCTGGCTGCCCCCGCCTCAGGATAGGCGCGCACGGGGGCCGGCGCCTCCTCCCACAGCGCCTCCCACGCGCCGGTGTCGCCGAGTTCGGTGACCAGGTCCGCGGGCCGCGCGCGCGCGTCGCTGTGCGGCGCCGGCATCTGCAGGCAGGCCCAGAAGTTGCGCGCGTTCCAGACCGCCTCGACGCCGTCGTAGGGCGCGGCGGCCAGCGCGTACGGCTTGCCGGTCGCCGGCTCGACCATGAACGCCTCGGCCACCTGCGCGCGGCAGTCTCCTGATGGTTAGGGTTAGGGTTAGGGTTAGGCCCCTGAGCGGCTGCCGCACCCTCGGGCTCGGCCTGCCGCATGCTGCCGTGGCCGCCTGCAGGCCGAGCGGTGCCGATGCTGTGCCATGCACTGGCCGTGCCTGTTGATCACATGGCACGGTCTACGCCTCGCACAAGTAAGCTGGAAATGCCGCAGCGCGCGCTCCGTGCCGGTCGGCGCCGACATTATGAAGGCCGCGCACTAGGGGCAACTGACAGCTGACAGGGCGGCTGGGACTGCAAGACGCAAGCCAGGCAGTGGCACGCATCGCCAGGCATGCGGTGACACGTGATGCATCGCACTGCCTGGGCTGCCTCCGCCCATGCTCGCATGCGCGGTGGCTGCGCCACTGATGCTGTCCTTGGGGCGGTGGCTGCCCCTCCGATGCTATCCACGGGCGCCCAATCGGAGCGCGGCGGTGCCTGGCTTCCCAGCGTCACGCTGGACAACCAATGTCCTGCCATGCATGCTGTGCGGCGCACCTCGCGCTTGCCGGGCAGCACGAGCGCCCACGCGTGCACGAGCTTGCTGAGCGGCGGCGGCAGCGCGCCGGCGCGGCCGCCCGCAGGCTGCACCTCCGGCGCGGGCGCGGCTGCGGGGGCGGCCGCGCTGGGCGCCAGCGCATCCTGAAGCTCTGCGTCCACCTGCGCCAGCAGGGCGCAGCGCCATTGTGAAAGAGTGCTGCTGCTGCACATGCGCATCAGTGCTGTTTGCTATCGCTCTCGCATCCACCCAAGTGCGTACTAGCAGGAGGCAGGCCCGCTACTCGCACCACAAGCATATGCAGGGGAGATCAAACCACAGCCCAGCAGCCTACAGCCGCATGCGCGCTAAAGTAGCGCAGAGGAGCAGCAGGCGCGCCTGCTGGCCGCGGCCCTGGCCGCCCGCGTCCGAGTCAGATCGCGGCGCCCGCGCAGCACCCAGCGCGCTGCTCTGGCCCGATTGTTCTTCGTGGAGGGCGGGCGAGCCGACGCGGTCGTCCTCGCTGTCGGCCGGGCTCCCCGCCACCGGGCCCTCGCCGAGGTCCGCGCCCAGGTACGGGCACGGCTCGGCCGACTGGTCGTCGCGCGTCAGCGCGAGCGGCGCGTAGCCCATGACCACATACGCGTCGTAGCCCGCGCCCAGCAGCAGCGAGACCAGGACGGTGGCCAGGTCGAACGCGTCGCCGCGCTGCGCGCGATGGGAGGGGTGAGGGCGCAGCGGGGCACATGCATCACCCAGCACTTGCGCAGCCAGCGCGACGTCTGGGTCAAACCCAACTCCGCGCTGAGCGCGTCTGATGTAGGGACGGGGCGTGGGATTGTCATTTGCCACCGTCCAGCAGAGGCACGGCCAGCGCCGCGGCCTATTTGACATGCCGCCGTGATGAGCGCACTGACGCAGGCTCGTTGACAGGGCCCATGGCTGTCATCCAGCAGCGGCAGAACTCGCGCAGAGGCGGGGCCAGCGACGCCGCCGCGCCGCGCGTGCAGAGAGAGCGGCGGATTGTAGAAGGTAGGGTAGGGTAGGGTAGGGTAATTGCACGCCTGCCACGCGAGCACCGAGGCGGGGGACGCCAGGTGGCCGGGCGGCTGCACCGCGTCCGCCAGCGCCTCGAACGCCAGGAATTCCGCCACGAAGCGGCAGACGCCCTCGTGGCCGCGCAGCTCCGGGTGCGCCAGGCGCGTTGGCCGCAGCGTGCTGCACACCTGTGCGCACTGTTCCTCGTACCGGCAAGCTATGCCGCTCGCAGGCCACAAGGCCGACCTGTTTCAATCGACCCGTCGCCGCGCCAAGCACCTCAGGGACTGTAGGAGGAGGCCAAGACGATGCCGCAGGCAGGCCTGCGGCCGGGGTTTCCAGCCCTAGCATGCACGCAGTCGCGAGCGTGCACAGCTGGCAACCAGACCCTGGTGCCACAGGCGGCCCAGGTGCGGCAGGGGCGCTGCGCGGAGCGGCGCGCCAGCTTGCATACGCCGGCCTCGTTCGCGGGCGCCAGGTAGAGCGGGCGGCGGTGCGGGTAGCGCTCGCCGAACAGGCGCGCAAAGGCGTCCGCGTACTCCAGCGCCGCCGCCTCCTTCGCCGTCAGGCCTGGCCGCGGGCCGCACCGCCGCGCCTTGGCGCCCACGCGCATGGCAGCACCGTCTGGTGCCTCGCTGCGCCCGATGCCCCATGCGGGCAGGGTCTCACAATGATAGGGATCACAAGATTCTCAGCGGACCTTTGTATGAGTCGGGCACCTCGTCCAGGGCGCCCAGCACGTGCGCAATGCGCGCAGCCTTCGCATTCACCGGCTCCAGGCCCTCCGGAGGGGGCTCCTGCACCTGCGCGTTTTTGGGCTGCGCATTCGCAGCGGCCATCACCTCGCTGCATCGTGCTGGTCACTTGACAGGGTCGCGCCATGGCTCCTCTATCAGCAGGCACTCAGGGCACCGCCCATGTAGCTTGTGGCCCATAAACATCTATACAACGGAGTACACAGGGCCGCCAGTGTCCGTCGCTGCCCCCACCTCAGCGCCAGGGTCCGTGTGCACTCCCACTCTGTCAGGGGCCGATGGGGGGGCGCTGGGAGGGCACATCACCGCCAGGTCGTCCAGCCGCGCGGTCTTGTAGACCGTCCAGGCATCCGCGGCGTCTGAGTCTCCCGCGCACACGCCAGCCGGCGCCGGGTCGCCCACCTGCATCAGGGACCCCGTGACCCCGTGACCCACCTGCATCACTGTCCCCAGGGACCAGTGAGTAGTCACTGGGGTCACCCCACTAAACACGTGCACGTTACATGCAGTTCTCCTTGCGGAAACAAAGCACGCGCACCTTATCTTATGACACGCTCATACAAACCTCACGGAGCATAAGTCCGTCGATGGGCGTATGGCTGGGGTTGAGCATGTCAAAGTTATCACAGAAAGGCGCAGGACGGCCGCCCTCAGTGGGGGGCGGGCTCACTCTCCTGCAGTCTTTGCAGAGTCGTACAGCCCTGGTACAGCAAGCTCACCACATGCAGCAAGCCTGCCATATGGCACACAAGGCCGCCCTCCGTGTCCGGTCATGCATGCAGCGCGAGGTGGGCCCTGCGTGGGGCCGCGCCTCCAGCAGCACGAGCGCGCCGTCCGCCAGCGCGGCCGTGCGGCAGCGGTTTGGCGCCAGCTCGAGCTGCATCTCCGCCCACTCCGGCCTAAACCCCTTTCTGGGTCAGCGCAAGACGAGGCGGCACCAGAAAGCATTCTGTGCCCTACTGGCGCCGCATGCATGGGCCAGCGCAAGCGGCGGCCACACAGCGCTGCATGCTGACGGCTGGTGCTGCCGGCCCTGTGCCGCGCAAGCGCGGCGCCGTGCGCACGCGCTTCTGTGTTGAGAGCCTTTGCTCGTTGATTTTAACACCGGCGCGGACGGACGGGCGGCCCACTTGGCGGACGCGGGCGCGTCTGCCGCCGGCAGGCTGAGCCGGTGCAGCGTCGCGGCGGGCGCCGTCAGCGCGTCCACGCCGCCGAAGAGCCAGAGCTGGCCGCCGGCGGCCGCGGCCGCGTGGCCGTGCCGTGGCGGCGGCGGCCGGCCCGCCGCGTGCACCTCTGCCCACGCGCCGGCTGCCAGGTCCAGCACGTAAAGGTCGTCCAGCACGAAGTTGCTCTGCCCGCCGTGCACGAATGCGCGCGCGCCTACCGCGCGCGCGCGCGCCCCGTGGTGCGCACACGGTGGCCACGTCGCGCGCTCGGTCTGCTGACTGTCCTGACGCAAGGATTAGGATTAGGGTAAGGTGGTGCATGATCAGACTTAAGGTGAGCGACCATGCGCACTTCGCGGCGCCTGCGTGTCGGCCACGGCTAACGCAGCGCCCTAGCGTTGAGCTACTGCGGTGCATGCTTCTCCCAGCGGCTTCTGTCGGCCCTGGCTGCCGGCCCCCCTTGCCGCAACAGTCGGTGCCCGCGGCCGCGGGGCGTCGCACCGGCCACGGCGAGTGCGGCGCCCTGGCGCGGCGAGGGCGCGGTGCCGGCGGCGGGCGGCCGGCTCCACGCCCAGGTGACCAGGTCCAGCAGGTGCGCGTCGTTGCAGCGCCCGGCGCCCGCGCCGCCGAACACGAGCAGGCGCCGGCCGGCCTCGCCGCCCGCGGGCACCAGCGCCGCCGACGCCGAGTGCCGCGGCGCGGGCGCTGCGCGCTCGAGCGGCGGGGGGTGAGAATTTCCCTCACCTTGAGCACGGTTCAAAGAGAGCATCTGCAGCCCTGACTACACGGCAGTGCCGCGTGCCTCTCAAGCCCATGCGCGTCCTGCGTGCAGGAGGGCTGCCTCATTTGCTCTGGCCTCTGTGGGCGCGCCTTCTGCCCCCGCCTGCCTGACAAGTCAGAGGATCATCGCAAGACCCGGTCAGCCCCCTGAGGTACCTTCTGGACGCGCTCCAAACTCGCGCATGCACCCTCCGCATCACTCACGCGGCCCAGCGGCGGTCTGCCAGGCTGCGTCGCGGGAGGCCGGGCGCCGCACCGGTGCCGTCTGTGAGCACGCGCTTCCAGGCCCACGTGCCCAGGTCCAGGCAGTGCACGTCGTTGAGGCGCCGCCGGTCGGCCCCGCGCCCGCCGAACACGATGAGACGATGCGCCGCTGCATCGTACGCGGCGCAGTGGCGCTCGCGCGCGGCCGGCGCGTCGCCTGTCGTCTCCTGCATGGCGGGTCCCTGGAGCTTAGCACGGGGCAGGGTAGGGTGTACTAGCCCTGCGAGTAGCTGTGCTGCATGCCAGGCACCCACTGTGCTCCGCACCTCACACATGCTGCTCATGTCTTGCAGTCCTCGCACACCTCAGTGTGTGCAGCCGCGGGGCGTAGCAGTGAGCGCGGGATATACCTGAGCGCTCGGGGTGAAATGGCTGCATACACGTCGGCAGGACACAGCAGGCAACTTGCCGCGGACATACAGCGCCGCGTAGCGTCCACGCTGACATGGTCTTGGCACATTGACAGCGGCCTACTGCCCCCGAGCGCCGCTTGGCACACCTCAAGGTCGCTCCTGAGCGCATCTCAGCGGTGGCGTGCTGCAGCGTGCCCACAGACTGGCTGGCCTCCGCGCGCGCCATGTCCGGCGCATGATCGGGGCCGTGCCTGGGCGTGCCACTCCATGCGCTCGGTCGTCATCCATGCGAGCTCATTGGTGCACGCGCCCGCGCGCCCCTTCCCGCCGAACACCAGCACGAGCTGCCCCGCCTGCAGCGGCAGGCTGCCGCGCTCGACCCTGACCCTAACGCAGAGCGGCTGCACCATGTCATAGGTACGGGAACTGTAACTCCCTGAGGCAGCCCTTGCCACGTCAGCCAGCCGGCCGGAAGCCCGCGCGTGGCCCAAGCGCAGCGGCGCTTGAAGATCAGAAGAGCGGCGCTTAAACAACAGCAGGCTGGGAGTTGAGTGTGGGCGCTTGAAGCGCCCCTCATATTTCCTGTCAGGGTGTGCGCGCCATGGTGAGCGTGTGCCCGGTGCGCGCCCAGCAGCGCGCGTCGGCGGCGGCCGGCGCCCCGCTGCCGCCGGGCGCGGCCGGCTGCGGCGCGCCTGCCTTGCAGCGGAATTCCGTGAAGTCCCCCACCTGCGCGCGCCGCGGCCGGTGGGAGCAGACGGGCGCCGCGTGCGCAGGGACGTGCGCCGGATGCAGACGGTCTCGTGCACCAGCGCATGCGGCCTGCATGCGCCTGCAGGGCACATGCGCGCTCCTAGTCCAAAGCACCGCGGGCGCGCTTTCACAGACGCTCGCGCGTGATGTGGAGGCACTTTGGCTGGCGCGCCTCGATCACCACACTAGCACTACCAATAGTATCTATACTGTAAACGCGATGCGCGCGCCGCGGTCGTGCATGCAGGAGGCCGCGGGTGTAGGCTGCCTCCTGGGGCACCACGCTCGCCGCTGCACAGCATGAGTGGGTCACGGCCGTGAGCCTCCCTTCCGTCCAGGCGGGCCGGGGCGGCGCGCCTGCACGCCGACCGGCTTGAGCGCCTCGAGCGCGGCGGCGGCCGCGCGCTCGTCCTCCTCGCGCAGGTGCGCCAGCAGGCGCGACAGGCCCTCGGCGGCCTTGGCCGCCAGCGGCGCCTCCAGCTCGTTGTACCTGGCGTCCGCTCGCGTATTCTGCTCAAAGGCGTGCTTAATCAGGATCATGTGGTCTCCAGGAGGACACATTGTGGCCGCTAGCGGCGCCTCCAGCTCGTTGCACCTGGTGACCGCGCGTGGAGTCTGCTCAGGCGAGCTTGATCCGGATCATGTGGTTCTCAGGAGGACACAGCGTGGCAGAGCTCCTGACACTGCTCATGGCATGCAGAGGGATGCATTACGGCGCACAGCCTGGCCATGGCAAGCAGCCCTGGGTGGCGCAACACCACAGCGCAGCCCCGGCCTCGGGGCTGCACAGCGGCGCCCCGGGCAGCCTCCCCAGTCTGCGTGATCAGGCACCCCATGGACGTGTCTGTCTGCCCCATCGACACCATACAGGCCGCTGCCCACATGGGCACGGAGGCGCGCGCCTCAGATTGAACTCCTTGAGGTGGCGCATGTGCCCGAATGCGGTCGGGATCATGGCCAGCCGGTTGTTCGTGCACAGCAGCCGCTGCAGCTTGGGCAGGCCCGCCAGCGAGGCCTGCGCGCGGCACGCGCGCGCCGCGGCCTCTGGCCAAGGGAAGCAGCTGCAGCCTGACACGCCAGGCGTCAAGAGTTCTACGAGCACGCCTGTGCAGCCTGTAAACCTCAGGCCATGCATGCGCGGCGGCAAGGGGCGCCGCGCGCCGCGCACAGGCAGCGCGCGCAGCTGGTTGTGCGAGACATCGAGGCGCGCAAGCGCGGCGCAGCCGCCCAGGCTGGCCGGCAGCGCGTCCAGGCGGTTGCGCTCCAGCGCGAGCGTCGCCAGCGCCAGCATCGCCGCCAGGCCGTCGCCCAGGCGCGCGAGCGCGTTGCCAGAGAGGTCCAGGTCGCGCACGGCGGTCAGGCCCGCCAGCACGCCCTCGCCCAGCTCCGCGATCTGGTTGCCCGCCAGCTCCTGCGCATATACGTAGGGTAGGGTCAGGGCCCTGCGCGTAACGCTTTCGCAAGTCGCTGCATGCCACCGTGAGAGGCGTCCATGCCGCCGTCTGTGTGGAGGCCGCGCGCCAGCCGCAGCGCTCCGCGCTGCCAGCGGCTCGCTGCAGAGCCCGGGCTCTGCGCGTGGCGCGGCCGCGCCAGGGCGCCCTCGCCGAGCCCACCGGTCAGGCTCCCTGAGTCCTGCTCGGGTGCAGACCTCGCACAGCAGCAGGTTGGGCGACGCATGCGTCTGATTCACGAGGGGCGCACGAGCGTCTCGAGCAGCGGCAGCCGCGCCAGCACGGCGGGCACGCACGTGAGCGCGTTGTACTTGCAGTGCAGCACGCGCAGCTTGCGCAGCTCCGCGAGCTCCTCCGGCAAATCGGCCAGCTTGTTGCTGCAGGCCGGGGACACTCGTGTCAGGGCTGCACGGGTCTGCAGCCCCGCAGCCGAGCCAGGCCATGCGCTGAAAGAGCGCAGTGCGCTGTGTGTGCACAGGTCGGCGCAGCTCAGGCAGCACAGGGCAGCAGGAGCAGGAGTAGCGCTAGGCATTGCGTAAGCTTGGCAGGGTGGCGCGCCTGGAGAGGTCCAGCTCCTGTACATCTGGGCAGTGGGCGCGCACGAGGTCGACAAAGCCTTCAGGGAGCGCCAGCAGCGCGGCGTACCTGCGTGCACAGCGCCATATAGAAGCGCACCGAAGCAATGTTGTCAAGCACCGCGCCTTGTCCAGGACCGCTTCTGTGCCCAGGCAGCGTTGAGCATGCATGAATCGGCGAGTGCGCGCGCACCCGAGGTTCAGCTTCTGTGTGCGGCGCGCCTCTTTGAAGCGCTCGAGCAGGAGAGCGGGCGTGAGCGCGATCGCAGCCATGTTTACTGCGGAACGCACCTTGCGAGCCTCGACTCCAGGCGTTACCCGCTCTTGTTACAAACCCTATTGGCTTGCTATTGGGCCCATGCACGCTCCTTGCCATGCACTTCTTGGCTCCACAATCCTTTTAATTTCAAGCCAATGCAGGGCCCTGCAGACACCCGAACTCACATGCGTTATACAAGCACACATAATTGGCCCAAGCGCTCAGCCAAGTAAGCGCGGACGCCTGCAAAGCACTGAGGCATGCATCTAAACCAAGACAGTAGACGCCTGTGAAGACCTGTCGTCGTGCACGTGCGCGGCCACGTAGGCGCGCAGCACGCCGGGCGTCATGCCCGCCGGGTGCTCGCCCAGCGCATACACGATGTCTGCGCAGGTGATGGCCGGGCCCTTGCCGGGTGGCGGCGGCCCCACCCCGTCGCCTGGCTTCAGCCCGTCGCCTGAGGTTCCGACACCATCCCTGACCGGACCCGCCCCGGGGCGCCGCCGTAAAACAGTCAAGCGAGCACCGCCCAGCTCAGGCCCGCCCTGCTCGGCAGCGCTCGACAAGCCGCCGTCCACCGCCTCGGCGGACCCTGATGACGCCGCTTTCGTTTCCCTGGCGCAGTTCCCCTCCGGAGGCAAACACTCTCCAGCAGGCTCCGAAGCCGCGGGCTGCTGAGCCGCGGGCTCCAGAGCCGCGGGCTCCTGAGCCGCAGGCTCCTGAGCCGCGGGCGCCAGGCCGGGGGCGTCGCGCGAGGCGCTGGCGAGGCCATGGAACTCCGCGACGCCATGCGCAAGCAGGCGCTGGAAGCCGTCATCGAGCTGCAGGACCAGCTCCGCGCAGGCCTCCTGCGCAGCGCCCTCGGCATCAGCCGGAAACATGCGGTGACTGCCAAGCCGTACACGCATGCTTGGCCGTACAAGCACTCTCGACCCTCCAGCTCAAGGCCCCAGCTCTGCAGCTGTCAGGCAGGCAGGCAAGATTAAATTGATTTGAACAGGCTTATATTTGCAGTGTGCGTGCACATGCCGGCCGTGCCTGCTCCAGGAACTGCAGCACGCGCAGCTCGATCTCGTCCACCAGCGACGGCGGCGCGCGCTTCAGGGCGTCCCGCGCCTGGCGCGAGCAGGCAGCGTTGCCCTTGCTGCCTCACGAGACCGGTGCGTACCTCTGACTGGAACATGCCGGAGGCAGGTCCAGGGGTGCAGGAGTGCAAGTGCACAGTGGCTTGCAGGGAGGGTGCGCGCCTTGCGAGATATGCCCGCCCAGGCCCGCAGCGCCGCCAGGGCGGCGCTGGGCCGCGACGGCGTCGCTGCCGCCCGCACGTGCTCCTCCCAGCGCTGCACAGGCGTGCACGGCTCAGTTCAGACGCGCGCCTCTCTGAAGAGCTGCGTGTACTGCGAGCGCGAACAAGTTGAGCACGGTCGCACCTCCAG